>SNRY01000301.1_pt1 | contig 18067 bp, 18 predicted proteins | sample 4693421 | NCBI WGS metagenome assembly SNRY01 (sample SAMN11003215, study PRJNA524138) | termite gut metagenome | isolation source: Bacteroidetes bacterial symbionts from single cell of protist host amplifed... | host: Streblomastix strix ... | reverse complement strand
TTGTCTTTCCCGTTTCGTACAAATCACGCAAGTATTCCTTTTCAAAAGTTACAATCATATCGCTTTCGTTGTTGGGTACAAAGATAATACTATTTTTTGATATTCTCTAAAAAGTGAATGTTTTTTAAGGAGAGGGCAAAACTTGTTCTTTGCCGGAGGGTGTCCAAAAAGCCGGAATTTACACTAAAACGACACTGTAATTAATTGATTATCAATAGTACAATATGGTGAGAATAGACTTTTGAAGTGCACCCCAAAAGTTGGACAGATTAAAAATTATGTTCCTTGTATAAGAGCTCGGTATTGCACCGGGCTCTTTCCCTTTAATCTGTTTTTTATTCTTTTAAGTATGTGATATAAATTAGTTTTCATTAAATTTAGAATATTTATATAAAGTATAATTTATTTTTACAATAAATTGCTTATCTTTGTTTTCCTAAAAAGTCATTTTTATGTCCAAACAAAGATTGCAAGTAACCGCAGATGTTTCCACGATAAAGTGTCAACTGGGTAAGGATGCAACCTGTTCCCAAGTCATTCGTCTTTATTCGGTTTATCAGATTGCACAAGGGAAGAAAGCAGAAGAAGTGGAGGCGTTTTACCAAATAAGTCACAAGTCCGTCTGCAATTGGGTACACCGTTACAATGCGGAAGGGTTGTCGGGACTCATTGACCGTCCCCGTAAAGGTCGTCCTTCCCGACTGAGTGCAGCACGGCAGGAAATGGTAAAGCAAGCGGTTTTAAACACCCCCGAGCAATACGGTTACCATTCGGCAACATGGACGGGTGCCATGGTACTATCTTATATTGAAAACACCTTCGGTATAAGTTATGAAAAAGCTCAAGTCTATAACCTGCTTCATACGCTGGGACTAAGTTTTCAGCGTGGACGCGCCTGCTATCCGGAAGCCGGCGAGCCTGAGGAGCAGGTAATGGCTATAAAAAAAACTTAAGTGAACTGCCTCAGGGGAGTGTTGTTGTTTTTGAGGATGAAGCATCTCTGGCTAATACAGCCACCGTTTCTTACAGGTGGAGCATAAAAGGAGAACAACCCAAAATCTGTCAGCCTCAGCGGGGGAAAGAGCGGAAAACTGTTTTCGGATGCGTTTGTCCCTGGGAGGGGTGTCTGATTGAGCAGGTGAGAGAGAAGGGAAACACGCGCACCTTTTTTAGCTTCTTACTCAAAGTGGTGCGTGCTTATGAGGGAAAAAAGGTGTACATGCCTTTGGACAACGTGAAATTTCATCATGCCAAACGCTTGCAACCCATCCTGAAGAGATTTGAATATCGGATAGAGTTGTTGTTTCTGCCGGCTTATTCTCCCGACCTGAATCCCATGGAGCGGGTATGGTGGCTGATGAGAAAGCAGATTACTCACAACAGGTGGCTAAAAACGATGGAACAACGGGTAGAGGAGTTTGAAAAATGGTGTGGGAAAACCCAGCCGGAACAGATCAAAAGAATATGTAATCTAATCGAAAATATTTATTAGACTTTATATAATAACTTCCAGCTAAGATAAGAAGGCGTACTCATACGCTAAATCAAACTCTAATTTTTTCTACTTTCATGACTGTTAAAAAATTAGAATATGAATAATGACATATACGAGTATGCAATATCAGTAATGAAAAAGAAAAGAGCGGAGCACAATTGGAGCCAGCAAGAACTTGCAGACACTGTAAATATCTCACGTAGTTTTATACGGGACGTGGAGAATCCACACAGACGGGCAAGGTTGAATTTATTACATATAAACGAACTGGCAAAGGTATTTGGGTGCAGCCCGCGAGATTTTTTACCATTAGAACCTCTGTAAATTCCACATACACTTTCCTAAAGTCAAACCTTTCAGAAATGAAGAATGAGGCAATTTTAGCCCCATTTTGACAGGTTATTATTCTAAATGAATAGAAATATCGCTTTTTTAGCAACCTCTCTAAAATCGCTTTATATAACGTTATTTTAGTATTAGAGGGATAACGGAAATATCTGATTCATCCAAATGCTTGGTAGTACGTTCATCGAAAAACGAAGAATAAGCCTGTTTTAAGCCATTTTCAGAAAGGTTTTTCAGTAGATAATGTAGTTATTATTTTGAGTGTAAACTAACTGTATAAGCCCTTAGAATTGATTATTTCTCTAAAATGGCTCTTTCGGGTAGGAAGTCCTTCGGGGAACAATCAAAAATTTTGGCAAGTAAACTAATATGATAAATATTTAGTTTATCAGGCTTCTTAAAACTTTCAATATCAGATATGAAATTTCTACCACATATTCCCATATAGTCTGCTAATTGTTGTTGACTCCACCCTTTTTCCAATCGTTTTACTCGCATTACGTTAGAGGTATATAAATCACTCATGTTACGCAAAAAGGATACTATTTGGTGCAGAAAAAGTACTTTTGCCTCATGGAAAAGCTATTAGATTTATACACGGATTATTTACTCTCAAGTTTTGGTCAGGTAACCTGTACAGGTTTATCTCGTTTGTTAGATGGCAGCCAGTCGCATGACAAGCTAACCCGTCTGTTATCAGCCAATGAATTTACCTCAAAGGATTTGTGGGAACAGGTAAAATCTCTTGTTCGAGGGCATGAAAGCGTGGATGCCTGTATGATATTTGATGATACTATCCTAAGTAAGCCCTATACGGATGAAAATGATTTGATATGTTGGCATTGGGATCACAGTAAGGGACGGAACGAGAAAGGGATTAATTTGTTAACGGCATTTTATTACAGTCATCCTCTTAGTGAGAAAGAAGCCTTACGTATTCCAATTTCATTTGAAAGTATCAAAAAAAGCGTTCGTATGTGTGATTTAGCCACACGAAAGGAAAAGCGCATTAGTTCGCTCAGCAAAAATGAACTAGTGCGTTCGATGATAAGGCAGGCAATAAAAAATCAACATCTTGTCTTCGCCTATGTTTTAGCGGAGAAGTTGGTTTTCTTCTTCCGGGAACATGCTCTTTATACACAAAGAGAGAAAACACTTTCTGATGGATATGAAAAGTAACCGTTTATGCATGTTTGGCACAGAGGATAGAAACAAAGGCAAGTGGAGTAGTTTGGACAAAGTATCCATCAGGGCAGAACATCCCGTGGAAATATGGTTGAAAGGATTGGAAATACCGGTTCTTTTATGCAAACACGTCTTTACAAACAAAGACGGTTCCAGGGGAGAGATGTATTTGGTAACGAATAATTTGGAACTCCGCCCCGAAGAATTCAAGACGCTTTACAAGAGACGGTGGAGTGTGGAAGAATATCATAAATCACTTAAACAAAATGCTTCATTAGCCAAATCTCCCACAAGAACAGTACGGACTCAAAGCAATCACCTTTTTGCATCGCTTTTAGCCTATATAAAATTAGAATCTTTGAAATTTTCTCAAAGCTTGAATCATTTTGCTTTGAAAGCTAAAATATACTTAGCGGCAAATAAAGCGGCATGGAGGGAACTGGATAACATGAAAAATTATAAGACTGCGTAACATGAGTAGATAATTATAAAAATACACTTTTGTAAATTGATTGTTTTTCAACAATGTTTTAATTTTTCATCTATTGGATTATCAACTGATTATAGTGTTTTGAATTATTTTAATGCGTTTGCCCTGGTGTAGTATGCTCCCATTGTGGAAGCAAAGAACATTATTGGAAATCAGATAAGGAATGTTACGAATGCAAGAAGTGCAAATACCGACAGAGCCTCCGTAGCAACACGATCATGCATTTGTCCAAACTACCTTTTCGATATTGGTTTGTAGCCTTTCATCTGCTTACTTCAACCAAAAAAAGTTTTTCAGCCAAAGAGTTACAACGTCAATTGGAACACAAGAATTATGAGGCAATCTGGGCGTTATTGCATAAATTGCGCATGGCAGTGGGAAAACGCGATGAACAATATGCTTTATCAGGCATATTGGAACTTGATGAAGGCTTTTTTTCGACAGAAATGAACGAAGAAGACAAGCGGAAGCCTCTGAAAAGAGGTCGTGGCAGCCAAAAGAAGAGTAAAGTACTGGTAATGGCAGAAAGCGCTCCTGTAGAAAAAGAAAATCAAAAAGGTAGACCATCCCCGAAAGGTAAATCATATCAAGATGTTGGTAATAGAGGATTTGAAATCAGAAACAATTGATAATAAGATTAGGGCAACTGTGTCTGCCACGTCAGAAATAGATTCGGACAACTCAACTTCTTACACAGACTTAAAGAATCTGGTGGCGCAACATCATCCCCAAATAATACCAAAAGAGGATATTGGTAAAATTTTAACATGGGTACATATTGTCATTAGCAATGCAAAAAGGATGTTGTTGAATACATTCCACGATGTTAAGTCGGAATATTTGCAGAGTTATCTGAACGAGTTTTGTTATAAATTTAACCGTCGATATTTGGGAGAACTACAGTTTGACCGGCTATTAGTTGCGGGTGTCGCGTACAAAAATGAATTTAGGTACCATATCCGGTAATCATTTTATATTTCTATGTCTTAAACTAATAAAATACGATTGATTTAATAGTTGGTAAAAAACATTCATCATCGTTAGGTTTTATGCCTGATGATGGTTTTATAGACCATGCTCAGAAAAAATTCATTCTTATCGCTCATAATGAAGCAGAATTGATTGGTTATTTGATGTTTCGTGCGGTTAATCGTTTATCAAGGCTTAATATTGTACATCTATGTATTAAAGATGGATTTAGAGGAAAAACATTACTACAAAATTACTTGATGCCCTTAGAGAAAAATACCAAACAACATTTACTGGAATTTCTCTTACTTGTAGAGTTGATTATTCGAATGCAACTGCGCTTTGGCAAAGATATGGTTTTGTGAGTAAGGAGAGAAAACGGAGTAGAAGTATAGATGAAAATTATTTATACAAATGGTGGTATGACTTTAATAAACCAGATTTATTTAATACAGCAAATCAATCATCCGTAAAGACCAAAGCACTTTTAGATGCAAACATTATAGTAAAATTAAGAGATGGTATTCAACAAGACCCAACTCAAGACCCTCGCCCGCTTTTTGCAGATTGGTTAATAGAAGAAGTTGATTACTTTTATGCACCAGAATTACTCAATGAAATAACAAGAGATAAGTAGTGTCTAAAATATAATGTCGTATTTCCCTCCAAAATTAGCCAACACATACCCCAATCGTTCTTTGAGATTCTCAAAACAGCCATATGTATCAAAAGGTATCCATTGATACTTGATTCTTCGCCAAAGAATTTCAATCAAGTTCAATTCGGGAGAACAGGCCGATAAAAAGAAAATCAATACCCCCTTTTCTTTCCATTCTTCAAATTTAGCCATGAACTTTTTTGATTTGTGAATGGGAGAATTGTCCAATATCACAACGGTTTTCTTATGTATTTGTGCCACAAAACGATCCATAAAACCGGTGACTTTATCCGTATTGCAGGTAGATTCAAGTGCTTCAAAGAAAAGTGTATTCCTTCGGGTCATCAACCCGATAACATTTAAAAACTTTCCTTTAGCTGCCGGTAATACTACCGGATGTTCTTTTGTTTGCCAGGCGTAAGGCACATTGGGCGTTAATCCAAAATGACTCTCATCTCCCAAATAAAGATCCATATATCCCCTGTCTTCCAGTAATTTAAAATATTCTATCTGGGATTGTTTAAGGTCAAATTCCTCCTGGTTGCGTTTGCCCTTTAAGGATAGTCGGGCTCTTTTCCAACCATAGTTGAGCTTCTTTTAAAAAATTCTGCAAAGTCTTTTTGCAGATGAGTATTTGATGATGCTCCTTGAAGCAGGTAATCACATTTTTTAAATTGCGACCGTGAAGATCAACTTGTTCGCAAACTTCTTTTTCATAACCTCTCAGACGGGTTTTTACTCCTCTGCCGGGTTGAATGCAAAGCGATTGCACACCCTTTAGAGCCCAACTTGCAAACCATCGTTCGATCGTTCTTCGATGTACACCGAAAATCTTTGACAAATCGGTTATGGTACGCTTTTGATGGGATAAAAGAAGGCATTGACTAGGTGTTCTAACAGTATTGTTACTGCTTGTCTGCAATAGATGTTCCAAGGCTTCTGTTTCCTCCGGTTTCAGTTTTATATATCTCATTTTAAGACAAATATGCGGACTTTATGCGACAGTACCATATAAATGCGACATTATTCTATTCTTATTACTTATAATATCCAACAACTTGTGTCGCTTCCTGCGATTTATGCGAGGATCATGCAGTTTCCCAAATGTTTGATGCAAGGAGGTCATGGGCATAAAATTGATGTGATTTTTGATAAAATACATTAATTTATTGATAGTACTGTAAGGGAAACCCAATAATTATCAATAGTTAAATCCTAAAACTGTTCATAACTATATTTTGGGGGGGTGATGCGTTTTGACCCTGATGGGAGAATATCGTTCCGTTGTTTCAACCCCCTTATTCTCCAGAGGTAAACCCTATGGAAAGTCTCTGGCATCATATCAGGGAAAAAGGGAAATACAAAAACACCTCTTTTCACAGTCTAAAGGAGGTAGAAAACAGGCTGGTTGAAGTAATAAACAGTCTTGATAAAAATACCCTCAAATCTATCACGCTTTTTAATTGGATTAAAGCTGCTATTTGATAGCGGGTTGGTATTAGACTTGCAAATATAATCAGCTAAGAGAAAAAGTTACCTTACACAAAAGTCGGTTAATAATCCTATCTTTACAAAATGCTGAAAGAATATACGTTGTCCGACTTGCTGTTGCTTCCCTCAAAACATATTGCCTATTATGCCGATACCATAGAAACAATGAAAGAACCGGAAGTAGAATGGCCATACAGGCAATCTTTCTATTCGATAGTTTGGTTTGTACAGGGAAACGGGTTTCATGTAATTGATTTTAACGAATATCAAATCCGGAAAGGAAGGATGTTTCTTGTAAATCCCAATCAAATAAACAACTGGTCGTATGCCGGCAATTGCAAAGGATACACGTTGATGTTTGCCAAATCATTGGCTTCCCAGCTTGGCATCGAGTTCCTAAAACCGTATATTGATGTTGAAAAACAGGATGCCTCTTTATTGCGGCTTGTATTTGAAAGTTTAATCAAGGATTGCAAGTTGAATAATGACGATTTGCAGCATAAAATAATGACTTCCATTCAATACTTTTATTCCTTGATTGCGGATAAAATACATGATGAAGCATTTACTTCAAAAAATACCGCTATTTTCAGACAATTTAAAGAACTGATATTAACAAACGACTTTAAAATTCAATCGATGGATAAATATGCCGATACCCTGCATATTTCAACCGCAGTATTGAACATGATATGTCAGGACCTGAGCGGTATTTCCGCCAAACAGCTTTTATTGGATTTGAAACTAACCGAAGCCAAACGATTATTGCTCTACAGCAGGCTTAATATCAATGAAATATCCTTTCAATTGGGATTTGAAGATTCGTCTTATTTTGCCCGTATTTTCAAAAAGAAAGCGCTGTTATCCCCAAGCCTTTTCCAGAGAAAGTACCGAAAATAACCCAGAAAATCCTGCAAATATCCCTCGTAGCCGACCTATTTTTGCAACTGATTTAAATATAAATTGAGTCACATGAAAGGTAACGAAAGAAAAAAAGAAAAGAAAAAAGGAAAAGCAGAAAGCGGCAGCCCAAAAAAAATATCGGAATATCAAAAGGGTAAAGCGGGCAAGCAAGATACGGAACTTATCTTTAAACCGAAAGTATGATAGCCGTAAAAAGAGAGGGCGTCATACTGGAAAAAACCGACTTGGCTTTTGAGAATGAGGGTGTAATGAATCCGGCAGTCATTGCCGAAGGAGAAACTGTACACCTGTTTTACCGGGCGGTAAGGGAAGGCAACCATTCAACAATTGGCTATTGCCGCTTGCAGGGTCCGCTGCAAGTAGCGCACCGTGATAAAGAACCACTTTTATACCCGCAATTTGACTATGAAAGTCAAGGCGTGGAAGACCCTCGGATAGTCAAAATAGAAGACACTTACTATTTGAGCTATACCGCTTACGATAGCGTCAGTGCAGTGGGCGCATTGGCTGTGTCCAGCGATTTGAAACACTTCACAAAGAAAGGTATCATTACCTCTCAGTTTACCTATTCCCAATTCGAAAAGTTGATTTGCTCAAAAGGACATCCGGCTGATAAATATTTCAGGTCGTACAATAACAGGGAATCATATACAAGATCGGGAAAAAAGGTTTACCTCACCGACAAAAACATCGTTTTCTTCCCTCGCAAAATAAACGGCAAGTTTTGTTTTTTGCACCGCATCAAACCCGACATACAGTTGGTCTGCATTGAAAGCATGGAAGACTTGACGTATGATTTCTGGATTAATTATTTCCTCGACTTTACGCAACACATCATTTTCGAACCTCGTCACGACCACGAATCCAGTTACATCGGTGGTGGATGTCCCCCCGTTGAATTACCGGAAGGATGGTTGATGATTTACCACAGCGTACACGATACTCCTGATGGATACATCTATTCGGCAAGCGCTGCCTTATTAGACCTTGAAAATCCAGCTGTTGAAATCGCCCGGTTGCCTTACCCCTTGTTCAGTCCTGAAACAGAGTATGAGTTGACGGGGATAGTCAACAAAGTGTGCTTTCCCACAGGAACAGCCTTGTTTGGAGACCGCCTTTACATGTATTATGGCGCCGCCGACAATTGCATTGCTTGTGCATCCGTTCCGGTAAAAGAGTTGGTAAAAGAATTAATGTCTCACAAAAAATGAACGCAATACTGTGTCTGACAAGCTATCCGCCCAGAGAATGTGGTATTGCCACATTCTCCAATGATTTGATACAGTCCGTTCACCACAAATTCGGCAACTCTTTTTCCATCAAAGTATGCGCGCTCGAATCTCCGACGGAAAAACAGGTATATTCCGAACCGGTAATATATACGCTCAATACCTCGGATGCTTCCGATTACATCCGTATGTCCGGAGAAATCAACAATAATGCCGGTATTTCCCTTGTCCTGATACAACACGAATTCGGACTTTTCAGCGGACAGGAAAATGCATTCCTGCAATTGGTGGAAACAATCGCAAAGCCGGTCATTATCGTATTCCATACCGTACTTGCCCACCCCGAAGAATCTTTCAAACAATACCTGAGAAAGATTGCATCGGCTTGTTCGGAGATTATTGTCATGACACAAACATCCGCACATATTTTGCAAAGCGACTATCAGATAGCAAACGACAAGATAAGCGTCATACCGCATGGCACGCATTTGGTGTCGCACAAGGATAAAAAAAAGCTGAAAGAAAAATACAAGGTTGCCGGTCGTTGCGTTCTTAGCACATTCGGGCTTCTGAGTTCCGGTAAAAGTATAGAAACTACGCTTGACGCACTGCCCGCAATTGTTAAGGAAAACCCGTCAGTATTGTTTCTAATCATCGGGAAAACCCATCCGGGCGTGGTCAAGGCTGAGGGCGAAAAATACCGCGAAATGCTTCAGGCGAAGATTGTTGAACGGGGATTGACCGACTCTGTACGTTTTGTCAACCTCTATTTAGACTTGCCCGTCTTGCTGGAATACCTCCAGCTTACCGACGTCTATTTATTCACTTCTTCCGACCCAAATCAGGCTGTCAGTGGGACGTTTGTCTATGCTTTAAGTTGCGGATGCCCTATTATCGCCACTCCAATTCCGCACGCCTTGGAGCTTCTAAACGACAACTCCGGTGTTATTTTTAATTTCAAAGATTCCGTTCAATTGGCAAATGCAACGAACCGATTGCTCTCTAACAAAAAATTAACCTCTGGCATGAGGATAGCCGGACTACAAAAAACGGCATTAACGGCATGGGAAAATTCGGCTATTGCCTACACGCTTTTGTTCAATAAAAAACTGGATATAAAAATATCGCCCGTTTACTCCTTGCCTCCTCTGAATACGGAACATATCAAGCGGATGAGCCGTGGCTTCGCCATGATTCAATTCTCAAAAGGGAATCGTCCCGACATTAAATCCGGCTATACGTTAGACGATAACGCCCGTGCTTTAATCGCTTTATCCCAAATGTACGCAGAAAGGAAAGACGTATCGTGCGAAGCATATATCAAAATCTACCTGAATTTCATTTGCCATTGCCTGCAAACGGACGGTTCTTTCCTGAATTACGTCCACAAAGACATCCTGTTTACTTCCCAAAACAAAGAAGTCGGATTGGAAGACAGCAACGGACGGGCAATTATGGCGTTAGGCTATTTTATCTCTCACGCCGGCAAGTTTCCCGATACGTGGACGCTGGATGCTATCCGGATGATTAAACAAACCTTCCCAACGATTATCCGCTTGCAATCTCCGCGAAGCATGGCATTTACCATTAAAGGATTATACGATTATTGGCGGAAATACCCTTCTTCGGAAATCTGTTCATTCATCAAGCTGTTGGCAGACAAACTTATCAATTGCTACCGGCAAAACAATGAAAACAAATGGTCGTGGTTCGAAGCCTATTTAACCTACGACAACAGCGTGTTGCCCGAAAGCCTGTTATATGCCTTTATGGCAACGGGAGACAACCTATATAAAGAAACAGCTAAAGAATCTTTCGACTTTTTATTGGAAAAAACATTCGCTGGCGACCGGATAAAAGTAGTATCCAATCAGGGATGGCTTCAAAAAGAGAGGGAAGGGCAAAAATTCGGAGAACAGCCCATTGATGTGGCAGGCACGGTAATCGCCCTGCATACTTTTTATACCGTATTTAAGGACGAAACATATCTTGCCAAACAAAAGACAGCGTTCAACTGGTTTTTAGGGAACAACCACCTTCACCAGATTATCTACAATCCCGCCACCGGCGGTTGTTACGATGGCTTGGAAGAAAACAACATCAATCTGAATCAGGGAGCGGAATCCGCAGTATGCTATCTTATGGCTAGACTGGCAATGGATTGAACAAAGGTATCCGGAGCTTTCCTATAAATACCCCCGACCATCACCGAGTGGAAAATCCACTCTAAATTCTCCCTTGAAAATCAGTAAAAAGCTTTCTATTTGCCATATAATGCTTATTTATTAAAGATACATAAATTTTATACCAAATAAAACAGTCAGTAAACATTACATATTACCAATTCATAACTTTAAGACCATTAATCAAACAGTTGCATTAGGGGGTTAAATCTACCTACCATTTATTTTCTTATTAGATTTTGTGTATTTTCTTATATTTGAATTACTTTTGCAAACAGGTAAAGAAAATAAATAGATTACGTATGGCTACTACAGCGGATATTAAAAACGGTATGTGTATTAACTTGGACGGTCAATATTATTTCATTGTGGAATTTTTGCATGTAAAACCCGGAAAAGGAGCAGCCTTTGTGAGAACAAAACTGAAAAATGTAATTAACGGACGTATCATCGAAAAAACATTTAACGCAGGAGTAAAATTGGATGAAGTGCGTATCGAACGCCGTCCCTATCAATATCTGTATCCGGACGAAATAGGATATAACTTCATGAATCAGGAAACGTTTGAGCAAATTTCTATTCAGAAAAACCTTATTACGGGAGTTGACTTCCTGAAAGAAGGAGATATGGTAGATGTGGTTTCCCATGCCGAATCGGAAACAGTGCTTTACGCCGAAGTACCCGTAAAAGTGACATTGAAGATTACCTATGCCGAGCCAGGAATGAAAGGTGATACCGCTACAAATGCAACCAAACCTGCCACTGTTGAGACAGGTGCCATCGTGCGTGTCCCTTTATTTATTAATGAAGGCGAACTGATAGAAATTGATACGAGAGACGGATCATATGTAGGACGGGTGAAAGGATAACAAGCTTTTCTCACCGAATTTAAAAAACTTATACAAGTGTCTTTTCAGGTAGCAAATAATCTAATTGATCATGTGAAAAAAAAAGAGCTCTGGCAACTCTTATACGATAATCACAAGAAGGACGATTTAATTGATATGGGAGACGAGTTCGGTATTAAAACACTAACCTCGTGGAATAAAAAAAATCTTGCACAGTCCATTGAAAAATACCTGACGGCAGACCCTTCCCATTTAACTTTCCGTATGCCGCTTAAAGAGATACAAGATCTTCAAAAATTATTGCGCGCAGGAGGAGTTCTGCCGGAATGTGATTTTGGAGACACCGATATTCTTCGTTTTCCTAATCTGTATTTCAGACATGTAGTAGAATTTATTACAAACGACGACAAGGAATATTGGGTGGTTCCCGATAACCTTCGGAAAGCATTGTTATCCATTACGAACAGGTTGGATGATGAACTAATCCTCCGCCAATGGGACAGAAGAGAAAAAATTATCTGCGGACTTACCTCCCTGTATGGCATTATGCCTTTGGAAGATTTTGTAAACCTATACAATGACATAAATGGAGAAGAGGACACGTTAAAACCTATCAATTTAATCCATTTTATTGAACAGCGGGACAGGGCGTTTGTCGAACTCAATCTGTTTGATTACGGGGAAAAAGAGTATGTAGTTTCTTCGCGTATGGAAAGAGTGGAAAATATATTGAGCGAAATACTCCGGAGACCGAAATTATCTTATCATTCTTTCACAAGAGAAGAGGTGTTGGAAATGGGAACTTTATATTATTCCTTTACCTCTCCGTCATCTAAAAATCTTTTCAATTATTTGACTACGGTTTTTAATGTTTCCGCACCTGTCACTTCACTTTTGATACGCGAAATAGGAGAAATGGCACAGAATAATGTATCAGCACCGGAGTTAATAAAAAAAATCTTCGAAGCACTGAACCAAATAAGTGATCACAAAGACGATAATCCGAACCGGTTTCTATCTATATTAAAGAACTATCTAAACAATTTACCTCGCTGGGCGTTGAAAGGTAATACCCTCAACGAAGTGATGGAAAGGAACGCTTACGGACAGATTTATCCGCAAATGGAGACAGAAGAAGACATGGACGAAATTTCTTATTTCTCTTTTGTGAAACCCTATAGTAACTTTTTAAAAATCGAAAATAATGATCCTTGTTTTTGCGGAAGCGGAAAGATGTACAAGGATTGTTGCGGTGATAATTGATCGCAAAAATATCCAATGAGTGAATTTATAGCTGCTATCGAACTCGGTTCATACAAAATAGCCGGAATAGCCGGAAAAAAAAACAGTGATGAAAGCCTGCAAATCTTGGCTTATGCCACAGAAAATGTACCTATGTCCGTTCGCAAAGGAGCGGTTTATAATATTAATAAAACGGCTCAAGGATTAACTGCTCTCATTAACAGGTTGGAAGATCAACTACAATGTTCCATTGTCAAAGTCTATGTAGGTATCACCGGACAGTCGCTTCATTCGGTAAAAAAGGTCTTGCGTCGCGACTTGAAAGATGGAACCATTGTTTCGGAACACTTGGTGCACGAAATCAATGACGAGAATTACGGAACGAAATATATCGATGCTGACATATTGGATATTGTTCCACAAGAATATAAAGTCGGGAATAGTTTCCAAGCCGATCCTGTGGGCGTGGCATGTAATGGTCTCGAAGGGCATTTTTTAAATATCATTGCCCATTCCTCAGTTAAAAAAAATTTGGAAAACGCTTTTGAATCGGCAAAGATTGATATTGCCGATATGTTTGTTACTCCGCTTCTTACAGCTTCCGTTACACTCTCTGAAAGCGAAAAACGTTCGGGTTGCGCATTCATTGATTTTGGAGCCGATACCACAACAATCAGTATTTATAAAAACAACCTGCTTCGTTTTCTTACATTATTACCCTTAGGCAGCAACAATATTACTCGCGATATTGTTTCCCTGCAAGTAGAAGAAGAGGAAGCCGAATATCTGAAAATAGCTTACGGAAGCGCTATACTCGAAGAATATGAAGACGAAAAGGAATCGGTATATACCTCCGAAAATAAAACACACGCTATCAAACTCAGTAATTTGAATAATGTGGCTGAGGCGCGCGTAGAAGAAATTATTGCCAATGTATGGCGTCAAATACAATCTTCGGGTTATGACGACAAATTAACAGCAGGCATTGTAATGACCGGCGGGGGAGCGAATTTGAAGAATATGGATGAAGCCCTTCGCAGGAAAACAGGATGGTTCAAAGTACGGCATGCCCAGTTTATTTGTAATGAAGTGTACGATAATAAAAATGTTTTACCGAAAGACGGCACTTGTAATGCTCTGCTTGGACTCTTATCTGCCGGAACGGAAAATTGTTGTCGCATGGAAGAGATATCCCAAAATAAAAGTAATCAATCTGCAACAGATTTATTCGAACACGACGAAATTTTAAAAACACAAAAAGAAGAGACAGAAAATCCGAAGACCCACCACAAGGAAGAAGGAAAAAAGAAAACAATAAAAAAGACCGAAAAACCGAAAAACAAATGGCTTTCCGGATTTAAAGATCTCTCAAAAGATATCTTTAGTGATGAAGAAATGGAGTGATTACGGGTAATATATGATTATAAAAAGAGTATCGCTATGGATTATAATTTCAAAGATCTTGAGAAGAAATGGCAAAAACAATGGAAAGAAAGCAAAACCTATCTGATAACTGAGAACGAATCTAAGCCGAAATATTACGTACTTAATATGTTTCCTTATCCTTCGGGAGCAGGACTGCATGTAGGGCATCCGTTGGGATATATTGCTTCGGATATTTACGCTCGTTACAAAAGGTTACAAGGATTTAACGTGTTGAATCCGATGGGGTATGATGCTTACGGCTTACCAGCCGAACAATATGCCATACAGACAGGGCAACATCCCAACATTACTACCGAAGAAAATATCAAACGCTATAACGAGCAACTGAATAAATTGGGTTTCTCTTTCGATTGGAGTCGCGAACTTCGTACATGTGACCCCATCTATTATAAATGGACCCAATGGGCTTTTATTCGTATGTTCAACACTTTCTACTGTAACAATGAAAAAAAAGCCTTACCAGTAACCAAACTGATCGAAACATTTGAAACGAATGGCACGGAAAATTTGAATGTAGCTTGTACCGAGGAACTCGCCTTCACAGCCGGAGAATGGAAAGCCATGAGCAACCACCAGCAACAGGAAACGCTTATGAATTACCGTATCGCATACTTGGGCAATACGATGGTAAACTGGTGTCAGGAATTGGGAACCGTATTAGCCAATGACGAAGTCATAGACGGCGTATCGGCGCGCGGAGGGTATCTGGTTAAGCAAAAGATGATGCGCCAATGGTGTTTGCGTGTATCGGCTTACGCCCAACGTCTGCTTGATGGATTGGAAACCATTGATTGGACGGAATCCCTGAAAGAAACGCAACGCAATTGGATTGGTCGTAGTGAGGGAGCCGAAATGCAATTCGAGGTAAAAGATTCAAACATTTCTTTTACCATATTCACTACCCGTGCCGATACGATATTTGGTGTTACTTTTATGGTACTTGCTCCCGAAAGTGAATTGACTGCGCAACTTACCACGCCCCAACAAAAAGCGGAAGTAGATGCATATCTGGAACGTACCAAAAAACGTACCGAACGCGACCGTCTTTCCGATCGCAGCGTAAGCGGTGTATTCTCCGGAAGTTATGCCGTAAACCCCTTAACCAATGAGACGATTCCTGTATGGATTAGCGATTATGTGTTGGCGGGATATGGAACGGGAGCTATTATGGCTGTGCCCGCTCACGATAGTCGGGATTATGCTTTTGCCAAACATTTCGGTCTTGAAATCCGCCCATTAATAAAGGGTTGCGATGTTTCAGAAGAGAGCTTCGACGCCAAAGAGGGGATTATGATGAACTCTCCACGTGGCGAAGCTTTTCAAGGCGGATTGGTATTAAATGGTTTGACCGTAAAAGAAGCTATTGCTAAAACCAAGCAATATACAAAAGACAAAGGTTTAGGACGGGTAAAAGTAAATTACCGTTTGCGTGATGCTACTTTTTCCCGTCAACGCTATTGGGGTGAACCGTTTCCTGTGTATTACAAAGAGGGAATGCCTTATATGATTGATGAAAGTTGTTTGCCGTTGGAACTCCCTGATGTGGATAAATATTTACCTACCGAAACGGGAGAACCGCCATTGGGAAATGCCACGTGTTGGGCATGGGATACGGTAAACAAAAAAGTGGTGGAGAATGATACGATTGATGATATTACCGTATTTCCGTTGGAACTATATACAATGCCCGGATTTGCAGGTTCGTCGGCTTATTATCTACGGTATATGGATCCAAAAAATAGTGATTGTTTGGCTTCGCCTCAAGCTATTAATTATTGGCAGAATGTGGATCTGTATGTGGGAGGAACGGAACATGCTACGGGGCATCTTATTTATTCTCGGTTTTGGAATAAGTTTCTCCATGATATAGGCGTTTCCGTTACGGAAGAACCGTTTAAAAAGTTGATTAATCAAGGGATGATACAAGGGAGGAGTAATTTTGTATATCGCATTAAGAATACAAATACGTTTGTATCACTGAATAAAAAGGAGGATTACGAGGTAACCCCTTTGCACGTGGATGTAAATATGGTATCGAACGACGTGCTTGATGTGGAAGCTTTTAAAGCGTGTCGACCCGAATATACCACAGCCGAATTTGTTTTTGAGAATGATGGCAGATATGTATGTGGTTATGCCGTAGAAAAAATGAGTAAATCCATGTTCAACGTTGTTAATCCCGATACAATCGTTGAAAGGTATGGGGCAGACACTTTGCGCATGTATGAAATGTTTCTTGGTCCGTTGGAACAATCCAAGCCATGGGATACAAATGGAATTGACGGTGTGTATCGATTTATCCGCAAATTGTGGGGGCTTTTCTACGACAAGAGCGGGACGTTCATCGTAGAAAATCTACCGGCGACGAAAAAAGAACTGAAAGTAATTCATAAGCTAATAAAGAAAATAACGGAAGACATTGAGTATTTCTCTTTTAATACCTCTATCAGCGCATTTATGATTTGCGTTAATGAATTGCAGAATATGAAATGTAACAAGAAAGAGATTTTAAATCTGTTAACGATTATACTTTCTCCATTTGCTCCTTATACTGGCGAGGAATTATGGGCTGTGTTGGGCAATACCGGCTCCGTATGCGATGCACAGTGGCCTGAGTATGAAGAAGAATATTTGCAAGAAGACATAGTAACTTATACGGTTTCTTTCAACGGTAAGACGCGTTTCACGATGGATTTTGCCGTTGATACGGATGCCGACACTATTCAAAAAGTCGTATTGAAAGATGAACGCTCGTTGAAATGGACGGAAGGTAAAGAACCTAAAAAAGTGGTGGTTGTTCCGAAAAAAATAATAAATATCGTTACACACTAAGGTGGATGATTAGACCTATTGAAATATTTTATATATGCAATGATACTTAATTAGTCGGTATGAAAATTCTATTTGAAAATTTGGGAATCATCCAAAAGATGGAATTGGATTTATCCAAAAGACTGATGATCTTTTGTGGGCAAAACGGTACAGGAAAGACGTATGCAAGTTACCTCGTTTATGAATATATAAACCAAACCACAAAAGAGTCAAAGCCTTTATTTGATATAAAAGATTTATTAGAAAAAAAGAATATAACCATCGAGTTAAATGATGATAATCTCTTTCTTTTAGCCAAAGAATATGCAGCGATAGACATCTCGACTATTAATCGCTTGTTTGGATTATCACAACAGACAACGCGTTTTTCTAACTTCAAATCCCAGTTAATATCATCCAAAGAAGAGTTTATAAAAGGAATAAGAAATATTTCTACAAAAAGAAGATTCCTTTCTACCGGTTCTGTTATTCAATTAAACAAAGAATGCGATAGTAACTCCATATCTTTATCTTTAGAACTGAGAGAATCAGGTAATACGGATAATGATGATTTAGTAAAATTAATTAATCTCATAAATAAACGACAGAATAATCTGATAAATGGATTTTTTGCCAAACAATCCTTAACTAAGACATATATTCTTCCTGTTGAACGTAATTCTGTTTATACATTTATAGATGAATTGGCAGTTAATCAATTAAATAATTTGGGAATAGAAAATGATATAAA
>SNRY01000300.1_pt1 | contig 18215 bp, 15 predicted proteins | sample 4693421 | NCBI WGS metagenome assembly SNRY01 (sample SAMN11003215, study PRJNA524138) | termite gut metagenome | isolation source: Bacteroidetes bacterial symbionts from single cell of protist host amplifed... | host: Streblomastix strix ... | reverse complement strand
GTTTTCACATCCCCGGCGCTTTTGACAAAGTGCTTGCCATAGAAAAATGCTGGTTGCAGGACGACATTTCCAATCGCATCCGAAACGCCATACGCGACTATGCTTATGAGCATAATTATCCTTTCTTTGATGTCCATTCACAGCAAGGAATACTCCGTAACATCATTATACGCACCTCTGTTACCGGAGAATTAATGGTGATTATTATCTGTAAGATTGAAACGGAAAGCGAACAAACACTTTTTGACCTTCTTTTACAATATGTTTCAGACTCTTTTCCCGAAATAACGTCCCTCCTCTACGTGGTCAACAATAAGTGCAACGATACCATAACCGACCGCGAAGTATATACATTCAGGGGAAACGATTTTATTTTTGAGGAGATGGAAGGTCTCCGCTTTAAAATAGGATCGAAATCTTTCTATCAAACCAATTCCGGACAAGCCTATCATTTATATAAAACAGCACGTAACTTTGCAGAACTAACGGGTAACGAACTTGTTTACGACTTATATACCGGAACGGGAACCATTGCCAATTTCATTGCCCATCAATCTCGCCAAGTAATAGGAATAGAATACGTTCCTGAAGCCATAGAAGACGCCAAAGAGAATGCAGAGATTAACGAAATAAAAAACACATTGTTCTTTGCGGGCGATATGAAGGATGTGCTTACGCAAGATTTCATCGACCAACATGGTCGCCCCGACGTCATCATCACAGACCCGCCACGCGTGGGAATGCACAAGGACGTAACGGACGCCATACTGTTTGCCGAACCTAAACGTATCGTATATGTCAGTTGCAATCCTGCTACGCAAGCAAGGGATTTGTCCCTGCTTGATGCCAAGTATCAAGTAACCGCAGTGCAACCGGTGGATATGTTTCCGCATACGCATCATGTAGAAAATGTGGTGCAACTGCAACTAAGAAAGTAAAACAATTTAGTTCTGAAAGATAGTTATAACTTTGCTGGTATTATTACATAGAGTATGATTGAGTCCATATCCATTAAGAACTTCAAATCAATTTTGGATTTGAAACTTCCATTAGGACGTTTCAATGTATTAATAGGGGAGAACGGTTGCGGAAAATCAAATATCTTGGAGAGTATTTCCTACGGATCCGCCGCTCTATCGGATAAACTCGACAATGAATATTTAAGTTTAAGAGGAATAAGAGTAACGGATGCCCGATTTATGACTTCCGCATTTGATGAACAATCAAATGATACTATAAACATCACTTTTAATGATGGAAAAGAAGCTTTCAAATGTTCAATTAATGCTAAAACCAATACCCCCTTTATATTGTCCCCCCCGGATGATAAAAATAAAAATAAATATGATATATTGATTACTGTCGGCAGTAAAGGGGGGCAGATAGATATAGGCTCAAGAGACACGATGGGTATAATAGGAGAAAATAAGCAAGACATAAAAGGCCAAGTGACTCAACTTGGGAAATATGATAAATTCAACACGAACAAAGACATTGAGAGTTTTGTATTCTATTGTCCGGAAGAGTCATCACTGCGCACATTTAGGGATGAATACCAATTATTGCCTTTAGGCAGGAAAGGAGAAGGCTTATTCAGATACTTAAAGACGTTAGCCCAAACAGACAAGGGCAAACAAACATTGGAAGAAATAAAAGAAAATCTTGTGCTGTTGGATTGGTTTGATGATATTAAGATTCCTACCGATAGCCTGTCAAACGATTATACAATCAGCATAAAGGACAGATACATCCATGAAACAATCTCTTTCTTCGACCAACGTAGCACCAACGAAGGGTTTCTGTACCTACTCTTCTATCTTACTTTATTTATATCTGAGGAAACCCCTTGCTTTTTTGCCATAGACAATATAGAATCTTCTTTCAATCCCAAACTTTGCAGGAGGTTAATAGAGATATTAATAAAATTAGCCCAAGAACATAACAAACAAGTTATTATAACCACTCATAATCCTTCTGTTCTTGATGGATTGAATATTGACAACGACGACGAAAGATTGTTCGTGATCAGACGTAACTTAGACGGACATACCAAAGTGGACAGGGTGCAATATAAGAATGAAAAGAAACTAAGCATCCCTCTGTCCGAAGCGTGGGTAAAAGGGTATTTGGGCGGGTTACCTGAAAACTTTTAAGGCAAACAGGGTATGGACACAATAACATTCGGGCTTATTAGTGAAGGGGTATCGGAACACAACATAATTAAACATATTATTGCAAGGTTCTTAGAGGATGATAATTGCAGAATAAGACAGATACAACCGGAAGTAGATAAACGTGGAAAGCAAATAGGCTACGGAGGCTGGTTGGGAGTTCTTAACTATTGCAAAGAAGAAAACTTCGATAACATTTTGTCTGTTAATGATTATATCGTCATTCAAATAGATACGGATACTTCCGAGCAGATAAACTACGATGTAAAAAAGACAAAAGAAAACAATATACCCAAGAATGAAGAAGAGCTTTATGATGATATTTGCAAACGCCTATTAAAGAACATATCAGTAGAAAAAAGAGGAGAATATGACGGAAAGATACTCTTTGCCATTTGTTTCAATGAAACGGAGTGTTGGTTGTTGCCTATATACTATACGGATGACACTAAATGCAGTACGAGCAATTGCATTTATAAATTGAATCAAAAGATACCGCTGCATGTACCTGACAGGGATAAAAATTCACCTGTTGCCCAAAGAGCGTATCAAGAGATACTCAAGAAATTAAGAAATCCCGAAAAGATAAAAGCCTGCTCCGAACATAATACGGGCTTTAGGAAATTTATGGCGCAATTAAACAAAATAAATAACTGAGTGTTGGAAGGATTAAACATAAGTTGGAAGGAGTTGTTTGCAGAATGAACAAAAATAAACCGGAGAAACAGGGAAAAGAACAAAAAACTGCCCCCGCAAAAACACAATTCACTATCCATTCCGTCACAGAAGACTGTGAACTGATGGACTTTATAATGACAAAAGCCAGAGACGGCATTGGGCGTGCTGCCGCCAAAGCATTGTTGAGCAAACGGCAGGTGCTGGTGAACAACGTCATCACTACCCAATATAACTTCGCCTTGAAATCCGGCATGAAGATACGGATAAACAAAAACAAAGGCTTGCAAGAGTTGCATAGCAATCTGTTAAGGATAGTGTACGAAGATGCCTACCTGATAGTTATTAACAAACGCGAAGGTTTGCTTTCTATCGGAACGAATACGCAAAAAGAACGAACAGCATATTCCATACTAAATGAATACGTGAAACGCGCAAACAAGCAACGCTGCATTTACATTGTACATCGCTTGGACAAAGACACTTCGGGGCTAATGATATTTGCCAAAGACGAAAAGACAAAGGTAACTCTGCAAGATAATTGGAGCAAAATAGTAACCGACCGGCGATATATTGCCGTTCTCTCCGGAGAAACGGAAAAGGATGCGGGAACTATAACTTCTTGGTTGAAGGACAACAAAGTCTTTATCACATATTCAAGTATGTCGGACAACGGCGGCGACAAAGCCATCACCCATTACAAAACCATAAAGCGTGCCAACGGCTACTCGTTGGTGGAATTTGATTTGGAAACAGGGAAGAAAAATCAAATCCGCGTACATGCACAAGACTTCAAACACCCCGTATTGGGCGATATTAAATACGGCGACGGAAACGACCCCTTGGGACGATTGGCATTACATGCCTTCAAAATTTGTTTCCGTCATCCCGCAACAGAAGAACTTATGGAGTTTAAAACGCCTTATCCGGAGGAGTTTAAGAAATTGATGTTAAAGAAGTAATTCTTATTCCTCTTTCTTTGTCAACAAACTACCGACAATAATAGCTATGACCGATAATGGTAATGCAAATATTATCGGGTCGATTACCGGGAAAGGATAGGTTCCGATTAATACATCCTTCCCAAACAGCAGTTTGCATATTCCCATTGCCGCAGCTTCCTTTTGATGCAAGAAAACAAGGGTAAACAAACCGGCGGCGAGACCCGTCCAAAAGCTCAACAATGCTCCTTGACGCGTTGCTCTTTTCCAATAAAGAGCACAAAAGTACGCCGGAAGAAATGTCGAAGCACATATTCCCATAAAGAGAGCAGTGCCACGGGCAATAATATCATTAGGAAGCATGTAACAGATGACGTAACTCACCACTATTGAGAAAAGTATTCCCATACGGATAACGTTTGTCAGCCGGTTGTGTGAACTCGGTTTGTATGTATTGTAAATATCCGATCCGGCAGCCGTCCCCATGGTATGAAACTGCGAACTAAGAGTGGACATGCCGGCAGAAAGGATGCAAAGCATAAACACTGCCGAAAACCAATTAGGGGTGGCATGGTTTATGAAATACGGAATAATTTTATCTATATCTTTCACCACTTCCGATGCTACGCCTCCTTCTGTTTTCAAAAAGAAAAGATTACTCAATGCGCCTACATGATAGATGGAACCCACTGTTATGATTATGAACAAACAGCCGATAAAGACTCCTTGTTTCAATTGCCTCCCGTTTTTCACTGTCATGAAACGTACCACCAATTGTGGCTGAGCCAAACAGCCAATACCCACACCGAGAATCAGAGAAGTTACCAATGAGTACCATTGTGGAGAACCAGCTACAGGCATCTTTGTCCATCCTTGATGTCCCAATTCCTTGAACTTATCGGGAACCAGCGGAGCGATGTCCGTAAGGGCTTGATTGGCTTCGGTAAATCCCATGCCAAGTATTTTATATACCCAAAACAGCAAAAATAACATACAAGCAAACATGATAACGGCTTGCAGGGCATCGGTGTACATCACCCCTTTTATTCCACCGGCAATAACGTAAACCGCAATAACCAACGTAAAGATAATTAATGATATGTTGAAATCTAATTGAAAGATTTGCTCAATAAATACGGCTCCACCTTTCATCACTACCGCTGCATAAAGCGGCATACCCAGAAAGATGACAGCGGCAATCAACACTTGCAGATTGCGTGAGCCATAATGGCGACCCAACAACTGTGGAAAAGTAGTTACGTCCAGTTTCACTCCCAAACGGCGGGTACGCAATCCGAAAAAGATAAACGCTATGATGACACCCACAAATATATTCAAGAAGCAAAGCCACTGGATTCCCATTCCGAAAGCAGCCGCCACTCCGCCGAAACCAACAATCGCCGAAGCGGAAATAAATGTTGCTCCATAAGAAAGTGACATTATAATGGGGTTCATTTGACGCCCTCCCACCAAATAATCACTCGCAGAAGTTGTTTTCCGGTAGCCTAAGTATCCTAAATAAGCAAGTGAAAATAAATAGATTAGAACTACTAATCCTAAAATAAATGTATCATTCATGGCTGTTGATCTTTTTCGTTGTCTTCACTCCAATTTTTAATGCCATACCATACGGCAAAAACAACACATACAATTAAAAGTATGTATGGTGTTAATATCAAAGGATCTTTTATTCCAAACATTTTGCTTTACTATATTTGTTAATTTTGCTGCAAAAGTAAAAAATATATTGAATACACAAATTTAGTTTGTAAAATATCTAACCACTTGAACTTACCGGGCAAACATGCCTGAATTTATTTAAATAGCGGTATATTTTCCCTAAAAAAATAAAAACTTGAATATGCTGATGAGGGTACAAGGGGATATATCGTACATTTACCGATGAAAACAAGGAAGTTATGCAAATAAACAGCGATAGTATCGTTATTATTCCTACTTATAACGAACGGGAAAACATTGAAAATATTATTCGCGCGGTTTTCCGATTGCAACATGTGTTTCATGTTCTGATTGTGGATGACGGTTCACCAGATGGTACTGCCGCTGTTGTGAGAACCTTGCAAAGAGAGTTTGCCGATCGCTTGTTTATGGTAGAACGCATTGGCAAATTGGGATTGGGAACAGCATACGTCACCGGTTTCAAATGGGCGTTGCAACGAGACTATCATTATATTTTCGAGATGGACGCCGACTTCTCCCATAATCCGGAAGATTTGCCTCGCCTTTATCGTTCATGTGCTGACGAAGGCAATGATTTAGCCGTCGGTTCGCGGTATATAGGCGGTATTCGTGTAATCAATTGGCCTGTTGGGAGAGTGTTAATGTCTTATTGCGCTTCCGTCTATGTGCGTATCATTACCGGAATGCCGATATATGATACGACCGCTGGCTTCAAATGCTATCGCCGCAAAGTGCTTGAAATGATTGATTTGGACAGCATTCGTTTCAAGGGATATGCTTTTCAGGTAGGAATGAAGTTCATGGCATACAAGTGCGGATTTAAGGTGGCGGAAGTTCCCATTATCTTTGTTAATCGTGAGTTAGGTACTTCCAAAATGAGTTCCGGTATTTTTGGAGAAGCTATATTTGGCGTTATCAAACTGAAAATTGACAGTTGGTTTCGTAAATATCCTCCAAAGAAGTGAAGCGCATCTTTATTAAAAATGCTCTTATCATCAATGAAGGGCGAAGTTTTCAAGGTTCGGTAGTCATTGAAGGCGAAAAAATAGTAGAAATCCTTGAAGGAAAGCAAGAGGGCAGTTCTGCCTGCGACGCTTATGAGGAAACTATTGATGCCGAGGGGTGCTTGTTGCTTCCCGGAGTGATTGATTGTCATGTACATTTTCGCGAACCGGGATTGACATATAAAGCGGATATTTCTTCTGAAAGCAAAGCCGCTGTTGCAGGAGGGGTTACTTCTGTTATGGATATGCCCAATACCAACCCGCAGACGATAACAGTTGACGCATTGAATAAAAAGTTCAATGAAATGGGTAGTAAGTCGCTTGTAAACTATTCATGCTATTTCGGGGCGACGAATGACAACTATACTGAATTTAAGCATTTGGACGCTCGGCGTGTGTGCGGCGTTAAAGTCTTTATGGGTTCGAGTACCGGAAACATGTTAGTGGATAACATAGAAAGTTTACATCATATCTTTGGAGCAACGGATATACTTATTGCTGCGCATTGCGAAAATCAAACGGTGATTGAAAGAAATATTGAGCAATATAAAGCGGAAGTTATTCATGGAGATTTACCTGTGGAATATCATTCGCGTATCCGCTCAACGGAAGCCTGCTACCGGTCTTCGCATTTAGCTGTCTGCCTTGCCGGTGAAAGCGGAGCGCGCCTACACTTGTTGCATATCACCACATCCAAAGAGTTGGAGTTGCTGAATGATTCACCTTTGAAGCATAAACGCATTACGGCGGAAGTGTGCATCCCTCACCTGCTGTTTACGTCTGCAGACTATTCAAGATTTGGTTCCAAGATTAAATGCAACCCCGCCATAAAGGAAAGTTCCGACAGAGCTGCTTTGCGCGCCGGCGTTAATTCCGGCTTGATTGACGTGATAGCAACAGACCATGCTCCACACTTACTTAGCGAAAAGGAAGGCGGTGCGTTGAAAGCCGCTTCGGGTATGCCGATGGTGCAATTTTCTCTTATTAGTATGCTGAAACTTGTGGACGAAGGCGTATTCACTGTTGAAGAAGTGGTGAGGAAGATGTGTCATGCTCCCGCAGAAATATATAATATGTGTAATCGCGGTTATATTCGTCCCGGTTATCAGGCAGACCTTGTTCTCGTTAAACCCATACATTGGACATTGACAAACGGGGATATTCTTAGTAAATGCAAATGGAGCCCCCTTGAAGGGCAAACATTCAATCACCGGATTGATAAAACATTTGTCAACGGATATCTTGTCTATTCCGGCGGGCAAATAGATGAAACGCATAGAGGTCAGGAATTAAGATTTGGGACGCTGTGAACGCCGTTCAATACATATCTTATCCCATTCAAGCTATTATTCCCTATATTAATTGGATATACTTTTTTCATGCTTGGGGGTTTGAGCCGCGCATTGCCGGTATCGCTGATATTCATGATTGTAAAGCTACCGAAGCCATATCTCTTTATAATGAAGCCCGGCGTATGCTTCAGGAATCGGGTAAAGCTTTTGAAGCTCACACGCTTTTCAAATTGTGCCAAGCAAATGCCGACGGTGATAACATCTTGCTTGACGATGTGGCTCTTCCCTTGCTTCGACAGCAAACGAAAAAGGAAGATAACAACAGTCCGTATTTGTGTTTAAGCGATTTTGTCAGCCCGCTTTCTTTGGGTATGAATGACACAGTGGGAGTATTTGCTGCCACTTTCGGCACAGAATTGGAACAACTCTATGAAAACGAACCCTATAAACGGTTGTTGGCACAAACTTTAGCCGACCGCCTCGTCGAGGCTGCTGTGGAAAAGATGCACGAATATGTTCGCAAGACGGCATGGGGATACGCCAAGGACGAAAACCTGCCAGTCAAGGAACTGTTGTTAGAGAAGTTTCAAGGAATACGCCCTGCCGTAGGTTATCCTTCATTACCCGACCAATCCGTAAATTTCATTCTGAATGATATACTCAATATGAGGCGGATAGGCATCACGCTGACCGAAAACGGAGCTATGAATCCCCATGCTTCGGTGTGTGGACTGATGATAGCTCACCCGTCTGCACACTATTTCTCCGTAGGAAAAATAGATGAGGTTCAATTGGCTGATTATGCTTTGCGAAGAGGTAAAAGCGTAGAAGAGATACGGAAGTTCCTCAAACAATTATAGTTCCCGATAAGGCGGTTTCGGTTTCATTCCATTCACCTAAATGGATAGAGAGTATCTTATTATCAGGGATGTCGGCGCCGGTAATCTCTACCCGTATATAATTAGGAGTAAATCCGTGTATGAGGTTATTGTTTGAAGATGTTTCCGATAACACCGGCATGGTCTTTCCAATATAACGGTTATAAAACGCTTTCCGCTTTTCACCGGATAGAGACAGGAGCCGTTGGGTGCGTTCATGTTTTTTGTCCGGCGAAACAGCATCGGCAATCTGTAAAGCTTGTGTGCCCGGTCGTTCGGAATAGGTGAATACATGCAATTGCGTTATGTCCAATCCGGCAATAAAATCGTAAGTATGCTCAAAGTATTCATCTGTTTCTCCACGCGTGCCCGTAATTACATCTACTCCGATAAACGCACCGGGTATGGTTTCTTTTATCTTTCTTACCTTGGATGCAAAAAGCGCCGTATCATAACGCCGCCGCATCAGTTTTAATACTTCGTTGCTGCCGGACTGCAAAGGGATATGGAAATGGGGCATAAAACAACGGGAACGGGAAACAAATTCAATGATTTCATCCGTCAACAGATTGGGTTCAATGGAAGATATACGGTAACGCTCAATACCTTCTACGCGGTCAAGCGCATGTATCAAATCAAGAAAGGATTCGCTGGTGCTTTTGCCGAAGTCACCGATGTTTACACCCGTAAGTACTATTTCTTTTCCGCCGTCGGCAACAGCCTGACGAGCTTGTTCCGTCAGAGAGGCGATGCTGCCGTTCCGACTTCGTCCTCGTGCAAAAGGTATGGTGCAATACGAACAGAAATAATCGCAACCATCCTGCACTTTCAAGAAGAAACGGGTACGGTCGCCACGAGAGCATGATGGAGTAAATGACGTAATATCATCAACAGCGGAAGTATGTACCTCCCCTACCCTTTTTTTCCGTAAATCACCCACATATTTCCAAAACTCTTTCTTTTGTTCAGCACCCAAAACTACATCCACCCCCTCTATGTGCGCCACGTCTTCCGGTTTCAGTTGGGCATAACAGCCCGTGACCACAACGAAAGCACCGGGATGTTGTTTTACAATCCGATGAATAGCCTGCCGGCATTTCTTATCTGCCGTTTCCGTTACGGAACAAGTGTTTATGACGCAAATATCCGCTTTTTCACCCTTGCGCGCTGTCCGTATCCCCAGTTCACGAAGGGATTTTCCAATGGTTGAGGTTTCGGAAAAGTTTAGTTTGCAACCCAGCGTATAATAGATTGCCGTTTTATCTTGGAACTCGGCGGTATCTGTCATATACAATTTTCGCTCTTTTTAAATCTCAGAGCTTGTACAAATCGCTTGCCGCCAATAAATCCACTTTCTTTTCCGCCAGTATTTTGATACATTTATCCATATCGTTCGGACGAATAATAACACTTGCCGAATTGGTATTGGCAAATGAATACATGTATTCGATAAAGACCCCTCCTGCGGAAAGGTAATTCAATACTTTTGCCAACGAACCTGGCACATTGGGGCAACTGATTCCTACCACATCGGTTATGTTTACCGCAAAATGATTTTCTTTTAAAGCCTTGTATGCTTTGTCGGGGTCGGACACAATGCCGCGCAAGATACCGAAGTCGGCATTTTCGGCAATACACAGCGCGGAAAGATTGATACTTTCTTTAGCCAATATTTCGGTGACTTCGGTTAGACGTCCCTGTTTGTTTTCTAAAAAGATAGAAAGTTGTTTTGCTACCATTGTTTTCTGTCTATTTGAGTGAAGAATGAAGCATTATTATTTTAGTTGTCTGTTATCAATTACTCGTTTAGCCTTGCCCATACTGCGTTCTAATGTGCGGGGTTCAACCAGCTTCACGTCCACACCCAAACCCAATACGCTTTGCAGGCGTGCCGTAAGTTTCTTTTTCAAAGCCAACATTTTGTTTACTTCGTCCGAATAGCAATCGGAGCGCACTTCTACTTTCAACTCCATGTGGTCGGTATTGTTTATGCGATCTACCGTTAACAGATAATGCGGTTCAAATTCGGGCAGCTCTAAGATAACGGATTCCACTTGGGTGGGGAATACGTTTACTCCACGTATAATCAGCATATCGTCGCAACGCCCCAATATACGATCCATGCGTACTAATGTACGTCCGCACGAGCATTTTTCATAGTGCAGAGCCGTGAGGTCTTTGGTGCGATACCTAATCAAAGGCATACCTTCTTTGGTGAGATGGGTGAATACGAGTTCCCCCGTTTCTCCGGGTTTTACCGGTTCGGAAGTAACAGGGTCGATGATTTCGGGGAAGAAATGGTCTTCGTTCAGGTGCGTTCCGCTTTGGCAACTACATTCGTAGCCCACACCCGGACCGGCTATTTCGCTCAATCCGTAAATATCGTAGGCTTTGATGCCTAATTTTTCTTGTATTTCCTTGCGCATACTTTCTGTCCACGGCTCAGCGCCGAAAGCGCCGATTTTCAGTTGAAACTCTTTGCGGGGTACGCCGGAATCTTTAATGGCATCGGCTATGAAGAGGGCGTAAGAGGGGGTGCAGCATAGAACGGTAGAACCCAAATCGTGCATCAGGGTAATTTGCTTTTCTGTGTTTCCGCTCGACATAGGGATAACCGATGCTCCGATGTGTTCTGCTCCATAGTGGGCGCCCAAACCGCCGGTGAATAATCCGTAACCATAAGCAACCTGAAAGATATCTGCACTACTTGCTCCATAAGCAGTAAAACAACGGGCTAAACTCTCTGCCCATACCGAAAGATCTTTGCGGGTATATCCTACTACGGTGGGCTTGCCCGTAGTTCCCGAAGAAGCATGAATGCGCACAATCTGACTCATGGGGACAGCGCACAATCCGAAAGGATAGTTGTCGCGTAGGTCGAATTTGGTGGTAAACGGCAGTTTGATGATGTCGTCTATACCGTTAATATCGTCGGGGGTAATCCCCAATTCTTGCATTTTCTTTCGATAGAAAGGCGTATTATGATATACGCGTTCTACGACGTTCTTTAATCTGATGTCTTGAATCCGGCGAAGGTTGTCGCGATCCATACATTCCATGTTTTCATTCCAAATCATGTTACCGGTGTGTTTTATTTGTATGGTTAGTTGGTTTGCAAAGATAACGGAAAATTGTAAATAGCTATAAAAGGGAATGAAAAAACCGTAGTGCATTAGGAGGTTTACATCAATCCGTCGTGCATTTTGAATTATGACGGTTGCATACTGGAGTATGCAAGTTCCATACGGGGAGTATGACGGTTGCATAATCTCCGTATCGTATAGGGGCTGCCGAACGAGAGACGTATGTTTAGCAGGATAAAATGTATAATTTCTGTGAATTTCTGCCGTTTTTATTGTTTTGATTTACCTTTGCCATCCGAACAATCATGTAAAAAACAGGTTATAGTATAGATAATCATTATAAACTTCGTATGAAAATAAACACGTTCTTTAGTAAATTTATTCCGAAAGAGAATAAGTTTTATCCCATTTTAATTAGTATGTCCGACAACATTCTCACATGTTCGGATTTATTAATAAAGCTAACCGAAACTGACGACAAAGAGCTTCGTAAAGGTCTTTATAAACAAATAAAAGCATTGGAAACCAAAGGAGACGGTATTGTTGCTCATATTTTTAACGAACTGAATAACACATTTATTACCCCTTTCGATAGAGAAGACATTAATACGCTAAGCGAAGAGTTGGATAACGTTCTTGATAGCATGAACAGCGTGGCAAAACGAATTGTGATGTATCAACCGGACAAGCTGCCTGAACAATCAACAAAGTTGGCGCAATTATTGAAAAATGCCTGCGAACTGATGCAAGATGCCATAAACGAATTGGACACGATGAAAAAAAGCCCGAAGTCAGTCAAAGACATTTGCACACAATTACATTTTATAGAGAATCAAGCCGATGATATGTATGAACACTTCATTATTGAAATCTTTGCAACAGAAAAAGATGGAATAGAATTAATCAAACTCAAAGAGATCATGCAAGACCTGGAACGCGCAACGGATAAAGCTGATAATGTCGGTAAAATCATCAGGACTATTATCGTAAAATACGCATAACTTTTAGATTCTTTACAATTTTAACCTATTATACAATTTATACAATGACTTTATTAATCGTTGTTATTGCTCTCGCTCTTATGTTTGATTATATCAACGGGTTTCATGACGCAGCAAATTCCATTGCAACGATTGTGTCCACAAAAGTATTAACACCCTTTTGGGCTGTTCTTTGGGCTGCTGCATTTAATTTTATAGCATTTTTTATCGCCAAATACATCATTGGAGAGTTCGGCATTGCAAACACTGTTTCCAAAGTAGTCTTTGAGGAATATATCAATTTACCGGTTATTTTTGCCGGTTTGTTGGCAGCTATTACGTGGAATCTGTTCACTTGGTGGTTCGGTATTCCGTCTTCTTCTTCGCATACATTAATTGGAGGGTTTGCCGGTGCGGCTATCATGAGTAGCCACTGTTTTAATGCCGTACACGCGGAAGTTGTTATCAAAATAGCTTCGTTTATTGTTTTAGCTCCTCTTATCGGTATGATTATTTCTATCATTCTGACTACCTGTATTTTTTGGATTTGCCGTAAAGCCAATCCTCATAGAGCCAATAAATGGTTTAAACGCTTGCAATTGATCTCGTCCGGGCTTTTCAGCCTCGGTCATGGTATGAACGACTCGCAAAAAGTAATGGGTATTATTGCGGCAGCATTGTTTGCAGCCCATCAACAAGGATTGAGAGGTGGGATTGAAAATATTAACGCTATTCCGATGTGGGTTCCTCCGGCTTGTTTCACCGTGATTGCCTTGGGTACAATGTCAGGGGGAATGCGTATTATCAAAACAATGGGTTCGCGTATTACGAAAGTAACCCCTTTGGAGGGTGTAGCTGCCGAAACTGCCGGAGCTTTTACCCTTTTCCTAACAGAAATATTGAAAATTCCGGTAAGTACAACGCATACCATTACAGGGGCTATTGTAGGTGTGGGAGCTACAAAGAGGCTTTCTGCCGTCCGTTGGGGCGTAACCGTCGATTTGGTTTGGGCTTGGATACTAACTATTCCCGTGAGCGGAGTGTTGGCTGCCTTATTTTATTTGTTTATCTCTTTATTCAGATAAATCACCCCAGCAGCAAACCCACTGTTAGCAACAGACCCATCAGTAGCATGTTGCGAGCCGTTTCGCCAAAGGTGATGTTAAGGGCTTTCCCTGTGCGTATTCTTACTGCTTTGCGCCACGTTAGGAAATGGGGAATCAGATATAATTGCGGGAGGAGGGCTGCATAATAATGCCCACTGCGGAGAAACCAAAGGCAAAGCAGGGAAGCTATGACCCCTGTCAATAAATAGAAATAACGCCCGAAGGGTTCGCCGAAGCGTACGATAAGAGTGTGCTTGTTGCTTTTTCTATCTGAATCTCGGTCGCGATAGTTGTTCATAATCAGCAGGGTGTTTATCGTCATTCCGGAAACAAGCGAAGCAATCCATACATCGGTTGTTATTGTCTGCGTTTGCACGTAATAGGTTCCGCAAACGGGAATAATGCCGAAAAAGATAATGACGAGCAAATCTCCTGCTCCATAGTATGCAAGGGGATAAGGTCCTCCTGTATAGAGGTAGGCAAAGAGCAGGCACAATGCGCCAACGAGTATCAGTTGCCAACTGCCGTACCACAATAGCAAGCTGCCGGTTAGGCAAGCCATCAAGAGTACGCTTCGTATGCTTGTCTTCATGGCTTTCAGCGTAATCCATCCTTGCAATACGGTGCGTTCCGGACCGATACGGTCTTCTTTGTCTGCGCCTTTCAGGTAATCATACAAGTCGTTCATTAAATTGGCGGCAATTTGCATCAGGCAAGCAAAGAGGGCGCATATCTGTGCGGGTTGCCAATGGAATTTTCCGTTTGTATATGCTGCCGCACTACCGATGGCAACGGGAATCAGAGCGGCTGTCAGCGTTTTGGGGCGAATGCTCAATATCCATGCTTCCAAGGAGTTTTGTTTGATCGCTTTCATAATTGGGTTCTATGTTGACTATCTCAAAAAGTGCGGCAAAGATATATGAATCTGTTTGATTTTTGGACAATGGGCAGAGGGGATTGGTTGTCTATGTTTTTATTTGGGGATATTTTGAGTATTAGCTTGATAATAGCTAAATTTGCGCGGGCGTATTTCCTTGCGCCTTCGTGCTTTCGCCTTTACGAGCAGATGCAACAACATTAAACAAAGTGAAACAATAATGGTAAACACTCAATTTAAAAGGGCAACCAAACAAGATGACGAAGAAACTAGCTTTCCGGTGATTGCGGATTTTGACAAAAATGGAGAGGAAAAAGAAGCGATTGATATAAAGACGGATGATGAGGTGCCGGTATTGCCACTTCGTAATATGGTTTTATTTCCGGGTGTGTTTGTACCTGTTTCCATAGGCAGGGCTTCATCGCTTAAGCTCGTGCGCGAAGCCGAAAAAAAGACTACGCTTATTGGAGTGGTATGTCAGAAGTCTGCCCAAACGGATGATCCGGGCTTTGAGGATTTACATCCCATAGGCACTGTGGGGAAAATTGTACGCATACTCGATATGCCTGATAATACGACAACTGTTATTATTGAGGGAATCAGGCGTATTGAACTGAAAGAGATAACAAAGAACCGTCCATACATGCGCGGCAAGGTGCAATTGCTGGCTGATGAAAAACCGGCTGGTGACGATAAGGAATTTGTTGCTTTGGCAGAGGCATGTAAAGATTTGACGATACGTTTCATCAAGATTTCGGAATCCATGCACCAAGATTCTGCGTTTGCCATCAAGAACATGGATAATCACATGATTTTGGTTGATTTTATCTGTACGAATCTTCCTTTGAAGAAGGACGAAAAGATAGAATTGCTTCGCATCGATTCTTTGCAGCAACGCGCTTACCGCCTGCTTGAAATTTTGAACAAGGAGGTGCAACTGGCGGAAATCAAGATGACTATTCAGATGCGTGCGCGAGAAGATATTGACCAACAGCAACGTGAATATTTCTTGCAACAACAGATAAAGACTATTCAAGATGAATTAGGGGGTAGCGGGCAGGAGCAGGAAGTGCAGGAGATGCTGACAAAGGCTGGAAAAATCAAGTGGAACGACGAAACGAAAGCGATATTCTTCAAGGAGTTGAATAAGCTGGAGAGAACTCATTCGCAGTCTCCCGATTATAGCGTGCAATTGAATTACTTGCAAACGATGCTTAGCTTGCCTTGGGGGAAATACACCACCGACAATTTGAATCTGAAGAATGCCGAAAAGACGTTGAACAAAGACCATTACGGATTGGAAAAGGTGAAGGAGCGTATTTTGGAGCACTTAGCCGTGTTGCAATTGAAAGGCGACATGAAATCTCCCATCATTTGCTTGTATGGACCTCCGGGAGTGGGTAAAACCTCGTTGGGGAAATCTATTGCTGCTTCGCTGAAACGGAAATATATTCGCATGTCTTTGGGTGGTGTGCGTGATGAAGCGGAGATTCGCGGACATCGCAAAACGTATATCGGAGCTATGCCGGGACGCATCATCAAAGGGTTGGCAAAAGCAGGGTCGTCTAATCCGGTGTTTATTCTCGATGAGATAGACAAGATAAACTCCGATTATCACAGCGACCCTTTGTCGGCTTTGCTGGAAGTGCTCGACCCGGAACAGAACAATGCGTTCCACGATAATTTCTTGGATGTGGATTATGATTTATCGAAAGTAATGTTCGTCGCCACCGCCAATAATCTGAATACGATTCCTTCCCCTTTGTTAGACCGCATGGAACTGATAGAGGTGAGCGGCTACATTACCGAAGAAAAGGTGGAAATAGCTCGCAAACACCTTGTACCGAAGAATTTGAAAGCAAATGGTCTTGATAAGACAAAGATTAAAATCCCTAAGAACACGCTGGAAGCTATTATCGAATCATATACGCGCGAAAGCGGCGTGCGCGAATTGGAGAAAAAGATAGGAAAGATTTTGCGCAAATCGGCGCGGCAATATGCTACCGACGGTTATTTTGCCAAAGAGGAGATAAAATCGGAAGATTTGTATGATTTCCTGGGTGCGCCGGAATATGTGCGTGATAAGTATCAAGGTAATGAATATGCAGGTGTAGTGACGGGGTTGGCTTGGACGGCTGCCGGTGGTGAAATTCTTTTTGTGGAAACAAGTCTGAGCCGCGGCAAAGGGGGACGGTTGACATTGACGGGGAATTTGGGAAACGTAATGAAAGAGTCGGCAATGCTGGCGCTCGAATATATCAAAGCCCACGCTTCGCAATTGAGCTTGGACGAGGATATTTTTGATAACTGGAATATCCATATCCATGTGCCGGAAGGGGCTATACCCAAAGACGGACCTTCGGCGGGCATCACTATGGTTACTTCGCTTGCATCGGCACTGACACAACGCAAGGTAAAAGCCAATATCGCCATGACGGGTGAGATAACTCTGCGAGGAAAAGTGCTTCCTGTGGGGGGAATTAAAGAGAAAATACTGGCTGCCAAACGGGCGAATATCAAAGAAATCATTCTTTGCGAAGAAAACAAAAAGAACATTGAAGAGATTCAAGATATTTATCTTAAAGGATTGACTTTCCGATATGTGAAAGACATAAGGGAGGTGCTGAATATTGCATTGACTGATACCAAAGTGGATGCTGCCGTTGACTTTAGCGTAAAGAAACCTGCGGAGAAACAGGTTGAAGGTGAAGAATGAGGAATGGAGAGAGTGAAGGGTGGAATTTAAGTTAGAATGTACCGATGCGGGGAGCAATGCCCGTGCGGGACTGATTACCACGGACCACGGACAAATACGGACTCCTGTGTTTATGCCGGTGGGAACGCTCGGTACTGTCAAAGGGGTACACTTGAGAGAGTTGGAGAACGACATTCGAGCGCAAATTATATTGGGCAACACATATCACCTTTACTTGCGTCCGGGAACAGCTATTATCGAACATGCGGGCGGGCTGCACAAGTTTAATGGATTTGAACGCCCCATGCTGACGGATAGCGGAGGCTTTCAGGTCTTTTCCCTTTCCGGTATCCGCAAATTGAGAGAGGAAGGTGTTGAATTTCGTTCGCATATTGACGGAAGCAAGCATATATTTACCCCGGAAAAAGTAATAGATATTGAGCGGACTATCGGGGCTGACATTATTATGGCGTTGGATGAATGCCCTCCGGGTAATTCGGATTATGCGTATGCTCAAAAATCATTGGGACTTACTCACCGTTGGCTGGACAGATGTATCAAACGTTTCAACGAGACGAAGCCGGAATATGGGCACAGTCAATCGTTGTTTCCCATTGTTCAGGGATGTATATATCCTGATTTGCGCCGGCAATCGGCAGAGTTTATTGCATCGAAAGAAGCGGATGGTAATGCCATAGGTGGGCTTGCTGTAGGCGAGCCGGTAGAAAAGATGTACGAAATGATAGAATTGGTGAATGATATTTTACCTGAAGAGAAACCCCGTTATCTGATGGGAGTGGGTACGCCTGCCA
>SNRY01000299.1_pt1 | contig 18227 bp, 34 predicted proteins | sample 4693421 | NCBI WGS metagenome assembly SNRY01 (sample SAMN11003215, study PRJNA524138) | termite gut metagenome | isolation source: Bacteroidetes bacterial symbionts from single cell of protist host amplifed... | host: Streblomastix strix ... | reverse complement strand
TATCTTCATTCCCATTTCTGTATTTTATATATTCCCTCAAATGAGAAAGCGAAGTATCGAATTTCTCCACGGTTGATTCCGTATAGTCAATACCGATTAATGCCCTGCATTTCTTGTTATGTTCCCTATAAACTTCGACTAAAGTCTTATTATCTTCGTCTTTTCCCTGATAGCGGTCTCTGATAGCTTTAGCCGTAACTGTTTTTCCGTCAATTTCCAATTCCCTGTGAATCTGATAAAGTTTTGCTTTAACGGTTTCGAGATAATGATTTAATTCCTTATCCATGTATTGTTTACCATTACTGCACTCTTTGGCTTGGTTCCACAAATGAACGGGAATACTTCGTTTGACCATTACTTCTGCGGTTTGACCCTGTACGGTAATTCGCAAACAAATAGGTGCTTCTCCATTTTTGAGAAGTTTTGACTTTTTGATAATAAACAACAAACTGAATGTTGATTTTTTTTACTCTGTTCATACGTTTAATTTTTGATATAAAAATACTCAATTAAACTCAAATGAACGCTAAGCAAAATGCTGTGAATCAGCGAATAAGAGCTTAATTCGTGGGAGATTTTCAGAGATTGGAAAGTCCCACGAATTATCCTGTGGGAGTTGCCCCAAAACCCCATAAATTGCATAGGTGAGGGGCAAAAAGAAAGTCCTGAAAACTCTGATTTTCAGGACTTTGCTTCGTTTTACTTTGACCTTTTGCGGTCCGGACGGGTAAATGATCTTCTAAAACCTTAGCTACAATCTTTAAGCGTTTTGAATAATCATGCTTCTTGTACTTTTTCCTGTTTCTGACATAATCTTTTGGGTTATGTCTAACTTTTAGGGTGTAGTTCAAAAAAGTAAAAAGCAGATAGCATGAACATGACAAATCCATGCCGGATAATATCCAAATCAATTAGGCTAACGCTTAATCTGCCCAAAGGCAGATTTTATTGTCAATGGACAATGGCAAGTTGTGTTTTGAGAAACAAAAGATTTAATTTTTATCCGTTGAATAACAGATATTTAAAGGAGAAGAAGTAAACAATGGGTAACGATATAGAAACGAGCCAAACGCTTTGCTCTGCTTCGTTTTGCTTTGCCATTGTTTCAAATAACTCTAGTGCAAAGATACTGAATCTTTTGGAATATTAAAAATAAATCTCAAACGCCAGCGGATATTCCACTTTTTTTGATTCAATAATATCATATTCGATATGCCTAATTGATAGGATGTTTGAGAGTTGAGCATATTTAATAAAACATGGTTCATCCGCCAAATGCGTAGTTAGGACATAAAAAGAAAAAGCTGATAATTCATATCTTTGATTACCCCAATCAGATTAGATATGCACATCAGCTTATTGTCCCATGCCTTTGGTCTGAGAGAACAAAGGTGCCATAGTATTAGTTACGAAACTAATAGTATTATACTGAATATCCAAACAAGAGAGGAGAAATTACGCTGTTCCAGTTGTAATAGCAAACACGTTATTCGTTCAGGATATACAGAAACGTCGTTTCCGTAGTGTGCCCATCGGCAGTAAGCCGGTATTGGTAAAAATGAAGGTTCAGCGTTTATATTGTAAGGCATGTAATGTCTATCCTCAAGAACACCTTCATTTTGTTACAGGGAAAAGAAGCTATACCAACAAGTTTGCCCATTTGGTGGTTGAATTATCCCACATAGGAACGCTCAAAGATGTTGCCAGTTTCTTGCATATATCATGGGATACAGTAAAGGATATTCAGAAGCGTTGTTTGAAACGACACTACTCCAATCCGGATATAAGCAACGTTACATGTATTGGTATAGATGAATTTGCTGTAGCCAAGGGTCATATTTACAAGACAATCGTTGTTGATTTAGATACTGGACGTGTTATTTATATAGGTCAGGGTAAAGGCGCAGATTCTTTAGACAAGTTTTGGGAAAAGCTCTCGAATAAAGCCGTTAAAATAGAATCTGTTGCAACAGACCTTTCTGCCGCTTTTATTTCATCTGTCTTGTCTAATGCGCCTAAGGCTACATTGGTTTTTGATCATTTCCATGTTGCCCTAGTTAATGAATGATGTGATAGATCAAATCCGTAGAGAGGTTTATCATGAGGAGAAAGATCTCAACAAACGCAATGTACTTAAAGGAACCCGTTGGCTGTTGCTCTGCAATGGAAAAGACATCTTTGATGCGAATTTTAGAACAAGATTGGATAATGCTCTGAAATTGAATGAACCATTAGCTCAGGCATACTACCTAAAAGAAAGCCTGAAAAAGATATGAATGCAAGTAAACAAACAAGAAGCTGAAACAGTTATGGATGATTGGATTAAACAGGCTAAAGAATCTAAGGTTCCCCGACTGGTTAAGTTTGCAACGACACTTACTGCCCACAAGTTTGGTATCTTAGCTGGGTATGATCATCATATATCCACAGGAAAGATGGAAGGAATAAACAATAAAAGTAAAACAATGAAAAGACAAGCCTACGGATATAGAGACCAAGAGTTTCTTGAGCTTAAAATTCTTGGTCTACATGATAAAAACTACGCATTTGTCGGATGAACCTCTTTTATTTTAGAGCAACGATAGAGCAATATTTTTCATGTAAAAGTGATAAAAAATAAGCGGTAAAAAAATTTATAAACCCCTTCTACCGCTTGAAATGCTGTGTTGTCCTACCAAGATTCGAACTTAGACAAACAGTACCAAAAACTGTGATAATTTAGAGTATAATATATTAGCACTCAATATCTTATATCGTTTCCGATAACATAAAGAATCAACAATAGAGCAACAAGGTAAATATTATCATTTTATATTGATTGTAATTATATCCACATCACCTGCAAATATTCCTAATAATTTATATAGTATAACAAAAAGTGAAACCGATCGGGGTGCGCCTTGTAGCCAATTAATTATAAACTCCGCTTCGATGGTCAATCTTAACCACTTCAACGGTTAAAATTTCGTCTTCGATTGTGTAAATGATGCGGTAAACTCCTACCCGTATCCGATATAAGTTTGCAAAGCCAGACATTTTAATATATCCAAACGGGCGAGGATTTTGTTCGAGTTCTAACAAATGCTTCATTATTAGCTGGTAGTATTCATTTGGCAGTTTATCTAATATCTTAGCTACCTTTTTCTCAATAACTACATTATACATTTGCCAACCCGCGTTTTTCGTTCTGTTCTTTTATAAATTCATGCAAAGGTATCGTCGGCTCTCCTTTTTGCGACATTGCCTCGATTCCGTCCAAGAAGTCCTGCAAGGCTTCATTTTCGCCGTATTTGTCAATATCAACGCGGATATATCTTGTACGACCGGTTGCGTCCTTTTCAAATTCTATGCCCGCTAATTTTTCCATAATGCTAATATTATATGAACAAAGATACTAATAATTTATACATTGTATAAAAAAGCACATCCAAAAGATAGGGTACGCCCTTATGCCGTTAATGAAATTTAGATATACTTCTGCAATTCCTTTAAATTGTATTCTTTCGTGCGTTTAATGGCAGTAAATATGTCAATAAATAGCAAGCCGTCATTTAGCTCATTCATTAAATATTTTCATTTGCTTTGGTTTATTCCCTATGATATGCTCCAGAAATTCAATAATTTTATACGCCATGTTTTCGTATGCGTTATATTTGGGATTGTATTTCTTTATAATTTTCATCTTCACTTTAATAGAATCACCCTTTGCAAATCTTGCCCCCTCGTCTATGTGTTTCATTAAAGCATCGTTTTTCATGGTGGTGGATATTTTAAAGCCATTATACATGAATTGCCATTGCCCGCCTCTGTCAAAGGATAGCTTCGTAATAGACAAGGTTGCCTCAATTATTTCATCGTATTCATCTACTCTGTCTTCTTCTTTGTCAAAGTCGGTATAAATAAGGTCGGCAAACTCTCTTTTTTTGAAAACGATAGGCTCTATTCCTTTGCCGGATATAACTATGCCCTCTACGCCGGAATCTTCATTCGCCGTTTCAATAGATTTACTTATCGCCTCTCTGACAACGGGCGTATTATACACATTGATAACGGTGTTTTCTATGGTATTGTTGCTCCCTTTTATATTAACATTTACATCTACGGTTTTTGCCGGATTCCCTTTGTTCGACTTATACAAGCTAAAAACGCCACCTATTATTGTAACTAATCCGCTTAGATATGCTATCCCCTCCGATGAAAAAATTCCCATAACGGTTTCTTGCAGGGACATATCTATAAGAAAAGAGCCTTTTTCGATTGCATTTATTTTAAGGGAAACGTTTTTTGAACCTCCGCCAAACTCCCTATTTGCTTCCGATATAATTGTATTATAATGTATTAGTGTATTGATAAGGGTATTTGAATCTATTTGCCTTTCTTGCCCCTCAAATTTTATCTGCATGGATTGATTTTTCATATTGCTATCGAGTATAATCTATATGCAAATATACCTGAAAATTCAAATCCGCAAACAAAAAAGCGTATCCGATTGTAGGGAACGCTCTATGGCTACCCTACATTTTTAGCATTATCATATCCGGTTATCGCATTTATCATTCCGTCCTCATGCTTATAAATATCGTCAAGCGATTGCAATAGACATTTTACTCTTTTTCTCTCTTAATCGTATGCTTTAGTTTCAATACGGCGAAGTTCAATTCAATGGTTGTCTCTGTGCCGGAAGTCTTAATATCCTCATCCAGTAAAGCAGATATTATTTCGCCGCCTTTTTGCATTAATGTTTTTTGCTTGAATTCATCAGTAGTATTAGACAATTCCGCCATTGTTCGGGATAGCTCTCTGATATTAGCGAACGCTTCTACAATAGCAAGGGTTGTTTGTGTTGCTTTTTTGCTCTTTAGTATAGTTGCAAGCATGTACAATCCTTTCTCGGTGAAGGCTTTGGGCGGGTATTTAGTATGTTCGCCTCTGCTTAAATTGTTTAAGGTCGAAATTTTCGACCTTAAAAGTGTCGCCTCGCTTTCGGTTGTTTCTAAGATATACCCTTTTGGAAACTTGTCGGGATTATTACTTACAGCTTCATTGATACGCTTTGTTTCAACTCCGTATAGCTCGGATATATCGCTGTCAAGAATCACCTTTAATCCTCTTAATTCGATAATTTTATCCTCTACATCGGATAATTTTATGATGTCCATAATTTTATATGTTAATTGTCCGGCTTAATTTGGTCTATTATTTCGTATGCCTCATCAAAGCCTGTTTTTATAACATCATAACTAAGATTTCCATCATAATAGCCGGACAAATGCAATGTGTCATAAGCGACAACCAGATGCCTTAATAGCTTCTTGTCAGACTTGCCTATATTTTCATTATAATACTCAACGGATTTGCGTCCTTTCTTCTTTTCTATGCCTTTAAGCAAAAGATAAGCGTCTAGCGCTATCAATACGCCATGATAGGCGGCTCCGCAAGCTATTCGTACATATTTCCGGTCGTTATAATATTTATCTTCTTTCCCGGCTTTTTTAAGTATTTCTTTTGCGTTATCCATATAGCGGATAGCTTCGGGATAATACTTTTGCTTTATTAATTCTTGTTCATCTATTGACATGATTGTAGGTGTTGATTAGATAAAAGGGAATAAAAGTGAGCTTTAATTGCCCACTTTCATTTCCAATAAATCATAATACATGCTTTTTGTCCTCAAAAAGCCCTCAATTTTAATACCGTTATGTTTTTTTTCTTCATCATCATCTCTAAATATGAAATCAAATCCGTTTTTTATATAAAAACGCAATACGCCGTCTTCATTTAGCGCGTCAACAATAATAAATCTACAACCTGTTTTATTAGTTGAATTAGCAAACCAGCTTTTTATAAAATCCAAAAGTTCATCACCGACCCCTTGCCTTTGATGCTCTATATTTATCCCTAATCTCCCTATTAAAACAGCCGGATATCCTTCCAAACTTTTTCTATGCGGAATATTTTTGACGATTTTTCTCTTTTTATCTAGCCCCTTAACCTTTATCTTAGAATTAGATAATGTAAAGGCGCATATTATTGTAGATAAATCTGTTTCCAAGCGAAAACAGTATGATTTACCGATTAATTGCTTTGCGTAATTTTCAGCATCATTCTTAAAAAAATCGTCTAAGTCGTTATTTCCACAGGTAAAGGGTTTACATTCATTTATAACCGTTTCGTTTAGCGGGTGCAACGAACAAGAAGCCTCTAACATAAATCAAATTTTTGCCTTTGCTAAAATCTTTTTAAATGTTTCATTGCTCATATTACATTCTTTGGTGTGCGGTTTTTTTTCCACTCCCTCCGCTTTTTTTACAAATTCCTTTGCAATCTTTCCCGTTAATGTGGGAACGTCTCTAATAGGTGTTGCCATAGTTCATAATTATAATTGTTAGTCGATAAGCACAAATATACCTATTCCTTTTCATAATTTGGCGGGTACTGCCAGCCGAATTTGCGGGCGAGGTTTTGTGTGTTAAATTGTTATTTATTTAACTTATTCCATTATATTTTTTTAATTCTCTATATAATAGTATATATAAAATATGTCATACATTTGCACAGAGTTCATTCCCCAAAGGGGAAAGGAAATCGAAGGGCGGAAAGTCTAAGTGCTTTCCGCCCTTTGCCTTAATATATCTGCGAAAGTTTTCTTTTCTTCTTACTTTTAATCTTCTCGATATTTTTCCCTCTCAAATAATAGGCAGTAATTAAATAATAGGAGTTCTGATTCCTTTTAGGCTCTAATATTATCACATAAGATTCTTGTTCATCGAAAATATAAGTGCGTATTTCTTTTGCATCCTGTACGGAAAATACAGATATATTATTAGGGCTTTTTTCGTTTATGTGATGGTTTATCCAATGCAACCTTACAGCCCTATCCCTATCGTATTCCCGATGCTTTTCCTTATTAGATTCTTCCGTTTTAGTGATTAAATGAGAAAAAAGAACATCCATTGTTGTTTTTCCGTCTTTCGGAGTAGGCTCTATGCTTTTCCCTCTGAAATAAACACATGTATTTATAAAATCGCGAGTAAGAATCCCAATTAGTGATTTTTTGCGAGCAGATTCATTTAAGCTGTCAATGTCAAGCAGTTCGTTATATTTTTTAAGTATATTAAGTGGCATTTTTAAATAAGTATTTTAAAAATATTAAACTTGGATTCGGATTTAGGAGTTTGAGATAATAAATTATAACCTGAACGCTCCATTATTTTATCTATTAGCCTAATCTTTGGATCAGACATCTTTTCTTTATTATTCAAATTATAAGATAAAGCCCCAATTAGCAAATCGCATAATTGCAATAAATCCGATTCATTCGATCTAATATGTTGTATCTTTTGTATTACTCCCATCTTTACATTTAGAATGTCTTTTAATTGGTTGATTTTACATGCGCTTAGTTGATCTTTAATGTCAACATATATATTGTAAATATATTGAGTGTCTAACTTATGGTATATTAATTGATAATACATTAAATAATAGAATCTATCATAATCATTTCCGCATTTATCGGCTATATATTTATTCTTATCCACAATGATAGCCCTAAATCCAATATCAGATATTTCAAAAAAGAAATCTATCAATTCCGAATAAAATTGGTAATTCCAACTATTCAAGTATGTCCATTTTATTTCAAACTTATTCTTATGCTTTTTGCGAATATCTTTTATCTGCTCTTTAATCTTTTTGATTCTCGAATAGGGTATGGATATGTATCCTAATACCATATATCGTTTTTTGTCATTTTCTAAATGGCAACTTTCATCGCAATAATAATTATATATACTATCATTCATTCTTACTCTTATTATGTATTAAATTGTTTGTGTTATTTTGATTATTCGCCGTGAAAGTATAGAGTTGCAAAGAAAAAAGCGCACCTATGGGGTGCGCATACAATATGTTGTCTTAGTCATTAAGCTTATATTATTAACAATACAGTCTATCCGCCTAAATACGTGCCATTTCGTATTTTATCCTCAATTAAAACTTCAACATCCCTACGTATATATAAATTGCCATAATTATATGTTTTTTTGCATTTTGGACAGACAAAACTATGCGCATGAGGAGATAATGAGGTTTTATCTATCGGACAACATATAATTAAATCTTTTACTTCGTATTTTTCATCCTCTTTTTTATGCCATTCCCATCTCCAAAAAAAACCGTCAAAGCTATCCTCTCTATAATTTACAAATTTCGGCTCCTTCGGCATTCTTTTAACAATACGAAATATTTTAATTGCTATAAACACGGCGATAATCATCAGAATCGCAATCCATAACGGAATATTGATGCTAAAAAATAATTTCAATTTATCCCAGCACCATAATACCTTATTCCACAAAAAAGGTTCATTAAAATAGCTATCCAATATCTTTGGAACTATTATTGCTATAATAGTACCCCCAATACCGGATAGCAACCAATTAAAAAATTTCCTCATCAAATATTATATTTTTATGTTTGTGCTTTAAACTTATAATAACTAACTATTTATTAGCCCTCCTTGTAATAAAACGCATCGTATATGCTTGATAGCCCCCCTTCTTCGACTAATTTTTTCCCTTTTTCTGTTAAATTTTCAACATCAATACACTCATTAATATTGCCATTGCCGTCTTGATTGGCAGTTTTTTTAACCTCTATTAGCTCATATTTACGAATATATTTACAGTATCTATTTATTACGGATTCTTTTAAAATGTCCTCTATGCCCCTTTTTATCTTCCACACTTCTTTATCTTTTCCCCTGTCTTCTTTTCTTTCTTCTTCCTTTTCTTCTTTCTCCTGCTCTTCCTTAGATTTATATGGTTTATATAAACAATTTAATATTATATCAATCTCTCCCGCCTGCTCTTTATTTAATCCGGGAAAGTCTTCTATTGAAAACTTTTTTACTTCATTTTCAGACATAACTTTATTTTTTTAATTTGTTAATAATTAATTACTTATTTAGTATTTCTAAGTTGTTTTCTCCAAAAATAATTTTTAGCACCTGCTCTTTTTTGTCCTCGTCGAGTTCTAATTGTATAAGAACTTTCGGTTTATATTTTTTCTTGTCTTCGTCGGACAATTCCTCAACATTCACATACTTTTTAGGATATACGATAATATCAATTATGCTCATTTTGAAACAAATTGCAATTTGTGCAAGTCTTTCAATAGACAATCCGACCTGACCGCTCTCTATTTTACTATAAGTCGAGCTATCAATGTCTATTTCTGACGCTATTGTAGCTTGCTTTATCCCTCTTTCTATGCGTATCTTAATGATGTTTGAGATAATTTCTTTTTCGACCTCTTTCATTTTGATAAAGTTATTTACTGATATTCAATTAATTGCGGAAAATCTGGAAATTTACTTGCATTTATTTCCATTATTACTTGCATTTATTGCAATTAAATTCTATATTTGCACAAGAAAAAATCTATAACATATTTATTGTAACAAAAGTTTATCAAGCAAAAAATGAATACCAAGTATTACATACCTATAAAGAAAATGACATCAGTAGTAGATACGCTGCTTTCGCTAAAGGTAGGGGAAACAGGATATATCCTAACTAAGCATATTAAGGCAACTACGGTAAGAGGAACAGCACGCCGATTGACAGATACGGGCGAATACAATTTTGATGTCTCCGATAGAGGGCTTATTAATGAGGTGAAAGTAGTAAGACTAAAATAACCAAGTATCAAAGTATTATGAAAAAGCTAATTGTCATCGCTATAAAATTTTTACATATCGAATCTTTGATTTTAAAGCTGGCTTGGATAGTGATGTTGCATACGATTCAATATAAGATAGACAAATTAAGGAAGTCTAAATATAACCTCCCTCCACTCATTTCTTTGTCGTATGTGATTACGATTCAAAAGAATGTGCTATTAACCTTATTCCAATAAGACTAAAATAACTAACAACCATGCTACATCGAATCCTGCACTCCGAATCCACAGCCCTAAAAATATCATGGCAAGCCTTATTAACCAAGTTCTTTCTAAGGACAGACAAATTAAGGGAAAACCCGCCATTTCGGATATATCGCTACCGGTTTCTATCTATCCGGGATTTGATTTCGCTACAAAAGCAAATAATAATATACGCTCGAAAGAAAGGAGCGAAAATACCATAGTTGTTTGTGTTTGATTTCATATTTATTGAAGATTAGTCACCTGCCCATCGGTTCGTGAGAATAGATGGGATTTTAAAGAAACAATAGAACGCATCAATCATATAGGAATAAATTACTTGTATTACTAGAAGCTGTTTAATACTCAGTATCCCGGCGGTTCGTGAGAATAGCGGGGATTTTAAAGAAACCACAAAAAAATAAAATAAAATGTGTCAATGTAATAACGTGGGATTTGGCTCTTATGCGAATACCGTACTTGTTTCGGTTCCCTCGCACATATATCCCCTAATGAATTGCTTAGGAGAAATAAAGCGGGTTCAAAAGATAACGATAGACCGTTGCATACTACCCGAAATACAAGGGCTATGGGAAAAAGGAATACACACTATCGGATCCTGTTGCGGACACAATAAATCATACGGCTATATCCAAGTAATTGAAGAAGATATTCCGCGTATGGAGAAACTAGGTTATAAACACGACATAGAATTTGATAAGATACAATCTACAAACAATAGCTTCTGCTCAAAAAACATTAAAGAAACCACAATGAAAGAGAAAGAAGACATAAAACGCTGTGCAAGCTGCTCCAAATTCCAGACAAAGGATTGCAAAAATATCGTAATAGGATCCGATCCGGCTTGCTTCGGGCACAAAAAAAGCCATTGGATAGGCAAATTAACGCCATAGGTAAGTTTTCACAGGTAAAGGATTGACAGGATAACAAACTTACCATGAGCATTAGCCGAAAGACTGGTGCTCTTTAAAAGGAATCAAATAACAACTGCTAATATGCGACAAACAGAACCCCGCGAACTGAAACTATCCGTCGTTGAGTTAAAAAAAATAATTATCAACTGCAGTGAAGTAGCGGTGCAGCGACATGCGGAAATACTCAAAAAAGGGACTGGAATGCTTAAAAAAAGAGAGGTTTATCGGTTCCTGCAAGAAAAAGGAGAAAAACAATCCTTGCTTGAACAAATGGAAAAGGACGGATTAATCAAAGGACATCGGAAAGGCAAGGCTATAAACTCGCCTATTTTATACAGGAAAAGCGAACTGCTGGCGGCATTAGCCGCAATAAACATGACAAGATTATGAGCGATATACTTTCACCCGAACAGGTAGAACATCTTAAAAAGTTGGGGATAAAAAACATCCAAAACTATAAGGAGATTACTCTACCGGATATGATAAAAAAGGTTATACCAGTATGTAATATCGGATATTGTCAAGGACGTAAGGCGCAGGTTTTGGCTTATGCAGAGCCGTTTCGGATTGAGTGCGAGGCTAATACGGTGATAGAAGCTACTTATCAAGTATTATGCAAGCTCGCTGAAAAAGGCATATTAAATAATATCACCTTGTGGAGGTCGGCAAAACGATAAGCAGAAATAAATCTAACGAATAACAGTAAATAACTAAAATAAATAAGGCACACACCTATGGCGATAGGTATGATTGAGTTTCGGGATAAATAACAGTTCATAACCAAAAAAACCGAAAATCCTAATTTAATAATTAAAAACAAGAATGATATGAAATTCATAGAAGTAACACTAATCACTGGCACAAAAATATATATCAATCTTGAATTCGTCAAGATTTATAAGATATATCAATATAAAGATTCGGCTGCGACAAGGATTTACATAATTAATCCTGATGGCGAAATATGCGAGCATGACGTACAGGAGAAAGCAGAGGAACTTATAGCAAAAATACGGCAGGCGAATTGCGTTAAACTTGAAGTGAAATAAACACAATGTATATCGGCAGTAAGTTTTATACCCAACCCTATTATAACTCTCTCCTTTCAGACAGGGAAAGGATAGAGCAAATGAATGAACCGGAAGTTTGCAGGGAGTATAACACCGACAGCAAACAGGAAATTCTCGAAATAATAGAAGATGAGATAAAACTATGCGAGAAAAAGGTAGAGGAGGGCGAAACACGATTAAATCTTTAGAAGACATGAATAGAGAAATAAAATTCAGAGGTAGAAATAACTGGGAATGGTATTTTGGAAGCCTCGTTCTTACAGATGATAACCGAAACGAGCCGTTTCGGAGAACTCAAATAAAAAAGAAATTACAGATATGTTTTTATCATGCAGGGGATTGGGGAATGGGCGGATGGCAGAGTATTGTCGTAGACCCCGAAACCGTCGGACAATTCACCGGGCTAAAAGACAAGAATGGCAAAAAGATATACGAGGGGGATATAATACAATTTGGCTCGCAAATGGAAAGCAAAAATGTTGTGAAATACATAGGTAGGAATGCTGGTTTTTTGGTGAAAGATAAATTTGGGGACTGGCAGTGGTTATATGATGTTGTAGCATCGACTTCGACCGAAGTAATTGGAAATATCCACGACACCCCAGATTTAATCAAATAACAATATTATGGAAACATCATTTAAAGTAGGAGATAAAGTCACCGTCAAAGGTGAAAAAGGTACAGCGGAAATAGTTAAGATATATCCTTACGGTATTATAGAAGTAGAAATGTCAGATGGCACAGCAAAGAACGTGCGTACCCATGAGCTAAATAAAATCAAATGAGTTATGAAAAAAGCAAGCGAAATACTCACATCTCTTATTCAGAAAATATTTGAATATTCAGATAAAAGAAGCGAACAGCTATCAGTACGATACAAGGCTGGGACACTCAAAAACAGGAGTTATTACTTCAATATTATGGGTGCGGACTACAATACCAAAGAAGACGTTACCATTTTTCTGGAAGACTTTATAGGTATGCCGGAAGAAGAAGCGGTAAATGAATTAAACAAAAGGTTAAAACCTATCTACGATTTTTTAAACAATTAAAACCATACAATCATGAGCCTTATTAAAAAAGCAAATGAATTAGAGATTCCAACCAACATCAAAATGATGGTTTATGGACAAGCCGGAACAGGTAAATCCACATACGCCCTAAGTGCACCCTCTCCCGTTCTTTTTGATTTTGATGGCGGGATTAAGAGAATCGCCAAAGAACATCTTGAAAAAGTAGGTATTGTACCCATAGTAAGCTGGCAAGACGTACTTGATGTTCTTTCTTCGGAAGATTTAAGCCCCTACCAGACTATTGTAATTGATACCATCGGGAAAATGATGGATTATATCATTTCCTATAAATGCGGATTGAGAACTCCCGCCATAAAAGATTGGAACGGGATAAATACAGAATTTTCCAACTTTATCAAAAGAATATCCGCATTAAACAAGCATATCATTTTCATAGCTCACAGGGACATGAGAAAAGAGGGGGACGAGACGGTTTTCATTCCCTCCCTCCGCGAGAAAACATACGCATCCATTGTAACGGAACTTGATCTTCTCGGTTACATGGAAATGCGAACGGAAAACGGCATCACAAGGCGAACAATTACGTTTGATCCAACTGCCAGAAACGACGGAAAGAACACTTGCAATCTTCCATCTATAATGGAAATATCTGTAATCATAGACAAAAGCGGAAAAACGTTGCAGGAAAACGACATCATATTAAGGTCGGTGATAGTGCCGTATCTCTCTATGTTGCAGCTAAAAAAAGCGGAAGCGGGAAAATACGAAAGCGTAATGAAAGAGATACGCGAACAAGTGGAACTTGTTACGGATGAGATTTCGGCGAACGATTTTATTTCTCGCATTGACAATTTTGAGCACATAGGAAGTTCAAAGGCGGCGGCTTCCAGATTACTGCATACCAAAGCCATCTCGCTCGGATTATCTCTTAATAAGAATAAGAAGTATGAACGTGCAGCATAAATACAAGGTATATAGCACAATTTTAGATAGCTTTTATGGCTATCTAAACAGTGATGCTATTTATAACCGCTATTGGGGCTTCTCGGACAATCCTCCTCATACGGAAGAAGAGTTTGCAAAAAAACAGTTTGACGAACTGATAAACCGTATAAACCGCGTACCATTTGACAGCGAACCGGCGGACAAAGGAACTTGCTTCAATGAGGTAGTAGATTGCATTATCGAAAATAGGAAAAGCGACAAAATGGTTATTGAGAAATTCTTTGATAGGGGCGTATTGGAGACATCCTATAATAACCGTCAATTCACTTTTTCGACAGCTTTATGTAAAGAATTTGCCTCTTATTTCAAAGGGGCGATAACGCAACTAAGAGTAGAGGCAACCCTCCCGACACGTTACGGCGATGTCCTTGTTTACGGAGTTATTGATGAACTTATGCCCCATACGGTGCATGATATTAAGACTACGAGAAAATACTCGCCATCCAAATATAAAAATAACTTCCAGCATCTTGTCTATCCGTATTGCCTTATGCAGCAAGGTAATGATATTAGAAAGTTTGAGTACAACATTACAGACTTCTGTGATACTTATACCGAGTTGTATGTATTTAAGCCGGAAAGGGACATTCCACGCCTTACCGAGCATGTCGAAAACTTTATAGAGTTTATAGAAGAAAACAAAGAATTAATAACAGACCAAAAAATATTAGGAGGGGAAAATGACAAATAAAGAAAAAGAAGAATTTGACAATCTCTTAGATAAGATAGAGAGACGTTGCAATATGCTTGTTGGAAGTGCAACTAAGCAACTCAAAGAATCAGCCAAAGCGATGGAGCAGGCAAGTAGGCTACTAAGCGGAATCAAATATGGAGGCAACTAAAAACCCGGAAAGCGAAGGAGGAATACAAAAGTATATTATAGAATACCTTTATCGAAGAATAGCGACTGAGGGATTTGATTATTTTAAAAAGATATGTGAAGAACATAGTTTTTTACTTGTCCTTGATGATAAGAGGGGTTATCATATCAAATTCGATTTAGAAGATCAATCAGATGCCGAAATTTCTAAAATCAATAAGTATGCAAAAGAACATACAATTCAGGAGATTGAAAAGGAAATTCAAAAATTACGTTCAAAATAATAAATCTTAGCATAACAATAAGCGAATATGAAAGCAATCGGAAACGTAGAAGAAAGAATCAAAGAGATTCAAGATTACTTTATTCAGAAGCTGATAAATGGGGAATTTGAGGTTAACGAGGAAAAATGCACCGAGGCTGTTTTTCACCTCATTATTGACGGAAAATACAAATTTGCAATATGGATAGGTATTAGCATAAAATATATGCGCCTACATGCTCCTGTGGATTGTCCGAATTTTATAGAACTAGGTGATTTTACCGATGAGCAGAAAGAAAGCCTAAGGGCGCATATTGATGCTCAAATTTCAAAAAACAAAGAGCGCAAAAAGAAAGTAAGAATCCGGCAGCTTCAAGCCGAACTTGCAGGACTACAAACATCAATTTAAAACAGCTATGGCAACCGAGACAGAACTAAAGAAAGAATACACGGATTATTGCAAAGGGCATTGTCAAATATTGAATGGCATAATGGGAATATGAATTTAAAACAAGCATTAACAAATTGACTTATGAGCGCACCCGTAAAACACACTTGTCCCGATATTGATAAGCTTATTGAGAAGGTAAGAGAGGTATTGAAATTGAAGCCCGATTTAAGCTCGGAGGAAATAATAAGTGAAATAAATTATCATTTATGGGGTTTTGAAGACAAGCTAAATGAGCTTAGGTACTCAAATGACGAATTGCGTAAATGGGGCGAAGGTTTAGAAGATGAATTAAAAGAATCGGAAGCTAAAATAGAAGCACTAGAAGCTAGAATAGAAGAGCTAGAGGAAATGATTACAGCAAATTTAATCAATTAAAAAAACATACGATAATGAAGAAGAAAGAAATAAGGTTTCTATACGACGTGAAAAAATAGGAACTTGAATTTAAACAAAATTCCCGATATGTTATAAATCTATTAAAGATTGATATTGCAGGGTATATAGAACGATACTCCTCTGATTCGACTATGGAAAGCAATTTCGGGTATTATGCGCTTGTGGAGTTTGAAAACGGAAAGATTATGTCTTTCCAAATAGATTCCGAAATTCATATAGTAGGAGACGCAGAATAAAATGCCAACCCCAAAAGCCATCCTCACCAAGAAAGACGGACGGGTAATAATGAGTAAGCCTTTCGACTTCCTACACTCCCTTTTACCGAATGGAGTGTACATAGTAAGGATTGAACGCTATGCAGAGAAGCGCACATTAAGCCAAAACGCTCTGATGTGGCTATGGTTTACTTGCATTGAACACTCAACAGGTACGGATAAGGGCGATGTCCATGATTATTATTGCAGCAGGTTTCTTGAAAGAAAAGCATCCATAAAGGGGCAAGAAGTGACCATACAAGGGAGTACATCCAGCTTGAATACTTTGCAGATGTCCGACTTTATGAATAAAGTTCAAGCGGATGCAGCATCGGAGTTCGGGATAACGCTACCATTGCCGGAGGACAAATATTACGAGGGATTTATTAATGAGTATAAGAATAGGTAATGAAAAATAATTGTATATTTGCAGAGTTCAATGCCAAAGAACATAAGACGAAAGGATGTAGCTATTTTTATGGCTATTTTGGTACTGTTATCTGCAAAGATAAAAAGGTTATCAAATCCCAGTGGTTACATCGTTTTCGTTGTAATTGTTCTTTGGCGAGAATGGGAGGCGATAACCTTTCTTATTTTAATATACTTAATTTTTCATTCATAATGCCAAAGAACAATGAAAATGCAAGTCGCGTGAATAATAGTAACGCACAAGCACGTACCGCCCACGAAACGGGTAAAACCCAATCCATTAAAATCTTTGAAAGTCCCAATTTCGGGAAAATCCGTACTGTTATCGTAAATAACGAAGTGCTGTTTACTCTCTAATATTCGGCTCTCAATTACCAAAAGCAAAGGAATTTAAACGATGGGTAACAAAAGAAGTTTTACCATCAATCCGCCGTACCGGCATCTATTCCATATACTCAGAGCAAGTAAAGCGGTATAAGGAAAGCGCGACACTTCGCTTTGAGAAAACATCTCGCATACATAAAATAGACAGGGAGATTGCAGAATTAATGAGAGAAAGAAAAGCGTTGTCGCATGATATTCTCCAGCTAAATAACGAGGACTATGCACAGTTGAGCCTTCCATTATTCAATGATACCGGAAAGGCTACCATGCAACTGCCTAATACGATAAAGATAATTGAGTTTGCGGAGGAATAAAACGCCATTTCTGTAATAAAAAAAAGAGACTTGCGCCCCTGCAATTCGCCATTATTTGCCCCTATGTTTTGCCAGCTATCCGTCAATTAAACTATAATAAACATACTGTTTTGACAATAAAATACATATTTTTGCCATAAATACTAAAACCTTAACGAAATTATGGCAAAACAAGATAAACAAAAAAGGATAATTGACATTGCCGATTATCTTTTTGCCAATCCTGACAAAGGAAGGGCGGATGTCTTGTCCGAATTTGGCAAAGACTGGAAGTTGTCAGAACGTTCAATAGACAGGATAATAAAAGATGCCAAAGAATACAATCTTAATCGGGCAAAAAAGCCGGAAACTGTAAAGCTAACAATTAAACAAGAGAACTTTTGCAATTACTACATTGAAACGGGGAACGCCTCGGAAGCATACCGGAGAGCGTATGATTGTGGTAATATGTCGGACAATGTTGTTAATGTAAAAGCATCCGAGCTATTAAACAACGGTAAGATTACGGTAAGGATAAGCGAATTACAAAACGAACTCAAAGCCAAATCGGACATTACCAAGGAAAGGATTTTAAAGGAACTGGAGTGCATTGCTTTTGCAGATATTGGGAAGTATGTCGAAATTAAAAGCGGTAATGTTGTTTTCAAAGATTCATCAGAATGGACGGAAGACATGCGGAAAGCTGTTGAGAGTATTGAAAAAAACAGCAAAGAGGGTATAAAGATAAAGCTGCACGGTAAGAATTGGAGTATTGCCCGTATTTGCAGGATGCTGGGATTTGATGAGGAGGATAAAGATAACGATATTGAGAAAAGGCTCATTAAGATAAACACCGGTAGTGATGATTGATTGATTTTTTAAGTAAAAACCAATAAAATTAATAAAAAGTATGAATAAAACAGATGTAAATAAGAGCGATGCGTCTGCAACAGGCAATACCGTAAAC
>SNRY01000298.1_pt1 | contig 18233 bp, 16 predicted proteins | sample 4693421 | NCBI WGS metagenome assembly SNRY01 (sample SAMN11003215, study PRJNA524138) | termite gut metagenome | isolation source: Bacteroidetes bacterial symbionts from single cell of protist host amplifed... | host: Streblomastix strix ... | reverse complement strand
CCTGTTTGACCATTTCCTGCTGTGCTGCACTCAAACGGGAGGGACGACCTTTACGCGGGCGGTCTATGAGTCCCAACAATCCTTCTGCATTGTAACGATGTACCCAGTTGCAGATGGACTTATGGCTTATTTGGTACAACTCCTCCAATTCTTCTGCTTTCTTCCCTTGGGCTATCTGATAAACCGCATAAAGACGAATGCCTTGTGAATATTTTACATCCTTGCGGAGTTGACGCGTTATCGTTGGAACATCTCCTGTTACTTTCAATCTTTGTTTGGACATAATGATAGCTTTTTATGGCAACAAAGATAGGTGGTTTATTGTAAAAATATATCGTACTTTATATAAAAGATAAGCTGTCTTCAATTCATGATGTTTTTCAAATACTTGACACATAAGTTCCTTTCCTGCTTCACTCCATTTTTGGGCAGATTGGCTCAATAGGTGCCTGCAACGTCTAAGACTTTCCAAATCAGAGAGTATTTCTTTGTCCTTTTTTGTTTTCTGTTTGCCTTTGGAGAGCTCTTCCGTGAGTCCTTTTTGAATACGCTGCCTCACTTGCGCTACCGCATCATAAACATATTGCATTATATGGAACTTGTCAATAACCCTTTGCGCTTGGGGTAACTTGTTCCGGCATACCTTCAAGTAGGTAGGACTCATATCGCAACTAATGCTTTTTACTTTCTCTAAATCCTTGTCAAACAAAGCCAATGATTCTTCTACTTCCTCGCATTTTGTGCTTTCTATCATCAGGGCTATTTTCCCTGTTTGCGTATTGCTCAGTATCGTAAAACCATCGTGTCCTAACGCTTTGTCGTCTATACTCATTTGAACTCCTATGTTTTCGGGTTTGAACACATAAATGGGATCTTCTTTCATTACTTCTCCTGTTGCTTCATCCACTAGGGTTAGTTTATTGGGCTTCCACTCCCCTTGTGCTATATCTTTCTTGTAATCACTCAAATAGTGCCGATACCAATAATAAAGCGTTTGGGGGACGATGTCCCAAAAACGGGCTACAGTGGCGATATTAATAGGATAATTTTCTATCTTCTTCTTTTAAAAAAATCCCCAACTCAGGCACCATTTTCAACCCTTTGAGTGTGAAATCATACTCGTTGCTGAAATGTTCATCGCTATTGATTTTTTTATAGCGACGTCGATAAATCTTTAGGTAAACCGGCTTGCATACAAAACTGTGACTCAACGTCTCTATGGGGTTGCAGTAGCCATCGAATACAACATCCGACCGCTCACACAAGAGGACTGGGATTCTTCCTTCTTTTTCCCGAAGCTCTATTACCCAGCTTGCACTGGATTCTCTTGCCCCATAGATGTCGAAATTTTCAAGTATGAACGCCGGGACCAACATCTTGGAGATGGTCTCATACAACTCGTCCATCGGCGGACGGGGTAACTTTTTTCTTCCCATTTTGATTTGATGGTATTACGGGGAAACAAAGGTCGATATTTTTCATAGCACCTCAATATATTAATTATACCAAATTGCTATCAAGATAGTCTAAATATTATTATCATTGCTTCAAGAATTTAAGGTCTATCCTCATACGAAAACATTGGATTAAATCTGCCATTTGATAGCGGGTTGGTATTAACCAATAAAAGACAACTCTCAAATAAAAATTATTATCTTTGTGCTTAGGTTATTTGAAACAATGGTAAAACAAAGCAAATTAAAGAGTTTCACTCGTTTCTAAACCATTACCTGTTCGGGGTTTACATTTTGGTAATAACCTGTATTACAGACTGATATTTCAGAATGTTATAGTATGACCAAAACATAAACTTGCTACGTTGAAAATTATATTATATCCCGTGTCTCTATTACTCTGTTTACTTTCTCCTACTTTCTCCTTTCAGTTCAATAAAATTGAACATGGACTTCAATCGATCTCCGGTCATTCTGCCGTATTGGTTTTCCAAGCTAAGCGTTTCGAGTGTGAAGTTACTCACCCCGTGTGTCCATGCTCCGGTATCATATCGCTCACACAGGAGTTCAATCATCGGACTTCTCAGATTACCGAAGTCCATGATTTGCTTCGGCTCTCGACCCAACTCGTCAATGATAAGCGGCAGTTTGGAGAATTGTTTGACAGGCTTGTCTTTTAAGATGCCCAACAACTCGGAGGACTTGATGAATGTCAATAGAGGGCGTTGTATATGCAGGGAGAGGATAACCGTATTATACATCTCTGCTACCGCCTGTATGATGAGCGTTTTCCCCGAACCGTATTTCCCTACCAGCATGATACCCTTCTGCATATCACCTGAAAAACTCTCGTCCATCTTCAAGTATAAAAAGAGTTGCTTGATGACCGGCTCGTTCTTATCGTCCACCACGAAGGAGTTTCTCTCCCGACGTTTCTCCAAAATGATATTAGCACTCCCTGTAAGCATCTGCCTGTAATCATCGTACGAGAAAGGAAAAGGGAACCGCAACTGCTCGTTCTTTTTTCTTTCACCGGAAAAACAGCTTTGTAAGGCTTCCATGCATATATCTAATTTATTCATCGAAGTCGCTCCCTGAGGCAACATATTCTCTTTTTGAAAATCGTTCATCTTTTGAGGTCGGATTTGTTTTTGTTTTTGTTTTTATCTTAGTTTTATTATAATAAGGTAATGGTTCGGAGTTAGGGTCGAGCTTAGGTCTGGGAGTAGGGTTGGTAATAGGTGTCAAAATCCGGTACCTTGTCTTTACCCTACGCCCCTGACCGCCACAGGCGAAGTCAATAAGATATGCTTCCTTCAGCTTGTTTCTCGATGCTCGCAAAACATCCGAAGAAATCCCCACATTGGCTGTCATCTTTTCATCCCCGTACTCTATCCATTCTACTTTCCAGAACAAACGGTTGGAAAGATGGAGCAGAAAGAAGTATAAGCGGGTTTCATTCCCGTTAAACCCTCTTTGTTCATCCATCCACCAGAAGTTATTTATCAGTTCAAGGTAGTTCATGACTTACCCTTTCTGTGATGTCCGCTAACAAGATAGGTCGCTGCTTCCTGCTCGATTTGCTCGGTAGTCTTGACAGGGTTCTTCATCAACCAACAGTCTATTTCTTCCTTACTGAAATAGATGGTCTTTCCATGAGGTTTGAAATGGGGTATCCTGTTTGTACAGGTTAGTTTGTACATATAGGTCTTGGAAATACCCGTATAGCGGCAACATTCTTCAAACGTAAATACATCCTTTTGTCCCAGAAGTAGATTCTCTATCTTCTCCAGACGTTTTTCCATTAATTCGTTTGTCATAATAAACAAGATTAAAATGTGAAACAATCAAGGAGGTGTCGCGACGACCTTTCAGGGGACAAAGAAACAGTATCCAAACCTTGGAAAAAGTAACTACCAATGTATTGGCATCATCTACCAATGTTTTGATATTTACTAGACAAGTATGATTCATCCGGCAAATGCGTAGTTGATGGATTAGATTCTTAATAACCTGTCAATCAACAATAAAGATAATGAGGAGGGAAATATGTGGTGAGAGGGAAATAACTTCCAAAGCCTTATCAGACTGGAATTATTCTTAAGGTAAGAACATAAAGAAAGTAATACAGCTTTTCAGATAGTCGGCTACACATTCTGCGGATGAGCTGAAAGTATCCGGTTTATAGTATCACGGATGTTATCCTTTACAGACTGTTTTATCTTTGAGGATTCCGCCAAGGCGGTTGATAAATCTTTGGGTGTTAGTGGTTTGTCGTTTTGTTTGGAAATGAAGCATTGATGCCTTGAGGCAACACTCATCCATGTACTGCATATCAAACGGGATTTTCTTAGTTCATCGAATAAGAACGCTATGTGCCTGTTTACCCTTACTTGCAGAGGCTCTTTATGCGTACAATACAGAATATCCTCCAAGTCCCGTTTTTCCACACTACGGGTAAAGATAGGTATGCTGTTACAGCAATCCACCAGTATATCCAGCCCCTTGTCAGTGAATGCGGATTCAAAGGAGGTAAGGTTACGTCCACATTCACGGATATAAGCTGATTTGAATTGATTGGTTTGTGCTTGGGCTAACTGTTGTTTCCGGTTCTGCTCTTTTTCTTCTTCCATCTGCTTGCGGTTGGCGTATCCCTCTAGGGTTTTGATTCCACTGTTCCCCTCGCTTACAATCTCTTTTAATTCCTGAAAATTCTCTTTTACGGAATCTTTCATTTCCAACAAATTGGTAAGAACTTCATCCGGTTTATCTGCCCATAGTTCCGGCAGTTGGTACTGCTTGTACAGCCATTCAAATGTGGCATCCATACGGCTTTGTTCCCTCGGGGAGATATTCCCGTAAGAGAGGCGTTTCTTATATTCCAATCGCATGGAATCAAGATAATTATTCGCCTCTTCTCTTGTCATTCCATTGACACGAATCACCGTTTGCATATAGTGCGGCGTGTAACGAATATCCTTGAAAAACAGATTCAAAAAAGAGAACCAACTGATGATAGCGATAAAACCATAGGAGACACTCATAGCAAGCAGCCATAAGTATCCCAACAATTTATTCTTCTGTTTTATGGATGGATACTTCACGATCAAAGAACCCCAAATCTTCTTGTTCGCCTCTTCATGCGATAACTTGATATAAGCAATCTTCTTCATAAGAGTATAGCTTCTAAAAATAAAGTCCAAACAAAGTTACAGTAAAATCAAAGAAGTTGGTATCGTTTTATTGGTACTGGCAGTGGTTGTCTATAGCAAGGGATAAAAAAACAGGAATATTTCCCTCATTTCAATTGATATACGTTCAGATATAGGAAGTGATAAATAGACAAAACTTTAAAGAGAAATATACTTTTTCAGGAACGAGGAAAGAAGATTGCCTCCTGAACGAAGCCCTCTCTTGTGCTTTATCGCGAAAATATACCTTAGAAAAAATACTATCGGGTTATATTCTTCGTGCGGTTAATTTTGGAAAGCTATAAAACGTTCATTATCTTTGTTTTATCAAAGCCTACAATAATTAAGATAAACACAGATTTTGTTACTCGATTGTTACCAAATAAGTGAGTAATCTGCAATAAAAGTATTATAATCAATCTTTTATACATTCAAATTAGCTTATTAGGGTTTTCTTCACGCTTCGTTGCTCTACGCTAAAAAACCCCAATAAGCCAAAGGGGTTCCCCCTTTGGAATCTTCCCAATGGACTTCCTTGAAGAAGTCATACAATCAAGAGGCAAATGTATAACAAACCCGTAGTGCATTTAGGCATTGCTTTATTACCTATTTTGTCTTGAACTTATTGGAATAAGTTTTTTCTTTATATTTTTCAGTTTCTGCGAAATTCGTATATTAGCAATGTGGGACAGATAACGGTCGGTACAGTGTGACAAGAAGTGTGGACAGACGGCGGACAACGAAAAACGAAATTTAAAACAAAAATAATTTATAAATCAGTCTTGCAAGGGACAAAAAAGTAAAAAAATGAAGATAGAAATAGGCGAAAGCGTAATTGTATCGTGGTTAAAGCATGTTATTCGTTGTCAATTAGTGCAAACCAATTGGAAAGCTTCTTCTGGGATTAAGAATGTTGGGGATGTTGGAATAGCTCGCAAGATTTGGAATACTGCGACAAATGCAGAGCTTTATCCAGAATTTGACGGTATATTTAAAAACTCTTCCTTTGAGCAATCAATACGACAAGCAGAAATTGATGCTATAGGCGTTTATTTTTCCAAAGGACAAAATAAGATTTATGCCGGTGATGTGGCTTATCATGAAGGTGGCTTAAATTATGGAGACACAGAAGAAACAATCACAAGAATAGCAAAAAAGTATCTTAGAACTGTTATGTGTTTAGTCGCCCATTTTGGAATCGAAAAAGGAGAAATATTTTTTGCTTCACCAAAAATAAATAAAAATCTTTTTACTAATTCAAAAGTCGTTACAGATGGATTGAATGGCATAATCAACAGTCTTAATAAGTTATGTACTTCATTAAACTTGCAATATACGATTAAGCTATATTATAACAATGTATTTTACGACGAAATAATTTCTCCACTTGACCAAATAATGAACGACATAGCCGATACTGGTGAATTATATATACGTTCAATGCAATTACATAAACTTTCTTCAGGATTTGCTTCAACAAGTGAAAATATACAAAGACAACCAAAGCCTCAGAAAAACGCCACCACTATTGTTGCTGACCAAACAAACTATATAAAAATTGGCGAGCTCGTTAAAACAACTTTTAAGTTTTTGCTCGAAAATGGTGCAGTTACTAATGAAGAAATAGAACAAATGCAAACTCTTGAATATTCAAAACGTGTTTTTGATTTGCAATACCCTGTACTTAACAAACAGAGAGACCCTTTGGTAAGATATTACGCCCAAATTGTTTATATAAATGGGGAGAAATATTATATTTGTTCACAATGGTTTGAAGCATCCACAAACAACGACCGTCCATTTTTGGAAAAATGGATTGAGGAGCATTTGGCATTGATTTAGTTTTTTTTTGTGAAATGTTTGGACTATAATTATATCTTCCAATAAAGAAGTCATTAAAAAAGAGTTAATAAAAACGAGATTATCTATTTTAGTCGTGCAAATAACACAATGGCTGTTTATGACTGAGTATTACACAAAGAAATTACGAGCATACGAAAAAAATTACCCATAACCGATTCACTAATATAATGCTACTTAGCAACAAAACTAAAACAGATAATTCCGTTAGAAAATGTACAACTGAAAATCAGCTTTTTGCTGGATGTTTTCGCTATTTTCAATATTATTCGCTACCGTTGGAGTCGCTCTCAAAACCACATATCGGTAGCCCAACACTAATTGTAAATTTTGTGTAGGTGCTTATTTTCTCCAAAACGAATTAGTTTTAATTATATTTTCAATCCGTAGTTTAATTGAAGAATTTTAGCAAGATCTTTCAAATCTTTTGTTGAGAGTTCTACTAATTGTTCAGAAATAGTTTTTACTTTGGACGATTCATCTTTCAGTAGATATGTTTGATTATCGTAAAATTCCCAAAATTCAAAACCATATGCTTCAATGTCCGGATTTGGAATATTTATACCGTTCGGAGAAATCGAAGACAAACGGCTGAAAGCAATAGGTGCATTAATTCCCGTTGGAGAAGTGGGTGGTTTGTTGAAAAAGCAACAATGTTTAGTCGTGCATTGTATTATGAAACTATTAATTTTGGGAACAGCAGAAATATCTTCCAAAGTCTGTTTGAGTTGGGATATTGCTTTATTCTTTTTTCCTGTTTTTGGTTTTCCTTCTGTAAGGTGGTCAGATACGTATTGCGGTTCTGTTTCAGTCAATTCATTCAATATAAAATGGGATGAGTCAGATGTATAAACTATTAAGTCACATCTTTCCCTTCTCTCTCGAAAACTATGTGGTAATGAAGTTATAAAGTTATCATAGCTGATTACATTCACTTCTTTACGGCTCGGATTGTTATATTTTGCTGTTCCTTGCCCTGATGGACATACTAAATTTGCGTCATCAATAAGATCAAAAGTAGTATCGGTCGTAGAAACAACATTAACGGTAACACTTGCAGCAAGCCCATAATAAGAAACAAATTTATTTTCTAACAAATTCTTCATCACAACTGATTATATTGGTCGTAAATATCGTTTATTGTGTCCGAAAGAAGATTGGTATCCACCAATCGTTCATTCTTTATTTTCAAGTCAATTATTTTACCATTTGCCACCTGATAAGCCGATAAATCATCGTAACTCAATTTTGCACCTTCAATCAGTTTATCTTTATCATTGGCTTTTATTAACAGATTTAAGTGGTTGATAATGTATGGACTGTGAGTTGCCATCATAATCGTCATCTTGTAGTCGCTATGTTTTTCTACAAAACATCTGTTTACAATGAAGTTCAATAAGTTTCTTTGGCTTTCGGGATAAAGGCTCTGTTCCGGTTCTTCGATATGAATGTGGATATTTCTTTGTTTAATTTCCCCAATATTTAGTCCTGCCTTGAAGTCTTTTAAATTGTCGTTTTGTGCCATAAAATTAAAAATCATTTTATTGAACTGACCGTTGAAATCGTAGTCCTTTGAGAAGTATTCCACTATGGCAGACAAAGGAATTACATTTTGCATACCGGAGGAGGAATTTTCCAATTTTATCGGGTCGTGTTTTCTAGTATCAGAAATGCTTTTGATAAAGTATTTTATACCACTAGAGGTTTTTTCTGAAAAATATCTGACACCTAAATAATCAATATTTAATTCGCTAGCAGATTTTGATTTTGAAGCAATAATAAAATCATCGCAAGTTTCTTTTAAAAAGAAACTTTCTACATCTGCTTCTCCCGAAAGAATATCAGGAATAATATTTCGCTTGTCAGAGATAAAGCTCATTTTTTCCAAACTCAATTCGTTTTCTTTAACAATAGGAGAAGTTGCTAGTTTTTTGCTATAATGAATTTTTGTTTCGCCTTTTTGGTATAAAATATCCGTATCCTGTTTAATATATTCCGACAAACCATTATTTTTTAAATACGCTGGAAAATCAAAATTAAACGGCGATTGGGATATGTTTGCGTGTTTAAGATAAGAGCGAATATTAAGCATTTTATAAATCCAACGAAATAGCACAATTACTTTCATAATCGTACTTTTCCCACTTCCAGATTCTCCAATAAAAACGGTAAATGGGCGTATATCTTTAATCTCTATCTCTTTGATAGGACCAAAATTCTTAATAATTATAGACTCTTTCATTGCGAATAATTTTTATGCAAAGATAAAATTTTATTTGAAAGAAGCTAATCTTCATTTTCTATTTACTCATTTCCAACAAGCATCACCAATAAATTTATTTTACTGATAATACAATAAAAAACACCCGTCTTTACATTGTCGGGTGTAAAGTCGGGTGTTAATCTTGTAACTTACTGGTAATCAGCCTTTATTGCGGAAGCGGGGGGCATGAACCTAACGCTTCAACCTATTCAAATTCAATGTGTTATTTCTTACTTTTGTCTTATGGGGTACGATTTGGAGCGCACTTGAAAGGGTCTGTTTTTGACTGCTTTTGTCCACTCTTGCCTGCATAAAACTTGGGTTCAAAGTTACTCTTTCTTTTTATACAAACAAATTTTCTGACTATTAATTATTTACTGACTTGTCCTAAAAAACTTTACAGATTATTTCCTTTTGTCCAGCATGGACTTTACAAAAAATGATATTGTCCTAAAGTTGCTTGACATTCCCGCCACATTGTTTTTCTTGTCGATTGGTGCGAGGTTTTCTTTGCGCAATCTTTTTCTTCCATATAAAGTTGATATGGAGAAATGTACAAGATGATGTGGAAAATGCAAAATGGATATTGCGGTTTACAAGTACCCAATCAATCGGAATGCGTTCGTTGTAAAGATTGTATCAAAGTGTGTCCTTGCGAGACAATAAAAACAATGTTGTTCTAAAGGTTTTTTAATTTTAGATTGGAATAAGTTAGATATCTATATTTTGTAACAAATCTTGTGCTTTCAATTCCATTTTTGAGAAAGCGAACATTTTTTTCCCTAAATCTTTCAGTGATGCGCCGATGTGGTAGGCATCAGTATCTATGAAAAGAAAACGGTCGTGTGAACGGCTCAATGTATGGATACTAACAGGAGGATACTGTGCATTATACTTCTTTAAATCAAGTTCCAACCGACATGAAATCTGTGCTGTATAAATAGTTGCATCCACCTCATTAGCGCGTTTGGATAAAAGCGTCAATACACTCTCATCTATATAATTGTCAATCAAAATGATGGTTTTCTTTGCGGATTTTATCAGATCGGAGGCAAATTTATAGGCATCGAAAATCTGTCCGTCATAAAAGATTCCTTCTACCGGAGGCAAGGCTGTTCTTACAAAGAAATCTATCTTCTTTTCCGTTTCGGTTACACGTTGTTCTATCCTCTCAAATCGCTGATTGACGGCATAACCTTTTAACAGATATTCTTTCAAAATACGATTGCTCCATACCCTAAACTGAACGCCTCTTTGAGATTTGACACGGTAACCAACTGAAAGTATCATATCCAGATTATAATGGTCAACCTGATATATTTTCCCATCGGTAGCAGTTGTCGCAAATTTTGCGACAACTGAAAATCCAGCCAATTCTTCCTGTAAAGCATTGTTGATGTGTTTGCCAATCGTTTTTATATCTCTATCAAACAATTCAGACATTTGCTGGCGATTAAGCCAAACGGTCTCATCTTCCACTCTTACCTCTAATTGGATAGAATTATCCGGTTGATACAATACGATTTCGTCTTTATTGCTCATTATCAAATAGTTTTTTGATTTTATGTAAAAGTCCCTCCGGCAAGGTTCACCGCTAAAATCCGCAGTAAAAACGGTAAAACCATTCATGGCTGGGATTAGTGGCAAAAATACAAATTATTCCGATTTATACCTATCCCTGTTTTACTGTTCATATTCTTTTGAATTTTAGTGGTGAACAGTATCAAAATAGGGAAATAATTGCTTTAGAAGGGAGCAGGGGGTGGCATTGAGTGAGAAAAACCTGTTTCTAAAGGTCATTTGCCTACCGCATCTATAGATAACATACCTAATTATATTAGGCATTGCTAATTAAATATATATTTCTATCTATCTTTGTAGAAAAAATGAAATGAATTGTCCCAAGTGTACAAGCGATAAAAGTGTTAAATCCGGTAAAGTTAAAGGCGTACAACGTTACAAATGCAAAGGATGTGGCTGTAATTACACAGTAGAACAAAAGTCGACAGCCAAATCCAAGTCAATGAAAAAGCAAGCCCTGCATCTTTATCTTGAAGGATTAGGATTTCGTTCCATAGGTAGGGTTTTAGGGGTAAGCAATGTTTCTGTTTTAAATTGGATACGAAATTTCGGCAAAGAGGTTGGAGAACTAAGTTCGGAAAGCCAAGAAATACAAATGGTGGAGGTTGATGAAATGCATTCTTACATCGGTTCAAAAAAACTACCGTTGGATATGGATTGCTGTTGATAGATATAGGAAAGAATTCCTCAACTTCGTTATTGGTGACAGAAGCAGTGAAACAGCGAAAGAATTTTGGAAAACAATAAATCACCATGAAATGAAGTATATCGCAAGTGATTATTGGAAGCCCTATGAGAGCATTATTCCCAGGGAAAAGCATCTGCAAACGAAAGCAGAGACTTTTACGGTCGAGGAATATAACAGCTTGTTCAGACATTTTTTAGCAAGAATGAGAAGAAAAACCAAATGTTATTCCAAAAAAACAGAGATGCTCAAATTATCTATACTTTTACTTATGCATCATCGTAATGGAACACTAGCTGTACTTAGTTAGCAATACCTTATATTAAATGAACTCTTAAAATTATTCTATAATAGTGATTGATATTCTGCATTGTTCGAAATACCTTTGCATCGAAAAAAATGACAATATTACGAGGGGAATATAAAGCTAATGAAAAATTTATTGGGAAGGTTCTTGTCAAATGTTGATTTTTTTTACCCAACAAAGGAGAATTTGCCTTTTGTGAATAATTTAAAATGGAATTATCCACTTTAGTCTTGTACCTAATAAAAGGCTATTTATAACTGATGTTCCCAAATAAATTACCAATATGCCGTAGTGCTACAAGGATTCATTTGCAACAGATTCTCAAAATATAATTCTGTTTATCAACAAGACCAAAGTATATAATTCCGAATTAAAATATAACAAAAGTATGCTTCGCCTTTGTCCGTTAGGTGAATATTCATACATTTGCTCCCGATGAACACAGATACCATAACAAAGGAAATTTTATTTGATCAATTAGATCTTAGCACCATACAAACCAATCCAGATTTCAAGGAAGATAGTGTTAGGGAAGCCATAATTCTACCTATTCTTAAAATATTAGGATATGGAGAAGATAGTATTGTTCGTAGTAAAGCGGTGAAACATCCTTTTCTGAAAACAGGAAGCAAAAAACGTCCGATAACCCTTATCCCTGATTATATCTTAAAAGTGCAAAACAATTTTGCCTGGGTCTTGGATGCCAAAGCACCTGACGAAAAAATTATCAATGGCGACAATGTAGAGCAAGTCTATAGCTATGCCATACATCCTGAAATAAGAAGTGTCTATTTTGCTTTGTGTAATGGACTTGAGTTTTCTCTTTTTAGAACATCGGACACTAATCAGCCAATTTTACATTTTCAAATAGCAGAGATAGAACTCCATTGGCACAATTTGAAAAAGTTCTTATCACCTGACAGCTTTCAAGTAGGAAAGACTTTTTCTTATGAAACGAGCGTCAGACCCAAAGAAAAATTTGATTATAGTAATAGACCTCTATTGAGAGAGATTCCAGTAAAGAAACAGAAAGCAAAAAGGCATTTCGGGGTGCACGGTTATTTTACCAAGCAAGCATGGAATGTTGTTGCAACGTATATCCGTAATTTCAGCAACCACGGTGATTTGGTGCTTGATCCTTTTGGAGGTAGTGGTATAACTGCTGTTGAGGCTTTAATGACAGGTAGGAAAACTATTAATATAGACCTCAATCCAATGGCTGTTTTCCTTGTACAATCACTTGTTGCGCCAGTTAAACCAATGGATTTGGCACAAGCATTTGACGAGGTAAAGGTTGAGTATTTGCGATACGAACCTAAAACAGAGGATGAAATTAAGAGGGCTATAAAAAAATACCCAGGTCCCAAGAGTTTACCCTTACCCAAAGGTTCGGATGTTGATACAGTTGATCAGTTGTTCAGTGATAAACAAATCGCCCAATTAGCATTATTAAAATCAATCATAAAAAAACAAGCGGATGAGAATATTCGTAATTCACTATTATTGATGTTTTCCGGACTGGTTACTAAAGCTAACTTAACATATCATAACTCTACCACACGCAACCAAGGTGGAGGTAATGCAAGCGCATTTCAATATTATCGGTATAGAATAGCTCCAAAACCGGTAGATCTTGACATAATGAAATTCTTTGAGCTTCGTTATCAAAAAGTAAGAGAGGCCAAAAAGGAAATGAACAGTTTCATCAATGAACAAACTATATCAAATGCACAAATTGTAAAAGGAACAGCTACCAATTTGGTTTTCCTTTCTGATGAGAGTGTGGATTATATTTACACTGACCCTCCTTATGGAAAGAAAATACCGTATTTAGACCTTTCCGTCATGTGGAACGCATGGCTTGATTTGGATGTAACGGAAGAAGATTACAAACAAGAAGCTATTGAAGGTGGGGAGCATCAAAAAACAAAAGAGCAATACAATGAACTTATAGCGCAAAGTATACAGGAAATGTTTAGGGTACTTAAATTTGACCGGTGGCTTTCGTTTGTGTTTGCTCACAAAGACCCTGGATTTTGGCATTGGATTATTGATACTGCTGAAAGGTGCGGATTTGAATACGTAGGGGCAGTACCTCAAAAAAATGGACAACCAAGTTTCAAAAAAAAGCAAAATCCTTTTACCGTTCTGTCGGGACAGTTAATTATTAACTTTCGGAAGGTTAAGAATCCAAAAACCATAATGAAAGCTCATCTCGGCATGAACATGACCGAAATTATAATGCAAGCCACCGAAGGGATTATTGCTAAAAATAATGGTGCAACATTAGAGCAAATAAATGATGAAATAATTATTAAAGGTTTGGAATTAGGATTTCTTGATTTATTGAAAGAGGAATATTCCGACCTTACCCCATTCCTGTTGGAGAATTTTGACTATGATAAAGAAACAACCATATATAGTATTAAAAAAGACACAAAGTTTCAAACGCATATTGATGTTAAGCTCCGCATCCGATTCTATTTGATTAGTTATTTATGTCGTATGGAAAGAGAAAAAAAGAACGCCCCTTTTGATGAAATCGTGTTGCATATAATACCGCTATTAAAGAATGGAACTACGCCTGAAAATCAAACTATACTAACCGTATTGGAAGAAATTGGGGAACGTGTAGAACAAGATTGTTGGCGATTAAAACAAGAGGGGCAATTGAAACTAAATCTTTAGCGTCGCATAAACACACATTGTATAGATACAAAAAGCTACCTTAAAGGATCAATTCCGTAAATTTTTATACAAAAATGAATTGAGGCTGTCTCAAAAACCTATTTCCACCACATTGTAATATTGATTATCAATTAATTACAATGCTATTTCGGTGTAAATTCCGACTTTTGAGACAGCCTCATCAAATAAGAATTAATGTTACATCTCGCCGCAAGCGGTGGGAATTAAACCCAAAGAGATTAAAAAAGATTATTGAAGTTCCTCATCTTTCAACCTTGCCGAAGCATTCAACGTATTATAAAACGCACGTTCAGACATAGCATACCGGATAGACATACTGTTGGTAAATTTCGCGGTTGCTCAACCCCGAATGAGAATACTGATCATAGACCGTATTGATGTCCCTGACATGCTTGGCATAGTTGAATCCTTTTAATTTTCCTTTTTTTGATAACAGGCATAATGAAGTTGTCTTTCAGATTGAATTACAGAGATAACAAAGTTGCCTTTGACAAATTGGTTAGTTTGCGGTGTTATAAATTGATTATTTGAAATAAGTATTGGTGATTAATCAAGTCTAAAACAGATAATTCCGTTTTTAATTGGCTGTAAATACTTGTTTATCTTTCTTCTTTATTCACTAAATGTTTCAACTGAGGGTCATTCTCTATCTCATTAAAATTGATGGAATAAAGAAAAACGACAGGGACTACCTTAGGCTTGCGTCTCCCTGTGTTTAAATGTATGTTTTCTGTTGTCATACTATCTGAATTTTAGTGGTAAATAATCGCTGTAAGCCGATACAATCGAATACTTTGTTAAAAACGCAGACTTCGGAAGCGTTTTTTGTCCCCTTGCTTAAAGCAATGGGGCAAGTAAGTTTTGCGGTGCTTAAAATATTTTAAGCACCTCAAAAAACAGGCAGCAGAAAGAGAAAAGGAGAGAAAAACAGGGTAAATGATTGACAGTCAGGACTAGTTGTCTTCTTCTGTCTTCTATTGCCGGGTAGGTAAAATGCCGATTTGGGCATATCAAAGCAGGAGTTCCGTTTCCAAACCGTTACCCATTTTGGGGGAGCAAAACAGAGCAAACGGGTGTCATTAGGTGGCGTTTTATGACGCTGTTTGTCTGCTGATTATAGGATTCAAATAACTCACAAGGAAGTAATTTTATAACTTAAAATGTGAGCAAAAATGAACTGTGAATTAAAGGTGTCATTCTACCTGAAAAGAGAACAAAGTAAAGAAAGAGTTACTGCAAATTTCAATCCGGCGTATCCGATAGTGGGGAAAATCATTATCGGTAAAACCCTTGCCCAATTCAGCACCAAGCTGAAAGTTGAGGAACGCCTCTGGCATGTCAAATCGGGACGGGTGGCAGGCAAAAGCCATGCGGCTACTGCACTGAACCGTGAGATTAACAAAATCAATCTCAGTATCCACACGCATTACAAGGAAATCCTGGAACGGACGGGAAAGGTAACGGCTCTCGAAGTGAAGAACGCCTTCCAGGAATAGCCTCTGCACAGAAAACCCTGCTCATCCTTTTTGAAGAAATGATGCAGGAATTTCATTCCCGCATCGGTATTGACCGCGCAGCTTCCACTTACATACAACACGAAGTGCTCCATAAACAACTCAAATCCTTTCTTCGGGAAAAGTATCAGGTGGAAGATATTCCTCTGAGTGAACTGGACTTGCCCTTTATCGAAGCATTCAACTATTATCTCCGGGTAAAGCGCAAAATGAAACCGGGAACAGTCAGAGCCAGAATCGTCCTGCTAAACAAGGTTATCCGCCAAGCTTTGCACCGGAATTTCATCTCCCGCCCACCCTTTGAAGGATCCCAGTTGGAGAAGCCTCAATTGCAGAACCGCTCACTCTCTACCGATGAACTTCACCGACTAATCTCCACACCTATCCAATCCTCTACTCAAAGTTTTATCCGGGACATGTTCGTATTTTTCACGTTCACAGGCATATCTTACGCCGACCTGAAAAAACTGTCTTGGAAAGATATTCTCATCGAAGAGGACGGTAGCCGGTGGATTTCAACCGACCGTCAGAAGACAGGGACAACCTTCCATGTCAAACTGCTGAATATCCCCGTTCAAATCATGGAACGCTATCGGGGACTTGCCACCGGTGACAAAGTCTTTCCGTCCATGAGTTTGGGACAGGTCAATGTAGGCTTAAAGAAAGTGGCAAAGAAATGCGGTATAAACAGAGCCTTGACTTTTCACATGTCGCGTCATACGTTTGCCTCTCAGATTTGCCTCTCGCAGGGTGTTCCCATAGAAAGCTTGAGCCGGATGATGGGACACAAGAGTATCCATACCACCCAACGTTATGCGCATCTCAACCCTGAGAAAATCGCCGGGGATATGAAAAGGCTCTCCCTGCGCCTTGCGGAGAGATTTACCCGCTTGAAATAATCAGCAAAGCAGAAACAGTCAAAAGTTAAAGATTATGCCAAACAATACCAACAATCAAAATAACAGAAGTACCTTCAGCATTTTGTTTTACCTCAACAGGAGCAAAGCGAAGAAGTCGGGCAAGTGTCCCATCATGGGACGCATCAGTGTGGATGGGGAAAGCACGGCATTTAGTACCGGTTTGGACATCCTGCCCCAAGGGTGGGATGCGGGAAGAGGCTTAGCCACGGGAAAGTCCGCAGAGGAAACAGGCATCAACAAACAGATTGACAAATATCGAGCCGAACTTGTAGGACACTATAAGGCATTGCTTGAAACCAGAGGCTACCTTACCGCCGAATCCCTGAAAAATGCCTTGCGAGGAAGCGGACTCAAACAAAATAATACTCTAATACAGGAGTTTGCCGCTTTGGTTGAAGAAAAGAAACAGGCTGTGGGCATCCTTGTTACCTCCTCCACATACGTGAAATACGCTGTGGCTTACCGACATTTGAAAGACTTCCTGCACCAAAAATATCATGCGGATGATATTCCACTCGTGCAGGTTGATTTTACTTTCATAGAAGCCTACGCCTACTACTTGAAAATTGACCTGCAAATGGCTCCGAGAACCGTTAATACAAATATGAAACCCTTCAGGACAACTGTCAAGAGAGCATTAAATAAAGGCTTCATCCCTCAAGACCCGTTCTTTGATTACCGTCCCGAGAAGATAACCGTCAAACGCCGTTGGTTGTCCATGGATGAAATAGAGAGGCTCATGCGGGTACAGATGAAGCGGGCGACGGCTAATTTCGTGAGGGACATGTTCCTGTTTTCAACCTTCACGGGCATTGCATACGCGGACTTGAAAAACTTACGGCAGGATACTATCCAAAAACAGGCGGACGGCAGTTTGTGGATTGTCTTAAACCGCCAAAAGACTGGAACAGCATCCTATATTCCATTGCTCTCTATTCCCGGAAGCATCCTTGAAAAGTATAAAAATACAACCTTTGCGGGTGAGAACGGGATAGTATTCAAACTGCGGACACTGGAAAACACGGACATTCAACTGAAGAAAATCGCCCAAGCCGCCGGTATCGACAAGCGGCTGACCTTCCACATTAGCAGGCATACATTTGCGACACAAGTTTGTCTATCGCTAGGCGTTCCCATTGAAACCCTTAGTCAGATGTTGGGGCATCAGGACATCACCACTACCCAGATTTACGCCAAAGTAACCCGCACGAAAATCAACGAGGACATGACCAATCTTGCCAAGCAGATTGAAGGGAAATATGAGTTGGCGAAATAGACTTGCAATGAGACTCTAAAAAAGGAAAAACTACAGGATGCAATCTTGTAGTTTTTCTTTTTTTATATAGACACTTATTTGGTTTACAATGCCTTCATTTTGTCCAACCACTTTAAAATCTCCGACTCCCGGTAGATAATCTTTCCTTTTATCTGAATATACGGAACAATACCGTTATTCCGCCAATCCTGTAATGTACGGGATGAAACATGCAGTATCCGGCAAACATCCCTGCCCGTCAGGAACTTTTCACCATTCAAGTGTGGAGTTCGATTTTTCAGGGCTTGACCGATACCATCCAACATTTCATCCAATCCGGTGAAAAAAGAAACAACTTCGCTTGATTTACTAGTGTTATGTTAATTTTCAAATGACGGATATAATTTTTTCAATTTTATCCGAGCATCCTTCGTGGTAAATTGCCAATTTATCTTGGCATCCATCTTGTTTCTGTGTTTCTGCCAAGCATGCAC
>SNRY01000297.1_pt1 | contig 18238 bp, 13 predicted proteins | sample 4693421 | NCBI WGS metagenome assembly SNRY01 (sample SAMN11003215, study PRJNA524138) | termite gut metagenome | isolation source: Bacteroidetes bacterial symbionts from single cell of protist host amplifed... | host: Streblomastix strix ... | reverse complement strand
ACGTAGTTGTTACTCTGTGTGCACAGGCTTGCGACAATGTGTGCACGTGCTTTTTACCGTCTGTGCACATACTCTTTACTATATGTGCATGGGTTGCCGGTAGGGTGAGGAGGAAGGTATATGAAATTGATTTATTATTTCATATGACTTTATTGCAACGAGTAATGTATTTATTTTCAATTAATTACAAATAGTATTTTTTGCCCTTTGACAAAGTATGAATTTGTTAACTATTTGAAAACTATATATCTAACATAAATCTACAATATGACTAATTGGCTGAATATCAACAAATAACCGTTGCAACAAAGTCTATTAGAACTAAAGTTTCCCACATAAAAATAAGGCGATAAAAAACAAGCGAATAGAAAAAAAGTCGTATATTTAATAGTGTCCTAAAAATCTATCGCTTGTTATGGAAACAAAAATAAGTCAAATATGTGAATTGTCCAATTTATTGGAAAAGAAAGATTCTCTCAATAGTAATCTGATCCGTTTATTCAATTGTTTTCAACCAAGTAAGCTGCTGCAACGTTCTTCTATAAAGAAAGAGAAAGGGGTATCGGCGAGTGACCTTATTCTGTTTCTCTGTCTATTTCGTTTAAACAGTCAAAGCGTCTTTCACTGGTATTGTAATTCCTTCTACCACTTGTTTACATCGAGCAAAGACTGTTTTTATCGTTTACTTAACCGAGCGGATAATAGACTGGCGGAAATTGTTATATGGTGTATGTCGTTCATGCACTTCTCTACGGGCTGAAAGCTCAATTTACATCAACACCAACCTATTAATTTCATACATACAATTAATATCTATTTAATTCATTATTTCCATTTATACCCTCTCAACCCTCTTCTTTTTTAACCTTCCTTTCGATTCTTTCATCAAACAAATCTTCTTTTCTTCGTTCACTCATCGAACAAACGACTATTTTCTTCGTTCATTCTTCGATGATTCATCGAACAAATGACTATTTTCTTCGTTCGCTCATCGAAGAGTCATTGAATAAATGAGTATTTTCTTCGTTCACTCATCGAAGAACTTTGCTTAAAGGATTGTTTTCCATCGAACAACAGGTTGGAATTAGGTAGGTATGTTTGATAGTATTGCCTATAGTTGGTAGAAAAACGAACCGGATAAACGATGAAATGTAGACTATCTTCATAATGAAGGTTTGCTGTGTTAGTAGTGCAGTCCGCATGGCGTGCGAAGGCTATCCGCTACAATGCTTTTGTGAGGTACGAACAAAAGCATTGTAGCGGATAGCCCGACCTACAGGGGCACGCCCCAATTGAATTTTCCTTTTGAATTTTCCTTTCAATAGAGTGAAAAATATTTTTTATTACATATCTTTGTACTGACGTATTTAGGTGATAAAAACCGGATTTGAGTAAACCATACCATGAGAAAGCTCACTGCAATTAGTGTATTGATACTTCTTTTTATTTGTATGCCTGCCCGTGCCGACGAGGGGATGTGGATGCTGGGAAATCTGAATAAGAAAACCCGCAAAGCGATGAAAGAGTTAGGTTTGCAACTATCGGCGGATAAGTTGTATCATTCTAATAAATCGTCTTTGAAGGATGCCATAGTTAATTTTGGCGGTTTTTGTTCGGGGGTGGTGGTGTCGGAAGACGGGTTGGTGTTTACCAATCACCATTGTGGGTTTAACTCCATACAGCAGCATAGTTCATTGGAAAACGATTACATTAAAAACGGCTTTTCGGCACGCAGTCAAAGCGAAGAATTACCCAATCCGGAACTCTACGTCCGTTTTCTTTTGAAGACCGAAGACGTAACCCGGCGCGTATTGAAGGCTGTACGCCCTACTATGACAGAGAGTGAACGTAAAGAAGCGATTGACTCCGTAATGTTTGTCATACAGGACAACGTATCCGAAAAGGATTCTACGCTGACGGGGATAGTGGATGCTTACTACGGTGGCAATGAATTTTGGCTTTCCGTATATCGGGATTTCAATGATGTGCGTCTGGTATTTGCTCCTCCCGCTTCTGTTGGAAAATTCGGATGGGATACTGATAATTGGATGTGGCCACGGCATACGGGAGATTTCTGCATATTTCGCATTTATGCTGATACGGATAACCACCCTGCCGATTATAATCCCGGCAATATTCCTTACCACCCGCCTTACGTTGCTCCTATCTCACTGAAAGGCTATGAGGAGGGTTCGTTTTGCATGACGTTGGGCTATCCCGGAAGCACTGAACGTTACTTATCTTCGTTTGGCATTGAGGAAATGACGCACAATAGAAATCAAGCCATGATTGATGTGCGAAGCGTGAAACAAGCTGTTTGGAAGCGTGAAATGGATAAGCGTGCCGACATTCAACTCAAGTACGCCGCAAAATATGCCGAAAGTTCAAACTATTGGAAAAATAGCATCGGCATGAACAATGCTATTCGCAAACAGAAAGTGCTCGAAAAAAGACGGGCAGGTGAAATCGAATTGCTTCGTCGTATTCAAAAATCAGGCAAAGATACTCAAAACCTCCATTTACTGTCCTCTCTTGAACTCAATTACAAAAATCGACGGGCGGCGAACCAAGCACAGGCTTATTTCATAGAATCGTTTTTTAATAGCCCCGAACTGATACAATTGGCTTTGGAAATACTCAATTTTGATATGAACGCAGAGGAGAGATCGAATATTGCCAAAATTGAGAAGATAATAGATAAATATGCCAATCTTGATGTAGGTATAGATAAGGAAGTGTTTGCGGCTGTATTGAAAGAATATCGCTCAAAAGTAGATTCCGTTTTTTTGCCCGAAATGTATTCGTCTATTGCCAAAGAATTTCAAGGAGATGACAAGGCATTTGTTGATTCGCTTTATGCACAGACCGATATAATTACTCCGAGCGGACTGAAACGCTTTTTTGAAAGAGATTCTACTTATAATATATATGCCGATTCTGCCACGTCGATTGTTCTGGATTTAATTGTGAAATATTACGAAATGGAGCAGATATGCTCGGAATATACTGCGGAAATAGATAGCGGTGAACGCGAACTCAATGCAATTATGCGCCGTACGTATGCCGACCGGAATTTTTATCCCGATGCCAATTCTACCATGCGCCTCAGTTTCGGTACGGTAGGAAGTTATTCGCCTTTTGACGGAGCAGCATACAGATACAGCACTACGGTGAAGGGTATTCTGGAGAAAGCCCGAATGCATGAAAACGACCCGGACTTTGCCGTTGAACCTGAATTGATAGCCTTGTTCACTTCCAAAGATTATGGGCATTATGCCGATTCCAACGGCGAGATGAAGGTGTGTTTTATCTCGAACAACGATATTACGGGAGGCAATTCGGGCAGCGCCATGTTTAATAATAAAGGAGAACTCATGGGGCTTGCCTTCGATGGCAATTGGGAAGCCATGAGTGGCGACATTGCTTTTGAACCGAGCGTGCAACGCTGTATTGGTGTGGACGTAAGGTATATGCTTTTTATTATTGAAAAGTACGGAAAAGCAGAAAATTTACTAAAGGAATTGAAACTAATTTAAATAATCTCATCTACCCGTTTTCTCCCCCAAAAAGGGAAGAATAATAGTTGTTTTCGACATAAATTGTCGTACATTTGGGGAAACAAAAGAAAATCTTTTTATTTGCATCAACAATAAATTAAATTTAGCTCACAATGATAAACACGTTCTCTACCGAAGGAAACCGCTCGCACTTAGCGCGCAGCAAGTTTCAAAAAACAGTAGATAATAAGCAAACAGACTTGTTTATTCTCAAAAACAATTCAGGGATGGAAGTTGCCATAACCAATTACGGATGTACGATACTCTCGATAATGGTTCCCGATAAAGATGGTAAATATGCCAATGTCGTATTAGGGCATGATAGCATTGATAATGTAATTAACAGTCCCGAACCATTTTTGAATACCGTCATCGGACGCTACGGTAACCGGATATCCGAAGGGAAATTTATTCTGGAAGACAAGGAATATACGTTGAGCATAAACAACGGTCCCAATTCGTTGCACGGTGGTCCCAAAGGGTTCCATGCCAAAGTATGGGATGCCGAACAAATAGACGGAAAGACCTTGCAATTATCCTACTCTTCGGCAGACGGCGAAGAAGGTTTTCCCGGAAACTTAGATGTTACTCTAACATACAGCCTCGAAGAGAATGAAAACGCATTGGTAATAGACTATAAAGCGACAACAGACCAAACTACCGTTATAAACCTTACCAATCACGCTTTTTTCAATCTGGCAGGAATAGCCCATCCCACTCCCTCCATCGAATCCAATACCGTTATTATAAACGCAGAGTACTATATTCCTATCAACGAAGTTTGCATACCAACAGGCGAAATATTGAAAGTAGAAGGTACTCCTATAGATTTCCGTACACCTCATGCTATTGGCGAACGAATTAATGATCCGTTTCCACAACTCATTCATGGAAATGGATACGACCATTGCTATGTGCTCGACAAGGATGAACAGGGAGAACTCTCTTGGGCAGCCTCTTGTATAGACCGCGTTTCGGGTAGAATATTAGAGGTTTATACCACCGAACCGGGACTGCAACTATATACGGGTAATTGGTTAAATGGATTTACGGGAGCACATGGGGTTACTTATCCCGCTCGCAGTGGAATTTGTTTTGAGGCGCAATGCTTTCCCGATACCCCGAACAGACCGTATTTTCCTACAGCCGCTTTAGCTTCCGGAGATGAATACCAGCAGGTAACCATCTATAAATTCGATGTACAAGATTAAAAATAGACTTTCTAACACTAACTAATAATTTGAAAACATTATGACAGAGCAAAAGAAGAATTACGCGTTACCCATTGTGATGATGGTTATCCTGTTCGGGATGATCTCTTTCGTTACAAACTTGGCCGCACCGATGGGTGTGGTTCTAAAGAATCAGTTTGGCGTTTCTAACGCTTTAGGTATGTTGGGTAATTTTGCCAACTTTGCGGCTTATGCTTGTATGGGTATTCCTGCCGGTTTACTTCTGCAAAAGGTGGGTTATAAGAAAACGGCTATGATTGCAATAGCTGTCGGTTTTGTTGGGCTGGCTGTTCAATACCTTTCGGGGCATTCCGCAAGTTTTCCGATATACTTATTGGGAGCTTTCATCGCAGGTTTTTCCATGTGTATGTTGAACACGGTGGTCAATCCGATGTTGAATACTCTTGGCGGCGGCGGCAACAAAGGCAATCAATTAATTCAAGTAGGCGCTACTTTTAATTCTTTAGCCGGTACTACCGTTCCCATGTTAGTTGGAGCATTGATTGGAAATGCAGCTCACGCAAAAATTACCGATGTATTTCCTGTTATGTACATTGCTATGGGTATTTTTGCTCTTATCTTCGTTGTTTTGGCTATCGTTCGGATTCCTGAACCTCATGGAACAACAACCAAGAAGGCTTCTTCTAACCAAAAAGACAAATACAGTGCATGGTCTTTCCGTCATTTTGTATTAGGTGCTATCGGTATTTTCGTGTATGTAGGTGTTGAAGTGGGTATTCCGGGAACAATGAACTTATTCCTTGCCGATCCGAATGCCGGCGGTTTGGATGCTATCACTGCGGGGTTTGTTGTAGGAATGTATTGGTTCCTGATGCTTGTAGGTCGTTTTGTTGGTACGGGTATTGCATCAAAAGTTTCTTCAAGGTCAATGCTTGCAGTGGTGTCAGCTACCGGGCTTATTCTGGTTGTTGCCGCTATCTTCTCTCCCGTGGCTGTCAAAGTTTCCATTCCCGTACTTCAATCCGATTCGGGTATCTCTTTCGGGCTGACATCGGTTCCTATTAGCGCTATGTTCCTTGTATTAGCCGGTTTATGTACTTCAATCATGTGGGGTGGCATTTTCAATCTTGCTGTGGAAGGTTTAGGGAAATACATTGCTATGGCATCCGGTATCTTCATGATGTTAGTGTGTGGTGGTGGTATCATGCCGTATGTTCAGAATCTCATTGCTGACGCAGCAGGTTATCTGACAAGTTATTGGGTCGTATTTGTAGGACTTGCTTATTTGTTATACTATGCTTTAATCGGAAGCAAGAATGTAAATAAAGATATTCCCGTCGATTAACGAAACAGGAAAGGAACCTATTTTATTAATATAACTAAAAAGGAATTAATATGGATATAGAACACGTAAGAAGTCGTTTTGCAAAACACTTCAACGGAGCAACCGGCTCTGTATATGCTTCACCCGGCCGTATCAACCTGATTGGTGAACACACTGATTACAACGGCGGATTTGTTTTTCCCGGAGCAGTGGATAAAGGCATTGTAGCTGAAATAAAACTTAACGGTACGAACAAAGTGCGTGCTTATTCTATTGATAAAAAAGATTTGGTAGAATTTGGATTGAACGAAGAAGATGCGCCTCGTACAAGTTGGGCAAAGTATATTTTCGGTGTGTGCCGCGAAATGATTAAACGTGGTGTAAAGATCGAGGGGTTTGATACTGCATTCGCCGGTGATGTACCTTTGGGAGCGGGGATGTCTTCGTCTGCTGCTTTGGAAAGTACTTATGCTTTTGCTTTGAACGATCTCTTTGATGGCAATGTCGATAAGTTTGAATTGGCGAAGGCAGGGCAAGCTACGGAACATAATTATGTGGGCGTAAATTGCGGTATCATGGATCAGTTTGCTTCCTTATTTGGAAAGGCCGGTAGTTTGATACGCCTTGATTGTCGTTCGTTAGAATATGAATACTTCCCTTTCAATCCTCAAGGGTATCGTTTGGTATTGATTGATTCGGTAGTGAAACACGAATTGGCATCATCTGCCTACAACGCACGCCGTCAATCATGTGAAGCCGTTGTAGCTGCTTTGCAAAAGAAACATCCGGAAGTAAAATACCTTCGCGATGCCAACCTTGATATGCTCAAAGAAGTGAAGAACAACGTTAGCGCCGAAGATTACAAACGCGCCGAATACGTTATTGATGAAATTCAACGTGTACTTGATGTATGTGATGCCCTTCAAAAGGGAGATTATGAAACCGTAGGTCAAAAGATGTACGAAACCCACTACGGAATGAGTAAGCTCTATGAAGTAAGTTGCGAAGAACTTGATTTCTTAAACGACATAGCGAAAGAATCCGGTGTAACAGGTTCGCGTGTAATGGGCGGTGGTTTTGGTGGCTGTACGATTAACTTAGTGAAAGATGAATTGTACGACAACTTCATTGCCAAAGCCAAAGAAGCATTCGTAGCCAAATTCAACAATATCCCCAAAGTTTATGATGTTGTCATATCCGATGGTTCCCGAAAGTTAGCATAAGTAATTAAGAGGGTCTTTAATCATACTATCACCCCAATTTTCTCTACGGAGAAGATTGGGGTGAATTGTTTTATATCGGTATGGAAAGGAAACTCAAAACTTATCTATATCTTTGCCTCGTTGTCAAGAATTAATCTATTAAAATACATTATAAATGGGTAGGGTTTTAATCATTGGTGCGGGGGGTGTAGGAACCGTTGTAGCGCATAAAGTGGCACAAAATGCGGATGTATTTACAGACATTATGATGGCAAGTCGCACACGGGCAAAGTGCGATGCCATTGTTAAAGCTATCGGCAATCCTTCTATAAAAACGGCACAAGTGGATGCGGATAATGTAAACGAATTGATTACTTTATTTACTAATTTTAGACCGGAAATAGTCATCAACGTAGCGCTTCCTTATCAGGACTTAACCATTATGGAAGCCTGCCTAAAAACAGGGGTGAACTATCTGGATACTGCCAATTACGAACCGAAAGACAAAGCGAAGTTTGAGTACAGTTGGCAATGGGCGTATCACGACAAGTTTAAGGATGCCGGATTGACTGCTATTCTCGGTTGCGGTTTTGACCCCGGAGTGAGCGGGGTTTATACGGCTTATGCAGCCAAGCACTATTTTGACGAAATACATTATCTGGATATTGTGGATTGCAATGCGGGCGACCATCACAAAGCATTCGCCACCAACTTTAATCCGGAAATCAATATCCGTGAGATTACCCAAAAGGGACGTTATTACGAAAATGGAAAGTGGGTAGAGACCGGTTCGTTGGAGATACACCAACCCATTACTTATCCAAACATTGGTCCCAAAGAATCCTATTTATTGTATCACGAGGAATTGGAATCATTGGTTAAACACTACCCCACGATAAAGCGGGCACGCTTCTGGATGACGTTTGGTCAAGAATATCTTACCCATTTACGTGTTATCCAAAATATCGGTATGGCACGTATTGACGAGATAGATTATAACGGACAAAAGATTGTTCCCATTCAATTCCTGAAAGCCGTCCTCCCTAATCCTCAAGATTTAGGGGAAAACTATACGGGTGAAACATCCATTGGCTGCCGCATACGCGGAATCAAAGAGGGTAAGGAACGCACTTACTATGTATATAATAATTGCAGCCACCAAGCCGCTTACAAAGAAACCGGTATGCAAGGTGTGAGTTATACCACCGGAGTACCTGCCATGATTGGCGCATTGATGTTTTTCAAAGGAGAATGGAAACGTCCGGGAGTTAATAATGTAGAAGAATTAAACCCTGACCTGTTTATGGAAGAACTAAATAAACAAGGACTTCCTTGGCACGAGACCTTTGACGGAGATTTAGAGGTGTAATAAGCCGGAGGAATTAAAGTAATAATAATATGAGTAAAAAAGAAGAATTGATTTTTGATTCGGAGAATAATAACGCGGCATCTTCCGAGAAACAAAAAGCCTTGCAAGCTACACGGGATTCGATAGAAAAGAGCTTCGGCAAAGGTTCTATCATGAAAATGGGGGATAGCCGGATAGAAGAAATAGAGGTGATTCCCACCGGCTCCATCGGGTTGAACGTTGCATTAGGTATTGGAGGGTATCCTCGCGGAAGAATCATTGAAATATATGGACCCGAATCTTCAGGTAAAACGACTCTGGCGATTCACGCCATTGCCGAAGCGCAAAAGGCGGGTGGCATAGCTGCTTTTATTGACGCCGAACATGCCTTCGACCGTTTTTATGCGGCTAAATTAGGAGTGGACATTGATAATTTATGGATTTCTCAACCGGACAATGGAGAGGAAGCATTGGAAATAGCCGAGCAACTTATCCGCTCATCGGCTATTGATATTATTGTTATTGATTCTGTTGCCGCACTAACCCCCAAAGCGGAAATAGAAGGAGACATGGGAGACAATAAAATGGGATTGCAAGCCCGTTTGATGTCTCAAGCATTGCGTAAACTTACTGCTGCCGTCAGTAAAACCCGCACTACTTGCATCTTTATCAATCAATTACGCGAAAAGATTGGTGTTATGTTTGGCAGCCCTGAAGTTACTACAGGGGGGAATGCACTAAAATTCTACGCTTCGATACGCGTTGATATTCGTGGAACTCAGCAGCTTAAAGAAGGTGAAGAAATCATAGGCAAACAGGCGAAGGTAAAAGTGGTAAAAAACAAGTTAGCACCTCCTTTCCGTAGGGCAGAATTTGATATTATGTTTGGCGAGGGCATCTCTCGTTCCGGAGAGATTGTTGATTTGGGTACCGAGTTGGGTATTATCAAAAAGAGTGGTTCATGGTACAGTTACAACGACACCAAGTTAGCCCAAGGGCGTGATTCCACGAAAGTCTGTATCAATGATAATCCCGAGCTGGCGGACGAATTGGAAACACTTATCTTTGAGAAATTGAAAGAAAAGAAATAGTTGAAAAAGAGGCTGCCCAAAAAGTTGGACAGCCTCTTTTTTCTTCTTTCTCATTCTTCCGGCTTCTTTTTTTCTTCTTCTTTTTTCTTTTTCGTTTCGATAATAAAAGCGATAACGAGTCCTGCACCGCCAAAGAACAATACACACGAACCATACACCACGCCGTACAGTTCTCGCATCTCCCATTTGTGGAAATTTGTAAAATAGTCAGGAATGGCAACGGCACAAAAGAAAAAACCTGCAAACAATCCCAACCCGATACCCATTAGTAAACAACCGGCTTTTAACGCACCAAAGGAAAAAGGAAGAGAATGTCTATAGTTCGGCAATGAGAGCTTGTTTAACTCAATGGGTAGAGTAATCTTATCGCCCAACTTCTCAAGAATAATGAGACGTTCCCGTTTGCACACGAACAATTCAAACAATTTATAGATACCTAAAGCAACAATGCCCACAATAAGAGGAGCTGTAATAAAATCCATCATAATCGTAATGTTTTTAAGTGAATAATTGGGTTCTTTGCACTGTTTGACGCACAAAGAAAGGAAAGGTTACATTTGCGTTTTTAAGTTTTAGAGTACTGACAACTTTAATACGTGTAACCTTTATCTTCCCCGTGCGTCTAACAGAATATCATGAATCCTCAAGAAGAAACGCTGTATATAAAACGAATATTAGCCGGAGAAACGGGGCTTTTTGCCCATTTCCTCGACCGCTACAGCCGCTCCATATATTCGCTTGTCGTGCAAATAGTTTCTTCTCCATTGGATGCAGAGGAGTTGGTGCAGGATGTTTTTATGAAAGCCTTCCGTAATTTAAGCGGATACAGGTCGGAATGTAGCTTTTCCACATGGCTCTATCGAATTGCTTACAATGCGGCAATATCTGCTGTTAGAAAGAGAAGGCAAGAATTTCTTTATATAGAAGAAAACACCATTAACAACGTTCCCGATGAGAAAGCCAACGAACTGCTTTGTCCTACGGACGATGAAGAGCGATTAGAGAAACTTGTTCAGGCTGTTGGCGTATTGGAGGCAGAAGAGAAAGCAGTTATCACTTTTTTCTACTACGAAGAAAAGCCGGTAGCGGAAATTGCGGAAATACTGAAACTTTCTCCGGCAAACGTGAAAGTAAAGTTGCACCGCATTCGTAAAAAATTATATATTTTGATAAACAACGGATGATTATGGATACAGAACCGAATACAAACCGGACACTCAAACAGGTGTTGCAGAAAAGAATGAAGAGTGAATTACCCTCGAACTTCACATATCGCATGATGCAGCAAATCCAACTTGAAGCGGAGAAACAACACCATCGTAAAAAATTAATCAGCTTATGTTCGTTGCTTACAGCTTGCTTGTCGTTGATAGGCTTAGCTGTATATGTTTTTATGTTCTATATGGATTTTAACTTATCGGGTTATATCTCTTATTTTAAGATCTCTTTTCCTTCTTCGCAACTGATGGATTTTTACAGTTACATCGGGCTTCTGGCACTTGGGCTTTTGGGAATAGATTATTGGTTTAGACAGAAACAGAAGAAATCGGCAGAGAACCAATAAACGCAAGGGTCAGCATTTAATATTTAATTCTCCCAATACCCTGCGGATTTCCTCGAATGTTTTTATCCGCGTCGGAACTAACGGCAGACGAAGTTTATTTTCAATCATCCCCATGGCATTTAACATGGATTTCACGCCGGCTGGATTTCCGTCAACAAACAAGAGCTTGAACAGTTCCGTGAATTTATGATGAATAGTCAGCGCATTGGCAAAATCGCCTTGCAGCGCCAACCGAGTCATACGACTGAACTCACGTGGAAAAGCATTCCCAATAACGGATATTACTCCCACAGCTCCCAGCGTTATCAAAGGAAACGTGATACCATCGTCCCCGGATATCACATTGAAATCGGCAGGTTTGTTTTTGATAATGTCATCCATTTGGGTAATGTTGCCGGAAGCCTCCTTGACAGCCACTACGTTTTTGAAATCGCGAGCAATGCGCAAAGTCGTCTCCGCCGTCATGTTTATCCCCGTGCGTCCGGGAACGTTATACAACACTACCGGTAAATTCGTAGCTTCGGACACCACCTTATAATGTTGATAAAGACCCTCTTGCGAGGGTTTATTATAATAAGGTGTGACGGACAAAATCGCATTCACTCCGGTATAATCGTCTTTTTGCAAAGCTTCAGCTACGGCACGGGTATTATTTCCACCTACTCCCAGCAAAACAGGAATCTTCCCATTTACGCGTTCCACAACCATTTGTTTGATTGTCCTTTTTTCTTCTTCCGTCAATGTGGGCGTTTCGGCTGTGGTTCCCAGCACACATAGGAAGTCTGTATTATTTTGTACTAAGTAATCCATCATCCGCATCAGCGCGTTGTAGTCGACGCTTTCATCCTCTTTGAAAGGAGTAATTAATGCTACTCCCATTCCTTTCAATTTTGTTTGTATCATGGATGCCACCGATAATCTTCAAATTTTTCAGTCGCAAAAGTACGAATATTTTCATTTCTCATTGCAATTGTCCTATTTAAAATCCGGATAAAGAATATAATCCTACTTAAAACAGAAGCAAGCCTCTTATGTGAGCCTATTTCCCACGGATCGTGAGCCTATTTCTCACCGAACGTGAGCCTATTTCTTACGGAGCGTGAGCCTATTTCCCACGGATCGTGAGCCTATTTCTCACGGATCGTGAGCCTATTTCTCACGGAGTGCGAGCCTATTTCTCACGGAGCGTGAGCCTATTTAAACTCTTTTTTTGTAAAGCTATTTTAGAACAAGACAAGGGCGCATCAATTCGACGCGCCCTCTTATTTTTATCCTATTTACAAATCGTTATTCAATATACCCATCAAGATAATATGATTCCAACGGATTCTTTACCCAAAAAATAGAGGAAGTATAATTATCTTGCATCTGGACTTTCATGTATTCTTCCGCATTGGTAGACTGTTCACTTGCAGGATAATGCGCACGCTCTATCTGTGTTTTTGCTTTTACATCGTAAAGTGTCGTTACCGGTTCAAGTTTTGGACGACGTGTACGTCGCAATTCCGTCCATAATTCATATATACCGATCATGTTAAGGTGAATATATTTCTGTTGCATAATGATCTCAAGCTTGTCGGAAGCATCGTTATATTCTTGTTTAACAATATCAGCATACTGACTGATAACGCTTGTGGCCGGTTTGTCAGGACTTAGTACGGACAAATCTGCATTCGGGAAATAGGTCTTATTAGGGTTGTATGTAGATCGACCATTATACCAATACCAAAAATCGACAGAATGTTTAACAGCATCAGCTACGTGGTCACCACCACTTTTACCGGTATTTCCCAAATTATTCAATGCTACTTCGGCAAGGAGCAGGTCCACTTCGGCAAGTGAGGTCATGTAAACCGGTGTTTCATTGAATACAAGGGTTTTAAGATTGTAGCATGATACACTATTGACACTGACCATTACATCCAGATTGTTACGATAATTAGCATTGTTCATAAGATAAGGGAATGCCTTATATAAACTCCACTGCTCATCTGTCACATCATTCGGCTTATTAGTCGCTGTATCATAGTATTCTTTCTGAGCGGCTCTAGACGGTTCGTTACGTTCATAATTTCTGTCCATCCGTATGCCGCGGTAATCACCCCATTTGGTTGGCATCGCAAGCACCGGCAGACGGGGATCATCGGTTCCCTGTTCATAAGCATCCGCTCCATGGTTCATCCGCTTCATGATTACATTAGGAATGAAAAAACTTGTAAAACGCTCAATCATACCGCGCACCCAAGTTTCACCACCTCCGGATAGAGTTGCATCCAAGGTTGTGAAAGGAGCATCCCATGTAAGATCCTGAGTTGGTAAAGCTCCCTTACTTAGAATATCCTGAATATGTTCTTTTGCTACAGATTCATCAATGCCAGACAAGCGTACGGCATATTTAAGACGTACAGCTGTAGCCCACTGTATCCATTTATTAATATCACCTTTGAAAGCAAGGTCCTGTTTTGCAAAAAGTGCCTTTGATTCGCTATTCATACCGTTATAGGAACTTTGCAACTCCTCAGTAAAATCTTTAAGATTCTGAAGTCCGGCAAGATAAATTTCTTTCGGATCATCATATTTCATAAAATAAATCCCTTCGATTCCCCGCAACGCATCAGAATAAGGAATGCTGTTAAATATATCTACATTGCGCAAAAAACAATAGTCCTTAATAATACTGACAAGTTGGTAATAAAGTTGGTTCTCTTTTACGAAAGCTTCGTCACTGGTTTCGATAAGATTTTTCATCAATCCCCAAGAGCTCAAACGTGTGTACATGTGACTAAAATACGTCCCGACATCATTTGTGTCATCAAATCCGTCACCATGCAAGTCAGGCCATGTATTATAGATTCCATCATAATTTGAGATCATCGGACGTACACCTATCTGTGAATAAGCTGCTACACCAACCCCCCCAAGGCCCCACCAATATTCGCCATAATCCTGAATGAAAATTTTCCATTGATAAACCACAGTCGAAAACATACCCGACATAATAGCCCCTTCAGGAGCTTCGTATTTTTCAGGATTATAGAACTGTCTATCCAGTTGTGATTCGCAAGAATTGAACAGGAATCCCAACAATGCTATAATAATATAGAATTTATTTTTCATCATTTTTGTTTTTTAGGTAAAACATTTAGAAACTGACATTAACACCGAATCCCCATGAACGATGCATAGGAAAAATCGAATATTCCACAAAACTATTTGTGCCTTGCAGCGATTCTGAGTCTATATTCGGAATTGATTTATAGAGATAAAACAAGTTACGTCCTGTAAGAGTAAGAGTTACTTTTTGCAGCTTGGCTTTTTCCGAAATACTCTTTGGAAGTGTATAAGAAAGAGCGATTTCCCGCATTTTCAAATAATTGTTTTTGTATATAAAATCCGGTTGCAAATTATCCTGCATATCATGAATAAAAGTTCCCCAATAAGTTGATACAGGAACAATCACATCGTTTTTTACATAATTATCTCCCTCTTTTTTTACGCCGTCCAATATCATACCATTGTGGTAGATTCTACCGTCTCTCGAGTCTGCCGGTGCAGCAGAGGAATGGCTATCCAGACGTACCAACCTACTATCATTGTTAATATAATAAGATATACCGCCGCTGGCTTCATCCCGGTTTGCTAAAGTTTCCTTTACCGTACCTGTCCCAAGCAGGTAATAGTTCGACATTGAAATCAAACGGCTACCGAAACTATAGTCCATGCCTATATGCGCATTGAAATTCTTGTAATAAAAGTCGGTTGCTATACCACCAATGAGAGAAGGATTGACATTACCTACAGCTTTGAATCCGGCGTCTTTATCAAGCTGATACAAACCGTTTGAACCTACAATCTTCTGTCCATCCGGAGACCGCAGATAGTCGTATGTCATGATTTCACCGGCGCGTTTACCTGTTTCAGCCACCACCTGCCATCCATTATTGCTATCCAATATGTGGCGTGTAATGCCGCCATAAAGCTCTTCCACTTTCGACAATTGGTTAGCAAAAGTAAGAGTTACATCCCAACGGTAATTCTTTTGCGCCAAAATAGCACCTTTCAGCAACACCTCATAGCCATAATTTCTCACCTCACCGGCATTAATTTTGATTTTGCCATAACCGGTCGCTGGTGTTAAAGGAATTGCCATAATCTGATTATAGGTAGTACTGTTATAATACGAAAAATCAAGCTCTATGCGGTTTTGTGGAAAGAATCGCAAATTGGTACCTATCTCAAATTCCCGTTTACGTTCCGGCTTAATATTACCTGAGAAAAGTTCTGCAGGCGGTTCTACCCTTTGAGTCTCTGTATTCGAAATAGTGGACAACGTGTATTGACGCAAAGCAAAATAACGGGTTGCAGGACGTCCTACGTCTGCCCATGCCAAACGTACCTTACCGAATTGTAATTGGGGTATCTTGAAATCTTCACTGAAATTCCAGTTGAATGATATACCGGGATAGAAATAAGAATTGTTTCCTTTCGGCAAAGTGGAAGCCCAGTCGTTACGTCCTTGGATTTCGAGGTAATAACGATCCTTCCAAGAAGCCGTTACCGATGCATAAGTGCTGTACATGCTCTCTTGTCCGCGCTCATGTCCCAACACTTTGTCCCGTTCCCCACCTCCGGGCCAATTAGGTGCATTGTTCAATGAATACCAGTCGGGATACGACAAATCGCCGTAAGTAGAAGCATATATGTTATAATCTTTGGCATTCTTAAATTCTCCACCGGCTAAGGCAGTAATACGCAATTCATCATTCATGAACGACTGATCGTAATTCAGATTTGCTTGAAGGTTGTAAATGGAATGTTGGTCTGTATCAAATCTGTACTTTCCACCTTTAACTTCCGGTTCTATAGCTGTCACCTTTTCATTCCGGGTATAATCGGTTTGTGTATAATCAATACCGGCTAGTGTTACCAGCGAAATGAGCGGATGGAATTGAAAAGTATTGCGGATAGATGAAGTTAAGTGAGTCTTATCATCTAAATTACTATTTTGGTTTTGTTGCCACAGAATATTGGCAATCTGTGTTTGGGATCCGGGTAATCCGGCTTCACTTAGACTAGCCCTATATCCATCCGGAGTCAGATAACTGTTTGCAATGGTCTGGTAGTCATAATCTCTGTTAAAGCCTGTACTCATTAATGAATAGATGTTTGGATAACGGTTATGTGTCTGCACTTCATAAAGGTTAGCCGTAAGTTCCATTTTTGCAAACTGGGATACATTCATTTGCCCGGAAAAGCTAAGTGTATGTTTCTTTTGCCAATGGTTTTGCATAATACCGTCAAATTGATAATTAGTATAGGCAAACCGCATGTTACCCATATCGTTACCCCCTGCAACAGCTACCTGTAAGTTGTTCGTACTACCTGATTGGAACAAGTCATTGTAGTTGTCGGGATAAGCCTGATATTTCCGCTTTGATCCATCCCAATAAGTAATTTCCCGTCCATCAAATTGAGGTCCGAAGTTACGGTAATCCGATACAATCTTATTATTGTTGGTATCAAGACTGTATGCATTCGCTCCCGAACCATATTCATTCTGGAAATCAATAAAACTCACCGGTTCTTCAAAGGTATGATTTAACGAAAGTGTTACACCCAATCCCCGTGTTTTCGCTCCTTTTTTGGTAGTAATGAGAACCACACCGTTGGCGCCGGCGCTACCATACAATACAGAAGCTTTGGCTCCTTTCAGTATTTCCATGGATTCGATATCTTCAGCATTTATATCGTTAATACCTGCCCCATAGTCAAAAGAATTAAAGGGATCGTATCCCCGGGTTGCCATACTTGTTTCCCTGTCATAAATAGGTACACCATCTACAACAAACAAAGGTCGCGTAGTAGATGATGTTTCCAACTGCGTCGCACCACGTACTTTGATATTAATACCACCCGTTGGTCCCGATGCACTTGCAGCCAAACCGACTCCCGGTGCTTTACCATAGATAGCGGACAGTGGATTAGTTGGTACTCCCGCTATTGTCAACTCTTCCCCTTTTATTGAACTGATTGCATAACCCAGCGATTTTTTATCACGGGATATACCGAGTGCTGTTACTACAACCTCGTCAAGATTGGTAACATCCGATTCGAACTTTACATCTAGCACCGTTTGTCCGGTGTATTTTATTTCCTGAGTCGTATAACCGACGCTTGAAATTACAATAACAGCTCCGTTTGGGACATTATTTAGAGTAAATTGACCTTTATCGTCTGTTATTACACCGTTAGTAGTACCTTTTACTAATACCGTAGCTCCTACAACAGAACCTTCACTGTCCGTTACGGTTCCAGTCAAACGTTTTTGCTGTTGTTGTACATTTGCAGTTGTTGCATTCGATTCACCTTTCTCAACAACTGATACCTCTACCGACGCAGTAGCCGATAATGTTGTCATAAAACCGATAATGAAGAATGCAAAACAAACATTCATGAATTTTACGGAAAAACGCCTCTTCGGCTTTCCGTTTTCTGTCTTGTTCTTTAATTTCATACTTCTGTTTTTTTAATTAACAATGATTTGGATTTATATTCACATAGGGCAGACTCAAGTTTTAACTACGACAAAATTTCGGCAAAGATGCGTAAAATATTTTGGAAGGCATCCGAAAATAGAATTTTTTGGGCAACCGCATCAAAATAATGTAAATTAAACAAGAAAATCCTTAATTTTTGATGCGATTGTCCTGATTTCTCACGGAGTGCGAGCCTATTTAAACTCTTTTTTTGTAACGCTATTTTAGGACAAGACAGCTTTTAAAAACTCAAAAATTATCCGGAAGAAATGCCTTAATTATGAATATCATCTTATCTTTGTAGATAAAAAAGAAGAATAAACTGTTTTTTAACCCTAAAATTAAGTCTTATGTCAAAAGTAACTGTAGTAGGCGCAGGCAACGTAGGTGCCACATGTGCAAATGTACTTGCTTTCAATGAAG
>SNRY01000296.1_pt1 | contig 18257 bp, 12 predicted proteins | sample 4693421 | NCBI WGS metagenome assembly SNRY01 (sample SAMN11003215, study PRJNA524138) | termite gut metagenome | isolation source: Bacteroidetes bacterial symbionts from single cell of protist host amplifed... | host: Streblomastix strix ... | reverse complement strand
ATTATGCAAGGTCTAATCCTCGCCATTTCCGGAGCAAAGAAATATTTCTATATGCAGACTCCCTATTTTTTGCCTACAGACCCCGTGCTTATTGCTATACAAACAGCAGCTTTGTCAGGGGTGGATGTGAGGTTAATGATACCCAAGCGCGCCGATAATCGAATTACCAATTTAGGTTCCCATTCTTATATAACTGATTTGCTTAGAGCAGGAGTGAAAGTTTATTTTTATAAAAAAGGGTTTCTGCATGCTAAATTAACTGTATCCGACGACAAACTTTCCACTGTCGGTTCATCCAATATCGATTTCCGTAGTTTTGAGCACAACTTTGAGGTAAACGCTTTTTTGTATGATACGGATACGGCGTTGCAGATGAAAGATGTATTTATAAAAGATCAACATCAATCAACTCAAATTTATTTAAGGCATTGGCAAAAACGTCCTCTTCACACGAGAGTGGCGGAATCTGTTGTTCGTTTATTTTCACCTTTATTGTAATTGGGGTGTTTTTTTCTTTTACAAGAAAGTATGTATTCTAATGATACCATTCTTTTATACCCGGTTTCTTCTTTTATTGTTCTTATTTTTGCCATGCAAGTGAAATATTACACTTTTTTCCTGTTTTCCGCACCTATTCTATTCAGAAAACGATTTTGATTGACAATCAGCAAGTTATCTTCTGTTACTTTGGATTTTGGGTGTCCCGTGCTTATCTTTGTGGTATGTTCATACGTAGAAAGTCCAATAAGACAGGCAGCATAAGCGTCCATGTGATAGATAAAAGTCATGGAGGTTATCGTGTATTGCAAAGTTTTGGGACAGGTCGGAGTGAGTCTGAACTTTTATTGTTAGAACGACGTGCCAGCCAGTACATTAAAGAACAGGAAGGTTTCACACAAAGCTTTTTTGAAGAAGATGAAGATACTTTGGTACATGATTTTGTGTCCACGCTCTCAAATTCTCAACTTCAGGTCATTGGTCCGGAATTAATTTTTGGTACGCTTTACGATCGGATTGGTTATGATGCACTGAACAATAATATGTTCCGTCATTTGGTCATTACACGGCTGTTCTCTCCCGGCAGTAAGCTGAAAACTATTGATTATTTGCAACGCTATCAGGGAATTGCCTACGGCATTGATCAGATTTATCGTTTTCTTGATAATCTATGTTATCGCAAGGATAAGAAGAAAGGTAAAGAGAGGGATATTAAGACTGAGGTTGAGCAGATATCTTTTACTCACACCAAAAGTGTTTTACAAGGAAAAATTGAGGTGGTCTTTTATGATATGACAACGCTTTATTTTGAGGCGAGCGATGAAGATGATCTTCGTAAAACCGGATTTTCTAAGGATGGGAAACACCAATGTCCACAGATATATTTAGGCTTACTGGTTGCCTCAGGAGGCAATCTGATTGGTTATGAAATCTTTGAGGGAAACATTTTTGAAGGCAATACCTTTATCTCTCTCATCATGCGAATGAGTGAACGATTTAATCTGGGAAAGCCTGTTGTTATTGCTGATTCAGGTCTGCTGTCCAAGAAAAACATCCAAGACTTGGAAGAAAAAGGGTACGAATATATCCTGGGTGCTCGCCCTAAAAACGAAACAGAAAGTATCAAAGAACAGATATTGCAATTATCTTTGAAAGATGGAGAGGTTTCTGTAATCAACAAAGCAGATGGGAGACGTTTGATTATATCTCAAACGGATAAGCGAGCAAATAAAGATAAACATAATCGAGAACGCGGGTTAGCTCGTTTACAAAAACGAGTGCAGTCAGGCAAACTTACTAAATCGAATATCAACAACAGAGGCTATAATAAATACTTAACGATGGAGGGGGATGTGAAAATTTCCGTGAACATGGATAAATTTGAAACTGATGCCGCTTGGGATGGGATAAAAGGATATGTAACAAACACAAAACTCTCTGGAATAGAGGTGATTGATAATTACAAAAACTTATGGTTTATCGAACGGGCATTTAGAATGAATAAAACCGACTTGGCGATAAGACCGATTTATCATCGACTACAAAATCGTATTGAAGCCCATATCTGTATTTGTTTTACGGCTTATACAATCATGCTGGAACTGGAAAGATTACTGAAAGAAAAGAAATCCAGTCTATCTTTGAAAAGGGCACAAGAAATAACTTTCAACATGTATCAGATGGTTTATACACTTCCAAAGTCCAAAACTCCAATCAAACAAATTCTCCAAATGGATCAAGAACAGCAAGAATTATACAACCTCGTAGGGGGGGGACGGGAAACAAACCAATTTTTAGTCGGGTGTCCCATTGCGGAAAACAGGAGAAACTCAGAGACACAGAGTTTGTATACTCTCTGTGCCTTTGTGCCTCTGTGTTTATAAAAACTGTTTCTCAAAGATATAAAAATTTTCAGAAAGCACCTAATTTTTACCCTTTTTTTATTGTTCTCTTAGCAGTCCGCAACCCACCAGCAAGGTATTCCACAGGTTTCTCGGAATATTTCTCCCCGCTTGGGAAACGGGCATGAATCGGGGAAGTATCGGAGAGGAATCGGACAGAATAGGGATAGAACCGTTTAGCATACACATACAGGAAGGGATTCACACGGTGTAGGGGCAAGGCATGCCTTGTCCCTACGTGCCTGGCACACTGAAATATAACTTAAATCCTCCCTCTGAACAGACCTCCGCATTGATTCTGCACCCACGCCTGCCTGCAAATTCGTCATGGTCTCGGATAATCTGTTTGCAGATTAGGTATTCCGTTCCTTTCAGCGTTTCTTTTTCTGCGGATTGTAAGGTCATTCTTGCCAAATCGGGATAGAATAGTTGATTTAATTCTTCCGTAGTTTTTTCCCTTCTCCTGTCTGTGAAGGAGAAACGGATATAATTTTCGTCTGTAAAGGCTTGCAGATGCAATTCTCCGTTTTGACGAACAGTTAAGGCTTCGTCTATCAGGTTTTCCAAAAGAAAATACAATTGGTTGACATCACCCGTTACATGGTCGTTTATCGGTGCTACGGAAAGAGTTATCCGACAGGGATTTCCTTTACTTGCTTTGGCAAAATACTTTTCTGCGTGCTTAAACAGTTGAGATACCGGAATCGTTGTACGCCGGAAGGTAACCTCTTCCAATTGCCGCCTCGCACAAGAACTCAATATGGTAAAGATGCCTTTGTAGTAGTCTGTCAACTCGGTAGCGGTTTCGATACATTCTTTTTCTTCCGCTTGAGAGCGCGCAAGCGTGTTCAATCGCTCGACAATCTGTTTTATCTTATTCGGATAATAAACGGTTTCGTGTTTAATGGCAGACAGGCAGTTGTCAAGCACCCTGTTTTGCACGTGGAGCATATCGGCTTCCCAAGAGGTGCGACGGGTTTCTTCGTGTGCCGATTCTATGTTGCGGTACTTCGTAGCCAACCTTACCACCGCATTGAATACCACGACAGCCACATAACGGGCTATTAGTTCAAAAAGCAACCGGTCAGTCTCTAACCTTGTATCTTCCCGCTTCTCCAGACAAAGCACTCCCACACATTCGCGCTTCCCGTCCGTATCAACAAGCAGGGGTAACGTCCGATATGTTTCGTCCGATATATATAGTTGTTTATCAAAACAGCGTTGCACCATCTCCGGCATAACTGCGTGATGAGGGAAAGAGGCAAACTCCAACCTGCCCGATGTTTCATTGAACACAGCGATGCTCAGGCTTTCGATGGAGAGGAGTTCGTTGACGGCATCGAACGCTTCGTGTACAATCCGCCGGGGTATCTCTTTTAACGTTTCTTCTTCGCGCTCCAGGGCTTCAACGGATTCTTCCTGCGAACGAACCAAGGAAGAAGAAAACACCTTTCGGTTAATCTCCAATACTTGCTCCAAATTCCAACGGTCTGTCAACCGCTTGCGTACAAACAAGAGGTAATAACCGATGAAGAAAGCCACAATCAGCAATGAACAGAGGATAACGCCTACCGTCTTATTGGAAGTGGAAGCCTCCAACTGCCGGCAATACCCCTCTAAGGATTGGTCTTCTCCTACTAATTTGTAAAGGGATGTGTAGGCTATATTATTATAATTGTATGCTTCCCATTGCTTCAAAGCAAGGAATGCAACGGCAGCCTCGTTGCGAATGTCGAGTATGACGTGGAAGTCCGTATTAAAGGTACTGTTCCACCATCCCAATTCCACAGGCGATTCGTCGCCCACAAGGCTCATGTATGTGTGCGGTGGCGGAGCATATTCTTGGTAATGACGGTTCAAGCGGTTCATTGCCGAGTCTATGTATTGAAGTGCCGACAGGTAGTCGCCTGCAACGTTGCAATAATAGGCAGTATCGGCAAAAGCAGATGCTTCGACCAACAACTGCTCATAAACCGTATCGGAGGCTATCAAATCTGCCTGATGATCCAACCGTTGCCCGCAAGAAAATAACGACATAAACAAGAGGCAACTTATTACCCCCAACGATTTACGCACACCCGCAGGCAGACGGAAATAAAAACGGCTGCCCTTGCCCGGCGTACTCTCTACGTTAAACGTACAAATGCCGAACAGTTTGTTTGTTTTGCGATACGTTTCAATAATACCCTTGCAATTCATCAATCCGAAGCCGCCTCCTTTGCTCCGTTTCAGTTCTTCGGTATCCATAGTTCCCTGTATGCCGATAGAACGAGAGTCATAGACTTTTCTGCCCATAATGCGTTCCACATCGGTTGCGGATAGTCCGCATCCGGTATCTTTTATCGAAATCTCCACGTATTCTGCTGCAACGTTGGCATACAAGCAGATGCTGCCTCCTTCGGAAGTATATTTGCGAGCGTTCTCGGTGAGGGTGTTTATCATGAAGAGAGTAAGGGCTTTGTCGGCTTTTACTATTGCAGTGGTGGGCAATACTTCAAAGATCTGCCGCTTCATCTCGAAGGTTCGCCGTCCTTTGGCAACGAGTTGGAACAGTTCATCCAAGGCAAAGTTCTCAATATTCAGGTTGAACGATCCTTGCTTCATCTTTATCCAGAGAGCCAGAATGTCGTTGTAGTCATTGATAATAGTAACCAGTTCGTCGATGTATTGGTATTTTTCTTTTTTGACGATACTATCTTTGGCAAAATCTTCCCCCGTCAGTTTATGGAGTTCGTTCTTGATTCTGCCGATGTATGGACTGATGTCCGTAACGATAGCAAAGCAAGCTCTCTTTATCAGATTCTCCCGTTTGTTTCGGGCGATACGTTGCTCATACACATAACGTTGCTTCTCCAGATTCTCTTGTTCCTCTCCCAATGAAATAAGGGTCATCCCGTTGTCCGAAGCCCATGCAATGTAAGGGGTGATAACCCGTATTTGTGCTTGCTCGTCCTTTGTCAATCGCCGGTCGGCAATCAGTTCCAACGAGGCGGAAGGATTCTCTTCACCAGGGAGGTGCAAACGGAATTTCGATTGGAACAATTCTTCCATGTCCGAAGAAACAGCGGTAAGCACCGACTGTATCATCTCCTCTTTTGTTGCAACGTTAACGGGAGCAGATGCCGTTATCTTTCCGCAAATATCCAATATCCGTTTTAAGCGGGCGATATGCTTCCTGTTGCGTATTTGAGCGCGATTATTGGATAAAAACAGCAGCATGAAAAGCAATACAATCCCACAGATAACGCTTCCTAACACGATGTTCAGTTGCTTCGACTCTTGTTGCAGCGAAAGATACCTGTTCTCCAACTCTTTGTCTTGACGGGTATAATCCAGAATATCCAGATAGACGTTGCGGTTGTAATTTGAAGGGATTTTCATCTCCAATCCGGCATAAGATACGCTCAACTGATCGCGGATACGTGCTATCCATTCGGGTACGGTCTTTACATCTTTTCTTCCCAACCAATTAACTTCCGCATACACAGAATCATTGGCTATAAAAGGCTTCAATATGTCCAAACCGTCCCGACCATTGGCATAATAGGATTGGTGATGGAGATTGACACAATCCAATGCCTTCGTCAGCGTATCTAATGCTTCAGCATAATGCCCGTGCACATTCAGGTATTTTCCAACGGTTACGTACGCATCCGCTATCCGGTAAATATCATTGTAACCCTGAAACAAAGATAACGCCTTTTGAGCCAAACGGAGCGGCAACAATGAATCGGCAGGTAAACCAAATTGTTCTATTGCATGAGAATACCTTGCATTGAGAAGTTTGGAATGGTCAATCATCAAGTCAGCCAGTCCCAGCAAACCAACCCCCTCGAAATAGGGGTATTGACGCTGGAAGGCAACATTCCAAACGGTGTATAATTCGCTAAATTCATTCAGCCTTTCCGCATCGGGCGTTTCACCTTTGCACAAAGCAGAAGCCCCCTTGACAGAATGATAAGCGAGTTGTTGGGTAGTATCGGCATCCCGCAAATCTTCGGAACGGATAGCGTTCAGCGAGGCTAAGGCTTCCGGGCGTTGCCTGAGATGATAATAATATTCGACAGATACGATGAAGAACTCGGTGTAGGCATAGTTCAAACGAATCTTCTCATGCCTGTCAACGAAAAGGTTTTTGTCCTCATCGATACGCTTCATTCTTTGAAGGGCACTGTTCCGTCGGTCGTAAAACTCCTTATTCTCTGCTGTTCGCTGGTAAATTTTCATCAAACCGATGTCGGCGATAAGTAGTTCCAATTCATGCCGGGTGAAGGTACGCACTTCTTGGTACAACCGTTCGGCTTCATCAAAATCCATTCGCATGAAAGTGCAAAAAGCCTTATTATTGCAAGCCTCTGCTTTGCCCAGCCGGTAAAACCGCACCTGTTTGTAGGCTTGCGAAGCGGCGCAGAAAGACGAATCCAAACTTCTGTACCGGTAGTCGTATGCCCGCTCATTCAGTGAGTCAACAAGTTGTATCTCCTTTGTCGGTGCGGTTTCCATACACGAAAACAAGATAACCGGTAGCACTGCACAAAGCACATATAAAGAGGAGCGGGAAACCATTTACAATTAGATAGTTTAGCTATAACAATTCACTTTCAACTCTCCACTTTCAACTCTCCACTCTTAAACCAACACGCGAATATGCCGGCAGTTCCATAGAACAGAAATCTTTGTTTTGATATTTGAAATATCCGGTGATGGCAACCATCGCAGCATTGTCCGTAGTAAAGCTAAACTTCGGGATAAAGATGTTCCAGCCGTACTTATTGGCATGTTCACGAAAAGCATTACGCAAGCCCGTGTTAGCAGAAACTCCTCCGGCTATTGCCAGCTCTTGGATGTTGTATTGCTTGGCGGCTTTGCGAAGTTTATTCATCAGGATGTTTACAATAGTAGCTTCGAGAGAGGCTGCCAAATCGGCTTTGTGATGTTCGATGAAGTCGGGGTCTTCCTTGATCCAATTGCGCAAAGAATAAAGAAAAGAAGTTTTTAATCCACTGAAACTATAATCCAGTTCGGGAACTTGCGGTTTGCTGAATGTAAAGGCTTCGGGATTTCCCTGCCTTGCCAAACGGTCGATAATAGGTCCACCGGGGTATCCCAATCCCATTATTTTGGAACATTTATCAATAGCTTCACCGGCAGCATCGTCAATGGTTTGCCCCACAACGTCCATATCGTCGTATCCCTTTACCCATATTATTTGAGAATTTCCTCCGGAAACCAACAGGCACAAGAATGGGAAAGAGGGTTGTTCCTTGGCTGCCTCCCCTTCCTCTCTAATAAAATGGGCAAGCACGTGCGCCTTCAAATGATTCACATCAATCATGGGAATATTCAATGCACGGGCAAACCCTTTGGCAAAAGAAACCCCCACCAGCAAAGACCCCATCAAACCGGGTCCGCGCGTAAAAGCCACCGCGCTAAGTTCCTCCTTTTTAATCCCTGCCCGCTTCAATGCTTCGTGCACTACGGGGACTATGTTCTGTTGATGCGCACGGGAAGCCAATTCGGGAACCACTCCGCCGTAGGCTTCATGTACCGCTTGACCGGCAACTATATTAGAAAGTAAAATACCTCCTTCCTTAACAACGGCAGCAGAGGTATCATCGCAAGAAGATTCAATGCCGAGAATAAAGGTATTTGTATTCAATATAGCATTTTAACTACGTTCTATCTACTAGTTGACCTTCATCCTTTTAGCCCGTTCGATATATTTGTCAATATCCATGGCTTGACGGGATTGAAAATATTTTTCTTTTATCTTGGTATAAACTTTTACGGCATTATCGTATTTTTCCTGCTTCATAAAGATGTCTCCCGCTTGCTTCAAAAAGACAGGACTTAACGCGTTATTGTCTGCTTTGTCGGCAGCTCGTATCAAGAAAGAAGAGGCGTTGTCCAATTGATCTAATTCGGCATACGCATTTCCAATAGCACTAAGTATGCTTGGAGCAACCATTTGGTCGTTACCGCTAAAACCGCTTAAATATTCAATGGCTTTTTCGTAATCTTCCAACTGTTTATAACAAATTCCCGCATAAGCTTTTGCCAGATTCGCCACATTCGTTCCACTATATTGTTCGATTATTTTCAACAGCCCAATATAACCAATGCTGTCCCCATTCAACGCCACCTCATAAGCCCCATTTTCAAAGTATTGTTCACCTTTAAATAAAGCAACTTGGGCTTTTTCTTCGCGGGGCATGGCATATAGATGCTTATATGCAAAATAACCCGTCACAATAGCTATTAGGACAATTATACCAATGATAATCGCCTTTTGATTTTTAATAAAAAACGCTTCCGATTGTACAACTACTTCTTCTACATTCAGTTGCTCGTTAGTTTTCTTTTGAGTTGCCATCTTTGTAACTATTTTTTTCTTATTCTTTGGAAGTAAGCAGTTAATAACAATTAATGATGTGTTTAGTCCCGATATTGTTGCGAATATCGGGATTAAACGTTTTGCTACAATTTAGTTTCCAAGTCTATATGCATATCCCACTGTTACTGTTGCCGATCCGATGTGATTCGAGCCGTTGGATGCGTCCTTTTGTAGTCTTACAAAACCGTAATTTCCACCCACTTCAAGAAAAAATCTGTTCCGGTTGCATTGATAAGATAATCCTAAATCTCCTTGAACACCCACATTGACTTTTCTCAAATCGTTCTTAATATCTGCTGTACCGAACTCCGACTTCTCGTCCAATACATCTTTCAAATAAGATGCATTTTCTGCAATAGGCTGTTGAAGTTCCGTCGGAACAATACTCCATAATGTTTTTGACTTGGCGGCATCTATATACAATTTGCTCTGCCCTTTCGATACTTGTTCGGCTGACAAAAGAAATGAGACAAACGGTCCGGCTCCTGCATAAACCCGCCATGATTTCCATGATCCACCAAGGTCTTTGCCTACCTGTAACGATAACGGTATCATCAGATAATCAAATTTGGTCGTGTTTTTTACATCTGCATAGAAAATTCCCGGAATCTGCTCAAGTGCTGGTGCAAGTGCTGGTGCAAGTTCTGAAGGCAGCACTGCCAACATACCAGCCATCGACGCCATCAACTGATTGGACGACATTGCCTGAACGCCGTTGCGATTGCCTCCCTGACCGGAATACTCAATTCCTAAACGCAGAGACAACAAGTCGTTCATACCCAGCTCTGCAAATACCCCTCCGGTTCCGGCAAAACGCGATGAATATCCTTTACTCAGAGGATTATCACCACCGCCAACCACGTTAGGTATAGACAACCCTCCCCGTACTCCGACGTTCACTGTTTGTGAATAACCATACAGACTTAATAAACTTAATGCCAATACTAAAATTCTTTTCATAATCTTTTTTTTAAATTCTACCTAATATTCTATTTATTAAATTCCCAACAGATATTTAATTCATAGAGTAAACATCTAAAATCTGGCTGCAAAAATAGTCTTTTTATATCATAAACGAAATTTATAATCAAATTTACGCTTGAAATATTTGAATTTCATTTATTCTTAAATATGAAAAAAAACCTATATTTGCACGCCTAATTCACACAAACGAACAAATAACTAATTAATCATAATAAAAAACAATAAAGTAACATGCAAAACAAAGGATTTATCAAGTTTTTTGCGGTATTACTCACCTTGGTTTGTATATTCTACCTCTCATTCTCTTTCGTTACTTCTTATCATACCAAAAATGCAAAAGAGTATTCTAAAGGAGATACAAGGTTAGAACAAGATTATCTGGACTCTCTTTCAAATGAGAAAGTTTGGTTGGGTTATACGCTGAAAGAGTGCCGCGAAATGGAAATAGGTCTCGGCTTAGACCTTAAAGGAGGAATGAACGTTGTGCTCGAAGTATCAGTGCCCGATGTAGTAAGGACTTTAGCCGAAAATCAAACAGACGAAAATTTTAATAAAGCACTTGCCTCTGCATCTGTTTCACAGGTAGGCAGTCAAGACGATTTCATTACCTTATTCCTAAAAGAGTATCGAAAGATAGATCCGAATGTAAGACTTTCCGAACTATTTGCCACGCAACGATTAAAAGGCAAAATCGCTCCGACATCTTCAGATGCCGAAATTGAAAAGGTACTTAGGGACGAAGTAAGGTTAACCGTAGAAAATTCATACAACGTACTCCGTACACGTATTGACCGTTTTGGTGTTGTTCAGCCGAATATCCAAAAGCTCGAAGGAGGACTGGGGCGTATCATGGTGGAACTTCCCGGTATTAAAGAACCTGAACGTGTGAGAAAATTGCTTCAAGGTTCTGCCAACTTGGAATTTTGGGAAACGTATCATGCCAGAGAAATACTTCCATATCTACAGACAACTGATGCACACTTACGTACTATCCTATCCGAAAAAGAAGGACAAGTGGATGCAGAGGAACAAACAGATGCAGACAAAACAGCCCAAGTCCCATCTGTAAGTACCGCCGATAGTTTGGCTGCCGCTTTATCCGGCAATGTAAACAATGAAATTACTAATGAACAACTGAAGAAAGAACATCCTCTGGCTGCTATTCTTCAGTTCAATACAAGCGGACAAGGTCCTATTATTGGTTACGCAAATTATAAAGATACTGCCGATATTAATACATACCTCAAGATACAAGAAATTACAAACGAATTTCCAAGGGAACTTCGTCTAAAATGGGGTGTTGCTTCCATAGATGCAAAAGGACAAATTTATGAACTTTATGCCATTAAATCAACGGAACGCAACGGTAAGGCTCCCCTTGAAGGAGATGTGATAAGCGATGCAAACGATACGTTTGACCAATTCAGCAAACCGGCAGTAAGCATGAGTATGAATAACGAAGGAGCCAGAAGGTGGGCATTATTAACGAAGCAAAATATAGGAAACTCCATTGCCATCGTATTGGACGGATATGTTTATTCGGCTCCTAACGTAAACAGCGAAATCAATGGCGGACGGTCGGAAATTACCGGACATTTCACACCGGAACAGTCCAAAGACTTGGCAAACGTATTGAAATCAGGAAAAATGCCGGCTCCTGCTCACATTGTTCAAGAAGATATTATCGGTCCGTCTCTCGGACAAGCATCTATCAATGCGGGCATTATCTCTTTTATTATAGCTTTGGCGACGTTGATGTTATTTATGTGCTCTATTTATGGAGTTATTCCGGGTATGGTAGCCAACGGTGCATTACTCTTTAACTTCTTCTTTACATTGGGGATACTTTCATCGTTCCAAGCAGCATTGACAATGTCCGGTATTGCCGGTATGGTACTGACTCTTGGTATAGCGGTAGACGCCAACGTGCTTATTTATGAGCGTACCAAAGAGGAATTAAAAGCTGGAAAGACAACTAAAACGGCATTGTCCGAAGGTTATTCAAAAGCTTTTTCTGCTATCTTCGACTCCAATGTAACCTCGCTTCTTACCGGTTTTATTCTGTTCTATTTTGGAACGGGACCCGTCCGCGGTTTTGCTACTACATTAATAATCGGTATCATTGTTTCGTTCTTTACTGCCGTATTTATGACACATGTGCTTTATGATCATTATATGAGTAAAGACAAATTGCTGAATCTGACATTTACATCAAAGATTTCGAGAAATCTGTTCGTTAATCTACATTTCAATTTTGTAAAAAGCAATCGAACTGCATTCCTCACTGTGCTGATTATTCTCTTGGTCTGTGGAATTTCATTAGGCTATCGTGGGTTAAGTCAAAGTATTGATTTTACAGGGGGACGTAATTTTAAAGTGCAATTTGAACAAGCTGTTGAACCCGAGCAAGTGCATGAGATGATAGCGGGTGAATTTGGTGATGCCAATGTCAGTGTTATTGCTATCGGAACCGATAAGAAAACCGTTCGTGTCAGCACCAACTATCGTATTGAAGAAAACTCACCTACGATAGATTCAGAGATTGAAGCCTATTTATATCAAACATTAAAGCCGTTATTGACTCAAAATATATCATTGGAAGTATTCATTGATCGTGAAAATCATACGGGAGGCAGTATTATCAGCTCACAGAAAGTAGGACCGAGCATCGCAGACGATATAAAAGTATCTGCCGTTTGGGCAGTATTGCTATCGCTATTGGGTATTGGCTTATATATATTATTTCGTTTCCGTAACATTGCATATAGCATCGGCTCTGTCGTAGCATTAATTACCGATACGATAATGATTTTGGGAGTTTACTCCTTGTTGTGGGGCTTTGTGCCTTTCTCATTGGAAGTTGACCAAGTATTTGTCGGTGCTATCCTAACTGCAATCGGATACTCTATTAATGATAAGGTAGTAATTTTTGACCGTGTGCGTGAATTCTTCCGGTTGTATCCCAAACGCAACCTCCCTCAATTATTTAACGATTCTTTGAATACCACATTGGCACGTACTATCAATACTGCATTGTCCACTCTCATTGTGCTAGCCTGTATCTTTATATTAGGTGGCGACTCTGTTCGCAGTTTCTCTTTTGCTATGATGCTTGGGGTTATTTTCGGTACGGCATCGTCTTTGTTTATTGCTGCGCCGGTAGCTTACATAATGATGACTAAAAGGAACGGAAAAAAAGAAGAATAAATTTCCTGCATATATAATAAACGTATTCAATAAATGACCTGTTTTAAAATAGCGTTACATCAAAGCGACTATCTATACAGGCACTGATGTCGGTAGTAACAAATTTTCCATTGTAAAACAAACTGAAAATTGTAGCAGGAGCAGGTGCTGATTGAGCTTGTTCTATTGTTTCCAATTTGATAATTTTCAAAGGGAGATTCCGTTTTGTTGCCGTTTCTGTCAGAGAATTGTGAATATGGTATTCGGTAAACGGGGCACCGGTTGGAATCATAAGCAACCAGCCCGTTTTTATCCGGACTTTCCCCACGAAGTACGCTGTCTTTGAACTTCGGATTCAGGGCATCAGCACAAATCTTTTTTACCAAAAGATTGAATCCGTGAGGGAGCGTTTCAACCGTTTCAAAACCTTGCCGTAACAGCCATTTGGTATCACTCATAAAATGGAATTTGGCAGTTCCGACCACGGTTACCAATCCGGCTTTTCCCTGCTGTTCCGTATCGTTAAGCGCCGATTGCAACAAGGCTTTGGCATAGCCTTTTCCCTTGTATTGCCCCGATACCCAAAAACAATTAAGCATCAGATAATTGGAAGCATCCACCGGTATCCATACCTTTTCAGCCGGGCAGTATTCGATAAAAACTTTGACGCGTTTGTCAATGCGCTGGAAGACATATCCGTCGTCACACGCTTTCGTTTCTTTCTTGGTAAATTGTCTTCGTGATAAATAATACTTATCTTTGTGCATTAACAATAGAACATAGAATTATAAAGATACACTCACTCCACCATGTCCACCATAAACTACGATTTAATGAAAATAAAAGCATTGGCTTTTGACGTTGACGGTGTGTTGAGTGCGGATGTTATGTCTTTGCATCCGAATGGTGAACCCATGCGTACTGTTAATGTGAAAGACGGGTATGCTCTCCAATTGGCAGTAAAACAAGGATTGCATATTGCCATCATTACGGGTGGACACACGGAAGCTGTTCGTTTGCGATATATCAATCTGGGAATAGAAGATGTTTATATGGGGTCAAGTACAAAAATTAAAGCATATTGCCACTTTCGAGATAAGTACAGCTTGGCAGATGAAGAAATACTCTATATGGGCGACGACATTCCCGACATAAAGATATTACAGACTTGCGGACTACCCTGCTGCCCCAAAGACGCAATCTCTGAAGTAAAAAAGACGGCTCTTTATATCTCTCATTATGGAGGCGGGGAAGGTTGCGGTCGCGATGTAGTAGAGCAAGTTTTAAAAGCACAAGACAAATGGATGACGGAAAATGGTTTCGGTTGGTAATTACAAAATAATATTAGCTTCCAATTCTCCTCGAAGACAGGAATTGCTCACGGGACTTGGCATTGAATATACCCTGAAAATCATGCCGGATATTGACGAGTCGTATCCCCAAACATTGAAAAGCGAAGAGATACCGTTATACATTGCCCGAAAGAAGGCAGATGCCTATAAAGCCATTATTCAGCCGGATGAGTTGGTAATTACTGCCGATACCATTGTATGGCTTGATGAGGAAATGCTCGGTAAACCCAATAATGAATCCGAAGCCATACAAATGCTCGGTAAACTTTCCGGGAAGACACATCAGGTCATCACAGGAGTTTACCTTACTACTGCCGTATGGCAAAGGAGTTTTTCCTCTGTTACGGAAGTAGCTTTTGCCACGCTTACTCCAGAAGAAATAGACTATTACGTCAAAAACTACCATCCGTTTGACAAAGCCGGCTCGTACGGAGTGCAAGAATGGATAGGCTTTGTCGGAGTGAAAAGCATATCCGGCAGCTACTACAACGTGATGGGATTGCCCATACAAAGACTGTACAGAGAACTGAAAACCATTTACCAATAATCACAATACTCATCAAACTATTTATCAATGAAAAAAGAACACTTGCTTAATCTTTTTCTTGTTTGTATCTTCTCTCTTACGGCAAAAGCCGGTATTCCGCCGGTATTTAGTCAAGAATACATTGAAAAAACGCAAAAAGACGAACTAACCAGAGTTTTTATTTCACCTCAACGTATCGTTTGGAAATACGACGGCAACGGCAAATTGATTACCGACGACGAATTGTTGCTGGCTCCCGGCAATAGCCAGTCCGAACTGAGTAGACGAAAGATGTGTGAGATGAGAAGCACAGAAAACGAAATTGCTTCTATTCTCTTGGATTACGGCAAAGAAATTCATGGCGGTTTACAATTGGTTCTGGGTGGGTCCAGCCGACGCGAACCTTCTTTGGTAAGAATCCGCTTTGGAGAATCGGTGGGAGAATGTAACAGTCAGACCATTAATTACGATTGGAAAGTGGGCTATTCTACCGACGATCATGCCAAACGTGACTGTGTGATAGAAATTCCTCGACTTGGATTGATCGAAATGGGCAATACCGGTTTTCGCTTTGTCCGGATTGACTTGTTGCAAAAGAATACAACCATTCATTTGAAAGAAGCCCGTGCTATACTTCGTTATCGTGATATTCCTTACGTAGGGTCTTTCAAAAGCAATGATGAGCGGCTTAATCAAATATGGCTGACGGGAGCATACACCGTTCATTTGAACATGCAAGAGTATCTTTGGGACGGCATTAAGCGTGACCGCTTGGTTTGGTTGGGCGATATGCACCCTGAAATATCCACCATTTCCCGTGTATTCGGATACAACGAAGTTGTGCCTCGAAGCCTCGATTTAGCATGTGAACAATTTCCGCTACCGAGTTGGATGAACGGAATGAGCGCCTATTCCATGTGGTATCTAATCATTCAGTACGAATGGTATATGCAAAACGGGCAATTGGACTTTTTGCAGAAACACAAACCTTATATTCTCGGACTGATAGACCAGATTGATGCCAAGGTGGACGAAAACGGAGTAGAAACGTTAGCTTCTTCACGCTTTCTCGATTGGCCTTCTTCACCCAACAAACCGGGAATAGAAGCAGGATACAGAGCTTTATTGGGATGGTCGCTTACCGATGCGGAAAGGCTATGCAATATTTTAAACGAGCCAAACTATGCCGTCAAGTGCCAAGCAATGAAAGAACGCCTCAATAGACTGATTCAAGGGCACAACAATTTGAAACAAGCGGCTGCACTTATGGCTATTGCCGGAACATTAACTCCCCAGCAAGCATGCAACGATGTGGTTTCCGTAGATGGTCCCAAAGACTTTTCAACTTTCTATGGCTACTATATGCTCCAAGCACAAGCCTTAGCCGGACAATATCAGGAAGCAATAGACATTATCCGACAGTTCTGGGGAGGAATGCTTGATATGGGAGCTACTACTTTCTGGGAAGATTTCAATGTGGAATGGCTGGATAATGCCGCTCGCCTGGATGAAATCACACCCAACGGAAAGAAAGATATTCACGGAGATTTCGGAGCCTATTGTTATCCGGGATTTAGACATAGCTTCTGTCATGGTTGGTCGTCAGGACCTACGGCATGGTTGACGGAGCATGTGCTAGGCATTCAAGTCGTTGCTCCCGGCTGTAAAGTCATCAAGATTGAGCCTCATTTAGGAGACTTGCAATGGGTAGAAGGAACATTCCCCACCCCCTACGGCGTGGTAAGCGTAAAACATGTTAAAAACAGCAACGGCAAAGTATCTACAACAGTTAAAGCTCCCAAAGAGGTAAAATATGAAATATCCTTTAACAAAGACACTTCTTATACTCCTCGATAGTTTTTTGTAAACCCAAATACAGGGCATCGCTTATCAAAGCGTGCCCTATGGAAACTTCCTCTATGTAAGGAATATTTCTATGAAGAAAATTCAAATTTTCCAAACTCAAATCATGCCCCGCATTAACTCCTATTCCGTAATGGCGGGCAGTTTGAGCAGCTTCAACATAAGGAACGACAGCCGTTTCAGGGTTTCGGGTATAAGCCACAGCGTAAGGAGCTGTATAGAATTCTACCCTGTCCGTACCGGCTTTAGCAGCATATTCCACCATCTCAACATCCGCTGGCACAAAGACAGAAGTACGGATACCGACACTCTTGAACACATCCAATACTCCGGTTAAAAAAACAATATTCTTTTTCGTATCCCAACCTACGTTAGAAGTAATTTGCGTTGGCAAATCGGGTACCAATGTTACCTGATGAGGTTTTATCTTCAATACGAGATCAATAAATTCAGGAGCGGGATAGCCTTCGATATTAAACTCTGTTTTGAGTACCGATTTCAAGGCAAAGACATCCTCTTTCCGTATATGCCGTTCGTCAGGGCGTGGGTGAACCGTTATTCCTTCGGCTCCGAAACGTTCACAGTCTAACGCAACCTTTACCACATCCGGCACGTTGCATCCCCGTGCATTACGCAATGTCGCTACTTTGTTTATATTTACACTTAATCGGGTCATAGTTTTTTTTAATTCAAATGAAGATACTTTTTTAATAGAACAATCTTTCGTACAATTTAGATTTATACGGGTGGCAAAATTAATAGGAATTAATGAAACTGTTTTATTTTAAATCTAAAATCGAAGGTGGTGCAGAAAAATACCTTATTTATTTACTATACCTGTTGTGCATTTAGCAAATATTCATTTTTAATACCCTCGTAGTACATTTAGAGCACAAGTCAAGGAGTAAATTATTCAGGATTGCTAAATTACTTATATTCAATTGTTTGCCAAATTCTTTCATTACGTATTCTTCTGATTCACAGAATGATGGCAATGGCTTAGCGGCATTCTACGTCCTATCAAGCAGGTAACAAGCTGGTAACCACAGGTAAACTACGACACAGGGTCGTAGATAGGTCGTAGATACTCCATAGAAAGGGCATAATTATGGAGGATAAAAATAATGAATGGATTGTTTTTCCGGTAGGGGGATGATTCCGCACGGCGTGTTAGGGATGGAAGCGGAAAGTATAAAAAGGGTTATTGGTGTATTTTTGTATTTACCAACTCAACCAAGTAGGTACATGAGTACCCCATTCACAACCCAATGTAAAGATAATTATAAAATTAGGAATAGGAAAGACTATACCAAAAGTTTGTGTCAACGAGGCAGTTTAAGTCTATGGTTAGAAGATTCGGTGATGGAAGAATGAGAATATGTGAGTAAAAAGCAAAAGGAAGTCAGCGAACAAACCTATTCAGATAACCTGTTGTGCATTTAGCAAATATTCCTTTTAATACCATTTATCTTTCTGTTCAAAACGAACACATTCAAGTATTGAATCATCAACAGTGCTGTAATTTTCGAGAGTATTCTCGTAGCTAAACCGAC
>SNRY01000294.1_pt1 | contig 18295 bp, 13 predicted proteins | sample 4693421 | NCBI WGS metagenome assembly SNRY01 (sample SAMN11003215, study PRJNA524138) | termite gut metagenome | isolation source: Bacteroidetes bacterial symbionts from single cell of protist host amplifed... | host: Streblomastix strix ... | reverse complement strand
GCTCTTTTAATGTCTGGGATACGGCTCGCCCAACTTGCGAAAACCAATCCTGCTACAAAAAAATATGCCGCAACCGAAACCCTATACCATGATTTTGCTTTTTTATCTTTCAAATTAGATAGTAATCCTTCTTTCATTCGACAGTTTTCTTATACCTTGTACTGATACGTTAATTCCTTTTTTAAAATCGGTGCAAATATAGCCAAATAGTTACTTCCCACACCCAAATAACTGGACATACTAAATAGCAGGCTGTAGTATAATAATTGTTTGCAAAGAGAATCGCCTTTGCCTTCAAAGATGATACTCATTGAAAACAGCAAGGCTGTGCACACACTTTCCGGTGTGTAACAATTGTTTGCGGGGATGATATTAATTGTTTGCAGAGAGAGTGTGCACAAGCTTTCTGCTCTCTGTGCACATACTATTTACTGTTTGTGCACAGTATCTCGATAGAGTGAGAAAGAAGAGATATGAAAATCCGTTTACAAAAGTGATTCGTTACCGGATTTATAGTTTCAATAAAACAAATATAGTAAAAAAGCGATTGGATGCCATACAAAAGACACTCTTATTTAGTAATAAAGAGCTATTTAGGGGAAAGGGTTCGTAAAGTTGCTACTATTTTTCTGTAATTTGCAATGAAGTTGTTCATCGTATTTAATCGTTTGGTAGAAAATTAAATTATAACTATCTTATTAGGAGTGAACAAATTCTTCTTTCACTTTTACTCTAAATGCAGGTAATTTTAATAAAAACGGATAGTAATAGCGGATTTGCTCACAGAAATCTTGCTATTTATAAATAATGTTTAACTTTGCACGCTTAAAAAACGCATAAGCCTATGACAGGAAAATTAGTATCACCCGATTACATTTTTGAGGTGAGTTGGGAGGTATGTAATAAAGTAGGAGGTATTTATACGGTTTTGTCCACAAGAGCAAATACATTACAGACACTTTTTCAAGATAAACTATTCTTTATTGGTCCAGATATTTGGCAGGATAAGACAAATCCTTTTTTTATAGAATCCGAAAGTCTTTATATTGAGTGGAAACAACACGCTTGTGAAAAAGACAATCTCTTAGTTAGAATCGGACGTTGGAACATACCGGGTAATCCCATTGTGATATTGGTGGATTTCCGTCAGTTTTATGCTCAAAAGAATGACATCTATGTGTGGACATGGGAAAACTTCCAAGTAGATTCCCTACATGCTTACGGCGATTACGATGAGGCTTCCATGTTTTCTTACGCTGCCGGAAAGGTGATGGAGAGTTTTTACAATTACAACTTATCGAAGGCAAATAAAGTTATATACCACGCACACGAATGGATGACAGGCTTAGGAGCGCTTTATCTGCAAAAGGCAGTTCCTCAAATAGCTACCATTTTCACAACTCACGCCACATCTATCGGACGTTCCATTGCCGGGAATGATAAACCTCTGTATGATTATCTTTTTGCTTATAATGGCGACCAAATGGCATGGGAACTAAATATGGAATCGAAACATTCCATAGAAAAACAAACGGCGTGGCATATAGATTGTTTTACTACGGTAAGTGAAATAACGGGTAACGAATGTAAAGAACTGCTTGATAAAGCTCCGGACGTTATCCTTCCAAACGGATTTGAAGATGATTTTGTACCGAAAGGCGTTTCTTATGCAACAAAACGGAAAGATGCCCGCGCAGTGATGCTGAATGTTGCCAATAAACTCTTCGGAACAAACTGGAACGATGATACTCTGATTATAGGCACAAGCGGACGTTATGAATTTAAGAACAAAGGGCTTGACGTTTATCTGCGATCATTGAGCCGATTGCAGGTAGATAAGAATTTGGAAAGAAACATATTGGCTTTCGTTACTGTTCCTGCATGGGTAGGGAAAGCCCGTCAGGACCTTCAAAACCGCTTACAGAGTAAAGAAACATTTATCGAACCGCTCGAAATACCCTTTATCACCCATTGGTTGTACAATGGAGCGGAAGACAGAACTCTCGGCATGTTGAGACACATTGGTATGAACAATTATCCCGAAGATAAAGTAAAAGTTCTTTTTGTACCGTGTTATTTGGACGGTGAGGACGGTATCTTCAATATGAAATACTACGATCTGCTGTTGGGACAGGATTTGAGCGTATATCCTTCCTACTACGAACCGTGGGGATACACCCCGTTGGAAAGCATTGCGTTTAAAGTTCCCACGATAACGACAGACCTTGCCGGTTTTGGTCGTTGGGTACAAGGTTTGGAGAATTGGCACGATATTGACGATGGCGTAGAAGTGCTCCATCGGTCGGACAACAACTATTTTGAGGTGGTTGATACCGTTAAAAATACCATATTTGCATATTCCGCCAAAACGAAAAAAGAAACAGAGAGAATATGCAAATGCGCCGCCGATATTGCAGAGCAAGCGCTATGGAAATATTTTATTGCCTATTATTACGAAGCTTATGATATAGCTCTTCGCAACGCCGGTAAGCGAGAAGCGAACAAATAGGAATAAAATAATGTTATAATAATATATATAAGTTCACGCACACACATACATATACAATTATGAAAATCAAAGTTAGTCATGTAAATGTTCCAAATTGGAGAGAGATTACGGTACGTTCCCGTTTCCCGGAAAAATTGCAAAAACTGTTTGAAATATCTCAAAACATTTGGTGGTCATGGAATTATGAGGCTCTTGACTTGTTTAAGGAACTGAATGCGGAAATCTGGAAAGAATCAGGCCATAATCCAGTAGTTTTATTGAAACGCATGAGTTATGAAGAATTAGAAAGATTGGCTAAAAGGGAAGATATTATACAAAAATTAAATGAGGTTTATACCAAGTTCGATGAATATATGAGTGTGAAGCCGGATGCAAAACGTGCGTCGGTGGCTTACTTCAGCATGGAGTACGGATTGAACAGCATACTCAAAATCTATTCGGGCGGTTTGGGCGTATTGGCAGGTGATTATTTAAAAGAGGCTTCCGATAGCAATGTTGATCTTTGCGGGGTGGGCTTTCTCTATCGTTATGGCTATTTTACCCAAACTCTTTCTATGGAAGGACAGCAAGTAGCGAGCTACGAACCCCAAAATTTCGGTAATCTTCCTATAGAAAGGGTTACAGATTCCGAAGGACATCCGTTGGTAGTTGATGTGCCTTATTTGAATTATTTTGTTCACGCAAATGTTTGGAAAGTGCAAGTAGGACGGATTCCTCTGTATCTGTTGGATACGGACAGCGAACTGAACGGCGAATTCGACCGTCCTATTACCCATCAGCTTTATGGAGGGGATTGGGAAAACCGCCTGAAACAGGAAATCCTGTTGGGCATCGGCGGTATGTTGATGTTAAAGGCGTTGGGCATTAAAAAAGATATTTACCATTGTAACGAGGGACATGCCGCATTGATTAACGTGCAGCGTATCTGTAATTATGTGGCGGAAGGATTGACATACGATCAGGCTATTGAACTGGTTCGTGCTTCATCTCTTTATACCGTTCATACACCGGTTCCTGCGGGACACGATTATTTTACGGAAGCCCTTTTCGGCAAATACATGAATGGATACGCAGGGAAAATGGGTATTACTTGGGACGATTTAATGGATTTGGGGCGCAACAATCCGGGCGACAAAGAGGAAAAGTTTTGTATGTCGGTTTTTGCCTGCAATACTTCCCAGGAAGTAAATGGCGTGAGTTGGTTGCACGGAAAAGTTTCGCAGGAAATGTTTTCTTCTATTTGGAAAGGATACTTCCCCGAAGAAAACCATGTGAACTATGTAACTAACGGCGTGCATTTTCCTACTTGGAGCGCAACGGAATGGAAACAGCTTTATGCTAAATACTTTGACCCGAATTTCTTGAGCGACCAATCCAATGAGAAAATATGGAAAGCCATTGATAAAGTGCCTGATGCTGAAATATGGGAAGTGCGCAAAGCCATGAAGAACAAGCTCGTGGACTTTATTCGCAGACAATTCAAAGAAACATGGCTTAAAAATCAGAGAGACCCTACGCGCATTGTTTCTTTGACGGATAGCATCAATCCAAACGCATTGTTAATTGGTTTTGGTCGCCGGTTTGCTACTTATAAACGTGCTCACTTGTTGTTTACCGACCTCGACCGTTTGGCAAAGATTGTGAACAACCCCAATTATCCGGTACAGTTTTTATATACGGGTAAGGCTCACCCGCACGACGGAGCAGGGCAGGGTTTGATTAAACGGATTATTGAAGTATCTCGTCTCCCGGAGTTTCTCGGTAAGATTATCTTCCTTGAAAATTACGATATGCAGTTGGCGCGCCGCCTCGTTACAGGGGTGGATATTTGGCTGAATACTCCTACTCGTCCACTCGAAGCATCGGGTACATCGGGCGAAAAGGCTTTGATGAACGGCGTACTTAACTTTTCCGTGTTAGATGGTTGGTGGCTGGAAGGCTATCGCGAAGGAGGGGGTTGGGCATTGACCGAAAAACGTGCTTACCAAAATCAAGAACATCAAGATCAATTGGACGCAGCGACCATATATACCATGCTGGAAACAGAAATCCTGCCCTTGTTCTATGCTCGCGGCAAGAGGGGCTATTCCGAAGGCTGGATAAAGTGTATCAAGAAATCTATTTCGGATATAGCTCCCCATTATACGATGAAACGTCAGCTTGACGATTATTTCAATAAATTCTACAACAAACAAGCAAAGCGTTTTAAGATATTATCTGATAACAACAATGCTAAAGCTAAAGAGATTGCAGCATGGAAAGAACAGGTAGTAGAGAAATGGGATTCGATAGAAGTTGTTTCGTTTAAAGAATCCGAAGAGATTGCCAACGCTTCCATTGAGAGTGGAAAGGAGTACAATATTACTTATGTAATTGACGAAAAAGGATTGGACAACGCTATCGGTATGGAATTAGTAATGACTTATGCCGATACGGAAGGCAAGCAACACATTTATACCGCAGAGCCATTTGAGATGGTGAAACGAGAAGGTAATCTTTATACTTTCCAATTGAAGTATAAATCGAATAATACCGGAAATTTTAAAGTGTCTTACCGTATGTTTCCGCAACATCTGGATTTGCCCCATCGTCAAGACTTTTGTTATGTACGTTGGTTCATTTGATGCTAACATTAATTACTGTTCGATATTATTAACATTCAAATAGGAACAATTATAGCCCTATGTTTGTTTATATTATTGCGAACTTACTTGAAAACATTTGTATGTATGTGAATATCTGCGGATGCCTATTTACAATTTTATTGTAAATGAGTAAGAAGCAAGTAGTTTTGTCGTGTTTTATTTTGTGTTTGTGTTGTAGCGGTACTACGATGAGAATCGTGGTGCCGTTTTTTGTATGTCTTACGACTTTATTTACTTTTGTATCTGAAAATAGACTGTTATGGATTGGAGAAGATTAATATCTGCTAAACGCTTTGGCATGGAAGAATTTCACGAAGAACGGCAGGAAAATCGTTCGGAATTTCAACGAGATTACGACCGCTTGATCTTCTCGGCTCCATTCCGGCGATTGCAGAATAAAACGCAGGTGTTTCCCTTGCCGGGAAGCGTATTTGTTCATAACCGGCTGACGCATAGTCTTGAAGTAGCTTGCGTGGGGCGTTCATTAGGCAATGATACGGCAAAAGCTATTCTTACCCGGCAACCGGAGTTACAGGACACGTTCCTGCCCGAAATAGGCGCTATCGTTTCCGCTGCCTGTTTGGCGCATGATATGGGCAATCCCCCTTTTGGTCATGCCGGTGAACGCGCCATTTCTACCTATTTCTCGGAAGGGAAAGGATTGCAGTTGAAAGAAAGTTTAACCGATGCACAGTGGAATGATTTTGTTCATTTTGAGGGAAACGCCAATGCTTTCCGGTTACTGACTCATCAATTCAAAGGAAGGCGAAAAGGAGGTTTCGTTATGACTTATTCTACCCTGGCATCCATTGTCAAATATCCTTTTTCTTCGTGTTTGGCAGAGAATCAATCGAAATTTGGTTTCTTTACTTCGGAAGAGGATAGTTTCCGGTGTGTTGCTGAGGAATTAGGTTTGTTGAAGCTAAGCGGGCAACCATTGAAATACGTCCGCCATCCCTTGGTTTATTTAGTGGAAGCGGCAGATGATATTTGCTACCAGATGATGGATATTGAAGATGCGCATAAATTGAAAATACTGGCTACCGAAGAAACAAAAGAACTGCTTTTAAATTACTTCGATGAAGAACGGCGTAAACGCATTTATCGTACATTCGATATTGTGAGCGATGTAAACGAACAAATTGCGTATCTTCGCTCATCGGTTATCGGTTTACTGATAAACGAGTGTACCGCTGTTTTCATGGCAAATGAAGAAAAGATTCTTTCGGGTGCGTTCGAGGGTTCGCTAATTACGCAAATGTCTGGACGTGTAGCAACGGCATACCGGAAATGTACCCAAGTGGCAATAGAAAAAATCTATTGTTCCCGTGAGGTACTTGATGTTGAATTGGCGGGTTTTCGTGTCCTCAGTACATTAGTCAATTTGATGGTTGATGCCGTAACTTCTCCGGGAAAAGTATATTCACAATTATTGATTAATCGCGTATCGGAGCAATACAACATAAAAGCCGTTTCACTCTATGAACGAATACAGGCAGCACTTGATTATATATCGGGAATGACCGACGTATTTGCTCTTGATTTATACCGGAAAATAAATGGAAACAGCTTGCCAGCTGTATAAAGAATAGAAAACTTCCAACTCTAAAAATAAACTTATGAAAACTAATCTTACTTCCCAAATTACGCTCAATCGGGTTTCTCCTAAATACTACAGACCTGAAAACGCATTCGAAAAGTCCGTATTAACCCGATTTGAAAAGATTCCGACGGATATTTACGAATCTGTGGAAGAAGGTGCGAAGTACATTGCCGGTGAAATAGCGCAAATAATTCGCGAGAAACAAAAGAGTTCCGACTTCTGCGTATTGGTTCTGCCCGGCGATAATTCGCCACGCAATGTATATTCGGAACTTATCCGCATACATCAAGAAGAAAGGCTTAGCTTCCGCAATGTAATCGTATTCAGTCTATATGAATATTATCCATTAACCATTGATGCCGTCAACAGTAACTTCAATGAATTGAAAGCAATGTTCTTAGACCATGTGGATATTGACAAACAGAACATACTTACTCCCGACGGAACAACTCCTAAAGACGCGATTTTTGAATACTGCCGTATGTATGAGCAGCGTATCGAACATTTCGGTGGTATTGATATTGTGTTGTTAGGTATCGGTCAAATGGGAAATATTGCATTCAATGAACCCGGCTCCCGCTTAAATTCTACTACCCGGCTGATTTTGCTGGATGCGGATTCGCGAAACAATTTAATTAAGTTTTTCGGAAACATTGAGAACACCCCTATCAGCTCCATTACGATGGGAGTATCTACCATTCTTTCCGCCAAAAAGATATTCCTAATGGCGTGGGGGGAAAATAAAGCAGATAAAATAAAGCAATGCGTAGAGGGCAATGTAACAGATACTATTCCCGCCTCCTACCTACAAACACATAACCATGCACAAGTCGTACTTGACCTCTCGGCAGCGGTACATTTGACGCGCATCCAGAGACCTTGGTTGGTAACTTCGTGCGAATGGAACGATAAACTGATACGCAGCGCTATCGTTTGGCTTTGTTCATTAACCCAGAAACCCATTCTGAAACTAACCAATGAAGATTATAACAAGAATGGTTTAAGCGAACTCTTGGCGCTTTTTGGTTCCGCCTACAATGTGAATATAAAGATATTCAACGATTTGCAACATACCATTACCGGATGGCCCGGCGGAAAGCCAAATGCGGATGATACATACCGCCCTGAACGGGCAACACCCTATCCTAAGCGTGTGATTATATTTTCTCCGCATCCCGATGATGACGTTATTTCTATGGGTGGCACACTTCGCAGGTTGGTAGAACAGGAACATGAGGTTCATGTAGCTTATGAAACATCCGGTAATATTGCCGTAGGTGATGAAGAAGTAGTCCGTTTCTTGCATTTCATTAATGGTTTCAATCAATTGTTTGATAATGCCGGAAACACTACTATCAAAAAGAAATATGCCGAAGTACGCAAATTCCTCCGGGAAAAGAAAGAAGGCGATTTGGATACGCAAGACGTTCTGACCATTAAAGGGTTGATTCGTCGAGGTGAGGCACGTACAGCATCTACTTATAATAACATTCCTTTGTCCCGGTGTCATTTTCTCGACCTGCCTTTTTATGAAACGGGAAAGATTCAGAAGAATCCCATAGGGGAGGAGGATGTGAATATTGTTCGTAAGCTGCTTCGGGAAATACAACCTCATCAGATATTCGTTGCCGGTGATTTAGCTGATCCTCACGGCACGCATCGCGTTTGTACCGATGCTGTATTTGCTGCCATAGATTTGGAAAAAGAAGAAAACGCCGCATGGCTGAAAGATTGCCGTATATGGATGTATCGTGGCGCGTGGGCTGAATGGGAAATTGAAAATATTGAGATGGCTGTACCGATTAGTCCTGAAGAACTCCGCAAGAAACGCCATTCCATCCTCAAACACCAGTCGCAAATGGAAAGCGCTCCGTTTATGGGAAATGACGAACGGCTCTTTTGGCAACGCGCTGAAGAACGTAACCGTGCTACCGCCTTGTTGTATGACAATCTCGGACTTGCTTCATACGAAGCGATAGAGGCATTTGTGGAATATATTCCGTTATAACCTGAGTTCAGTAAGGCTACCGACATAACTTCCGTATGAACCGTTCATAATTCCGGTATGAGCCGTCAATAATCAAGGAGCTTGCTTTGCCCAGTTAGTAGCGAAGTCCGCATGGCGCGTTAAGGATAGTAGCGGAAATTCTTTTTGTGAGGGTACGAACAAAAAGGATTGTAGCGGATAGCCTGACCCCGGCAGGGGAAACGCCCAAATTGAATTGAAAGTGGAAAGTGACACGCTACGGGTAATTCTTTATCTTTGTCCGCTGAAATAATTTAATAACCTACAAATTTATGGAACAAAGTATCTTAACCCCTTTTTTGTTGACATTGTTCGCCGGTCTGGCTACCGGCATAGGTAGTTTGGCGGCTCTCTTTGCCCGGCGCACTAACAGGAAGTTTCTTTCTTTTTCACTAGGATTGTCGGCAGGAATGATGATTTATGTTTCTTTTGTAGAGCTTTTCGGCGAGGCGCGTATCTCTCTTACAAATGAATTGGGCGGTACTGCCGGAATGTTGCTTACTGTGCTGTGTTTTTTCGGCGGAATGTTGCTTATCGGGATTATTGATCGTTTGATTCCTTCTTTTGAAAACCCGCATGAAGCACGTTCGGTAGAAAGTATGGACGCTCCCCCTCCCCATCAGGATAAGTTAATGAAAATGGGCGTGGTAACTGCTTTAGCCATTGCCGTGCATAATTTTCCGGAAGGGATAGCTACGTTTGCGGTGGCTGTAGAGAACCCTGCATTGGGAGTGGCTGTGACTGCCGCTATAGCCATACATAATATCCCGGAAGGGATAGCAGTAGCCGTTCCTGTTTACTATGCCACGGGCAGCCGGAAGAAGGCTTTCCGCTTTTCGCTCCTGTCCGGATTAGCAGAACCTGTGGGAGCAGTGCTTGCTTATCTGATACTGATGCCTTTCATGTCACCCGTAGTTTTGGGCTGTCTGTTTGCCGCTGTGGCAGGAATTATGGTCTTTATTTCTATGGACGAATTACTACCCGCCGCCCGTGAGTACGGAGAGCATCATACTTCTATCTACGGACTTATAGCAGGTATGGCGATAATGGCAATGAGCCTGATACTACTCTCGCCAAAGGCATAGCTCGGCATTATAATATATCACAATGGTCGGAGAGATTGAAGATGAAGAACTTGGGCGTTTGATTCTACGTATAAATGCCCGTGCCAAAGGTATTATTTTTCATATCAAGAGCGATGCCATTTACATTTCCGTACCTCCCAATGTTACTTTGGAAGAGATAAAAGAGGTTATTGAAAAGATGAGGGGCAAACTGTCCACATCCCAGAAGAAAGTATCTCGTATTCGGATTGATTTGAATTACCGGATTGATGCGGAACATTTCGAACTATCTCTCGTAACGGGAGGGCAAAATAGATTTCTGGCACGTTTTAAGCCCGAAGGAATGGAAATCGTTTGCCCGCAAGGAACCGATTTTAACAATGAAAAGTTACAGGCTTGGTTGCGAAAAGCAATAGAAGAAGCCTTGCGCAAGAATGCGAAAATTGTGCTTTCTTTACGTCTTACGGAGTTATCGGCACAGTATAAATTACCGTTCCGGGAGGTGAAAATAAATTCCAGTCGAGGGAGATGGGGAAGTTGTTCGGTGAAGAAGGTCATCAATCTATCGTTCTTTGTCCTTCTGTTACCTCAACATCTGATTGATTATGTGTTGCTGCACGAGCTTTGCCATACCCACGAAATGAATCACAGCCGCCGCTTCTGGCTATTACTCAACAATTTTACAAACGGGAAAGCCCTTGCCCTGCGCGAAGAACTCGGAAAGTACAAAACGGAGATTAGTTAAAAACTACATATCTTCCAGAGACAGGCAAACAGTTTCGATGGAACATTTGAGAGAAAGTTTCTGTTTGAGATGTTCTACTTTCGACGCTAATGACTCCGGCTTGAAGTTTTTCTTTTGCCGCTTTACCTCTGCAACTACGGCTTGGTTCTTCTCCAGCTTGAAAGCAACGATGTCTATCTCATTTTGATTACCCTTCGGCTCCCACCAAGAACCGATTGCTCGATATTCAAGGCTTTCGGCAAATTGTTGTTTAAAATAGCGTTCTAATATTTGCCCGAATAGGTGTTATAATCTTCTTTTATGATGGATTGTAGCCCTTTGTAGTTTTTAATCTCAATCAGAGAGCGGTGCCGGTCAAAATAATTGAACCAAAAACGGAGGAAGTTGTCTTGAATCTCATACTTGACGGTTTGCGTACCCTCTTTTGTTAATATGGGGCGTTGGCGTATGATGATGTTGTAATCTTCAATCAATCGTTTGATTTGACCGCCAATACTTTTATCTCCGAGAGCGGCTTCTATTTCGGATTGCGTATTGACTCCTCCTGAAATAGCGCTAAGGATAGAAAAATAGGTCGCATAGTTTTTCCCAAACTCTTCAATGAGCAAGTTTTTCCCCTCATCTGTAAACGGAGAGTTGTCGCGAACCACAAACTCAATCATCCCGTTTACGTCCAAAACATTATTGTCGCAAAACAATTCGACATATTTGGGACTCCCCCCGTAAACGCATATAAAGCCAGCAAATCATCGTTGATGTATTGTGGATAGTAATCATGCACAATCTCTTTAAGGGTAAAGAGGTCAAATGCCGATAGTTTAATTATATTGTCTGCCCGTCCGAATAGCGGTTCTTTTGAGTGCTGGAAAATCTTTTGCATCAATGAATAAACGGAACCGCTAACAATAAGATTCATGTGGGATTTGTCTTTGTATTGATCCCAAATATTTTGCATATCGCTGTAAACCGATTCATTGATGTTGTAAAACTCTTGAAATTCGTCAATAATGAGATTAAACGATTTGTGTGTGGCGAGTTCCATCAAGAATTGGAACAACGAGCGAAACGTACGGATTTCACTTGGAACAAAGGTATCAAGGGCTTTCAAAATTGCAGCTATAAAATCTCCGCACAAAGCTGCCTCATTCTTACGTCCGATGAACAGATAAACGGTCGGAGTTTTTTCGACAGCCTTCATAATAAGACTTGTCTTACCAATCCGTCTTCTTCCTGTTACAACAGTTAACCGGGAATGGTCATTAAACGACAGTTCTTTTATTCTTTGTAACTCTGCAAGTTCATTCGTACGATTATAGAACTTCATCTTCTTGATTCTTTTGTTATGCTCGTAACTGTTACGAAGGTTACAAAGATATGCAAGAATGCTTTAAATATCAAAATAACTTCTTAAATAGCATACAACCAAGCATATTAATCCCTTAACATTCTCTTTATTCCGGTTGCATCCTTAACGAGGGATACCGCTTCCCCTGTTTCGCTTAAATTGAATACGGATACCTGTTCCGTCAGATTATCCATAATAATCAGAGCGCTCTGCTCAGCAAAACGAGTTGCCTCTATGGAGACAGGCTCTTTCGTAATGCGTTTGTTCAACAGCAGGCTATCATTGATAAAGAAAGATAATGAATCCCCCGCAAAGCCCTTGATTAAGGTTACGGTATAGGTTTCGGCATATTTCCTTTCCGATTTCTTTTCTTGCTGAACTCTCATGCTCATATACACGAAGATAACTACCACGAAGATAACGGCAAAAGCCAAGAGACCGTTACCTATTATAAACTGTTTATTGATATTAAGATGTTTTGCCATAAGTATATAGTTTCAGGGTTACACAGAAGGAGTTATCACTTCATCCATCCGTACATCAAGCTCTCTTGCAGGAACCTCTTCTACTAACTGAAAAGAAAAACCTATTCCGATTTTATGAGCAGAGAGGTGCGGAAGTAGTTTATCGTAGTATCCTTTGCCACGTCCCAAACGGTTTCCAAAGCGGTCGAAAGCTACACCGGGAATAACTGCCAAATCAATAGAAGCATAATCGGTGAAAGCCTCTCCCGAAGGCTCATCAATACCATAAGTACCTGCTGATAGGCTTTGATGGTTACTGTAAACCCTCAATTCAAGGCTCTCTCCGCATACTACGGGGAGAAGTATTACTTTTGTTCCGCTCCATTTTTCGATGAAAGCGTGTGTATCCGGTTCGTCTTTTAAAGAATGAAAGAGCAAAACAGTATGCGCTTCTTTGAAAACGATATGCGTTTCGAGTTGGCGGAGAATATCAGCAGACTGAGCTTGAAGCGTAGAGTCACAACATTGGAGTTTCTTCTCCGTAATCAGCTTGCGCAGTTCGTTTTTTCTTGTTTCCATCATTCTTCCTCTCCACAGATTCTTCAATCGTTGCCGGAGCTTTGGGGAATGCCCCGTTTGCGCTAAGTATTTCCAAAGCTTTTTTAACATTTTCGTCACTCTTATTGATATAGGTAATATAAGTCTCTCTACCCAGCATATTATAGATAATGTTACCGTAAAGGCTTCTTTCCAACAGGCTATAAGACTTTTGAATCAAGATGTTTCTTGGTTTCACGTCTTTGCTTTGGGCATATTTGACAAACAGGTCTATTACTTGCTGGCGATTCAGGTAACTCAACAACGATGCTTCGTCTGTATAGTTATTCAACGTTTCCCGGTTCTTATCCGTATATCGAAATGCAAATTGAATTATCAATCCTCTGTTCAACACCATTCTAAAGTATGAAGTTATTCCTGTGGTATCTTGCGGAACAAAGATGTCCGGCATGATTCCTCCCCCACCATATACCGGTCGTCCCAGTCCGGTGGAGTAACGCAGGCTTTCGTCTAACCTGATGCTGTCTCTGGAAAAGAATTCGCCATGTTCGTAGCGGGTATATAAATCCATTTCATAATTTTCGTCCTTCCCGTTTGTGTACGGACGTTGGATACAGCGTCCGGAAGGAGTGTAATAACGGGCAATGGTAAGCCGGATGCCCGACCCGTCTTCAAAATCGAAAGGCTGCTGTACCAAACCTTTACCGAATGACCTGCGTCCTACAATCGTACCCCGGTCATTGTCTTGGATGGCTCCCGCAAATATTTCGCTTGCGGAGGCAGAAGCTTCATCAACCAATACCACAAGCGGCATCCTCTGGCAACTGCCCGTCCCGTTTGCAAGGCTTTCCGAACGGGGAGACCTGCGACCTTGTGTATATACAATTAGTTTGCCTTCGGATAAAAATTCATTTACCATACGGATAGCGGCATCCATGTATCCGCCTGTGTTTCCGCGAAGGTCAATAATCAAGCCTTTGCATCCTTCGTGATTCAACAAAGCCAGCGCATTCAGCAGTTCTACATGTGTGGTGCGTCCGAACTTGCTGATTTGTATGTATCCGAAGTCATCGGTCAGCATGTAAGCCGCATCTACCGAGTTTTGAGGTATGTCTCCGCGTGTGATGTCGAACTCTAATAGATTCTTTTCCGAGGCTCGCTTTATTCCCAACTTTACATGCGTTTCTTTGGGACCTTTGAGGGTATGCATAGCTATTTCATTGTTTATTTTCTTACCCGTAAATGTGGAATCGTTGACGGTTATGATGCGGTCGCCCGCCATTAAGCCGACTTTTTCGGAAGGACCACCTTGTATCACACTATTCACATGAATCGTGTCTTGCTGTATGGTGAACTGAATACCGATGCCACTGAAATGTCCTTCCAATTCGGAATTGACCTCTTCCAATTTCTTTGCCGGAATATAAGTGGAGTGCGGGTCAAGTTCTGCTAATAACTGAGGCATAGCACTTTCTACAAGGTCGTTTATATTGACGGTATCCACGTATTGGTCGTCAATAATACGAAGGAGTGCGTTCACTTTACCGGAAGAACTTTTGATAATACCCGGTCGGCTGCTTGTAAGGTTCTTCGTATAAAACATTCCGATAAGGATACCGAAAACGATACTGACGGCTATGATAATAGGTGTAAACTGAAAGGCTTTTTTTGTACTCATGATTTTCCGAGTTTATAGGTTTAAATTTTCAAATAAACAACGTCTATGCCGGCACGTTGCAGGAGGTTAATTCCATCTTCCAAACGGTATTGTTCCGAATAAACTACCCGTATGATACCTGCTTGAATGATCAGTTTGGCACACTCAATACAGGGCGAAGCCGTAACATAGAGAGTGGCGCCGTCGCTACTATTGTTGGAGCGCGCTATTTTAGTGATGGCGTTTGCTTCGGCATGAAGCACGTAAGGTTTAGTTACGTTGTTTTCGTCCTCACATACGTTTTCAAATCCCGAAGGCGTACCGTTGTAGCCATCGGAAATAATCATATTACTTTTTACAATGAGTGCACCGACTTTTCTACGTTGGCAATAGGAATTTTCCGACCACACGGCAGCCATACGTATATAACGTTTATCCAGTTCGATTTGTTTTTTTTCTTTTTCTGCAGTGTCTGTCATCCGTTTCTATCTTAAAATGTGCATAAGAAGGTATTTCCTCACTTGACCTTCTTTGAAATAGATAGTCAGGTTGTTGTAATCTCCTGAATAAGATTCGGCATTCTTTATGGCATTGGCAAAAGCTTTTCCTAAAACGTCGTTATCATTTTCCGTACTTTGTTTAGAAGTCTGAAAAGTTTTGCTCTTGGCATCTGCATACCAATTACCGGAGAGGGTGATGCTTGTTGCCCTTCCGGTATATTGCCCGTTTGCTTTTCCGTCGGTTCCCATTCCACTAAACGTTACTGTGAAGCAATCTCTCACTTCTTTCAGTTTGTAAGAAGTATCAAAAGCATCTTGGTTAAATCCGCTGGGAGTAGTCCAGTAATCCCGACATAATTCTCCGTTATCGTAACGGATTTCAGTAAGTTTCCAAGTTTTACCGGTAAAGATTCCGTTTAGGTCGTCGGTTTGGTTACAGGAGGCAAAAGCAAACAGTATATATACTGATAATAATCTGAGTTTCATTTCAAAATCTTTCCACTCTCTACTTTACCCCATTCCTAATAAGCAACGCATCAATACTCGGTTCCTGCCCGCGAAAACGTTTGTAAAGCGTCATTGGGTGTTCCGTTCCTCCTTTCGATAGAATATTCTCACGGAAAGATTCGGCAGTCTTCTTATCAAAGATACCATTCTGCTTGAATACCTCGAAAGCATCGGCATCCAATACTTCCGACCATTTATAGCTGTAATATCCGGCAGAATATCCCCCTGCAAAAATATGTGAGAATTGAGTGCTCATACACGCTTCGGGAACAACGGGCAGAAGTTGTGCCTTAGCCCATGCTTGCTGTTCGTAGGCTTTCACATCTCCTTCAAAGGGAGTGATACGCGTGTACCAAGCCATATCCAAAAGCCCGAAGCTAAGTTGTCGCAAACAGGCATAGCCTGCATTGAAGTTTGAAGCATCTTTCAATCGTTGAATCAGTTGGTCGGGGATTAGTTCGCCCGTTTGATAATGGCGGGCAAAAGTATTGAGGAACTCTTTTTCTATGGCGAAGTTCTCCATCAATTGCGAAGGAAGTTCTACGAAATCACGATACACACTCGTACCGCTAAGACCTGCATAAGTGGTATTGGCAAACATGCCATGCAATGAATGACCGAACTCATGCAGGAAGGTTGTTACCTCCTCGAAGGTCAGCAATGCCGGTTTGTCCTGCGTAGGTTTGGTGAAATTCATGACTATGGTAACGTGTGGACGGCTGTTTTCTCCCGTTTCTTCATCAATCCATTGTTGTTTGAAACTTGTCATCCAAGCGCCAGAGCGTTTTCCCGCACGCGGATAGAAGTCGGTGTAAAGCACGGCAAGGTATTTTCCGTCTTTGTCAAACACTTCGTAAGCATCTACATCCTTGTGATAAACGGGAATATCGGAGTTTTTCTTGAAGGTAATCTCATACAAGCGTGTTGCCAAACCGAAAACGCCTTCCTTCACTTTGGCAAGTTCAAAGTATGGACGAAGCATCTCTGTATTGATGCTGTACTTCTGGTTTTTCAACTTATCGGAATAATAACTCCAATCCCAAGGCATCACCCGGAAATCATTCCCTTGAGTTTCACGCGCCAAAGCCTGCGCATCTTCATATTCTTTGTGGGCGGTAGGGGTATAAGCATCTATCAGTTGGTTCAGCAAGTTATATACTGCGTCACTCGTTTCAGCCATGCGCTTCTTCAACGTATATTCGGCATAGTTACGGTATCCCAGAAGTTGCGCAGTTTCCAAATGTACATTAGCTATTCGCTTTACAATCTCCTGATTATTGTATTTGTTGTCGTGCGTGCATTTGGAATTGTAAGCCATATACAGCTCACGACGCAATTCGCGGTTATCAGCATAAGTCATAAAAGGACCGTAGCTCGGAGCTTGAAGGGTAAACACCCAACCCTCCACACCTTTTTCTTTGGCCGTTTGGGCGGCAGCTTCTATGGCGCTTTCAGGCAAACCCGATAATTGGGATTTTTCGGTAAGCAGCAATTGATAGTTGTTCGTTTCCTTCAGGTTATTTTCACTATATTGCAAAGTCAGCGTACTAAGTTCCTTGCTCAAAGTGCGGTACTTTTCTCTGTCTTCGCCTCGCAGGTTGGCTCCACGCCGGATAAACCCGTCATACATATTTTCCAGCAATTTGCTTTGTTCCAGAGTCAAATTAAGTTTGTCCTTTTGCTCATATACAGCTTTTATTCGAGCAAAGAATTTTTCATTCAGATTGATATTGTTGCTATGTTCGCTCAATAGCGGCACCATCTTTTGTGCCAATGCCTGCATTTCATCATTGGTTTCGGCGCTACGCAAATTACCGAAAACGGTAGTAACACGGTTTAAAAACTTGCCCGACTTTTCATACGCAGCAACGGTATTGGCAAAGATCGGTTTCTGGGAGTTATTTACTATTTCGTCTATTTCTGCCGAATGTCGGCGCATACCCTCAAGGATAGCCGGTTCATAATGTTCGGTTTTAAGTTTGTCGAAAGGGACTGTTTGTCGAGGGGCATTATATGCCTCGAAGAAAGGATTTTGGGCTTGCGTCATTGTTATAATACTGGCTAAAGTCAAGAGTATCACTATCTTTTTCCTACTTATCGAAGTTACATTAAGAGAATAAATAAACAAAATTAAGCAATTTTGTTGTTTATGCCACAATAATGCTTTGTTTTTTGTGAGGGGAGGTTACTAATAATTCTGCATTATTGCGGCAAAATTTGTAAAAAACATTAGGGCGTGCCCCATGGGTCTGGCTATCCGCTACAATTCTTTTTGTTCGTACCCTCACAAAAAGAATTTTCGCTCCTATCCCTCGTATATTTGCCATCTACAGGAAGCATGGGAATAGCAATTATCCCTAGATAATCTATTTGTAGGTATATCGTGCGTTAGATTCTGCGCCCATGTCTTTTCTTCTTGGATGTCTGGATAAGTATCTAAGGAATAAACCAAGCGAGTTTATATCCTGCATAATTTCACGAGGAAAGACGATGGGAAGATTCCTTATTTTTAATACGAATCAATATGGAAAAAGTAGTATTAGTGGGTATTGATATCTCCAAGGATGATATTCATGCCTGTTTAAAAGAAAGTGTAGGGGATGCCGGTTCCCGGATAAGAGGTACCCGCAAGTTCCTCAATAGCCGTTTAGGTTTTACCGAGTTACTGTATT
>SNRY01000293.1_pt1 | contig 18355 bp, 10 predicted proteins | sample 4693421 | NCBI WGS metagenome assembly SNRY01 (sample SAMN11003215, study PRJNA524138) | termite gut metagenome | isolation source: Bacteroidetes bacterial symbionts from single cell of protist host amplifed... | host: Streblomastix strix ... | reverse complement strand
TTACAGGATTACCTTTAAAATCCAATCCGTTTGTCAAATCCACTTCGGGAAGGGACGGATAAATAATACCATTGCGTTGAAGCCCGAATTTCAATTGCGACATCTGTTGTTCCTGAAAACCTATCATTGCTTTGAAGTTGTTCTTTTCTTTCACGGTTAAACTGTATTCGGTATAAAGATTCAATCCTAACAGGTTGTCTTTTTGATACTCTTCGTGCACATTGCCACCCGCCTGCTCTGAATAAACGTAAGGGTCATTGTTCACATCGTAGTGGTAGAGCGGAAAAATATCCCAGTGCCGGTTGTAGTTTTTGATGGGAAAGTGGTAGGAGAAATCTGGGGATACGAAACCGCCATCAATCGTCTCCGGATCGAATATACTAATCATATTACTGGCAGTCCACAGGTTTTCGCCCGAGAAGAATATTCTCAACTTTTCGATTTTTACTTTCTTCGTCAAGGTTTGCGGCAATGTATATCCTATTTGCAGGTTTTTGAGCCTGATGTAGGAAGCATCTTGAAGATAACGGGTTTGTACTTTGCGGTTCTTACCGTTATCGCCATCAAAATAGATTTTGGGATAATAGGAATCAAGATTTTCAGACTGGTAACCGTTTTTTACCGACCAGGTATCTGCATCCCTGAAGTAGTCTATGTGGGGGACTAAAGCTGTTGAGAGCCACATGCCGCCGTCTTCAATATTGTTACCGGACTGACCGCTTTCGTCGCCGTTACTATTCCAGTTGCCCGAAGTGGCGCCCCAGAAAAAGTAATTGCCCTGCCAGAAATCACGTTTACCCACGCCTTGGAAGAAAGTAAAAATCGAAAAGTTGAGAATATTCTTCTCGGGCGAAAACCTGTGGACTGCCAGTAATATGATTAGTATATTCGATCCGGAGACGATTGATGGCGGTTGGAACGGTAGCGTTTACCCTCTGTCGAAAGTACTCGCTTTCGGTTTAAATGTTAACTTTTAATACGATAAAACAATGATACAAAAATATAAATTCAAATTATGTGCGATCATCTCGGTTTATCTGGGCTTAGCCTCATGCGTTGACCTTGATCAAACTCCAATGACAAGCCTTCCCGGAGAAGTGTATTTTGAGAATGAAACTCAACTTCAAACATACGTTGACAACCTCTATGCCCCGCGCACAGGGGATAATACTTTCGACCAGATTTTTGATGCACATGGCACGTGGAGTTACGGTACTTTCGGCATAGACGGGAATACCGACAATATGGCAACGGTTTCCGCAGATAATATCTGGATTCCTGCGAATTATAAAGTGACTCAAGGTGGAGGCGATTGGTCGTTCGCGTACATTTACAAGTGTAATTATTTCTTCAATTTTGTTTTGCCCAAATATGAAGCCAAAACAATAACTGGAAACGTTGCCAATATAAACCACCTAGTCGGAGAAGTATATTTTCTGCGGGCGTATGAATATTTCAAGAAGTTGCAGAAGCTAGGCGATTTTCCTATTGTTACGGAAATGTTGCCGGATGACATGACGGCTTTGACGGAAGCCAGTAAAAGAAAACCGCGTACAGAGGTAGCCCATTTTATCCTCGAAGATTTAGACAAGGCCATATCCCTGCTCAATGACGATGTTGCCAAAACGCGTATCACCAAGAAAGCAGCCTTGTTGCTCAAATCGCGCGTTGCACTATACGAAGGAACATGGGAGAAATATTTCCAAAACACAGCATTTGTACCCAATGGTCCCGAATGGCCGGGAGCAAGCAGCAACTCCGGTTACCAATTCCCTAAAGGCAGTATCGACGCCGAAATAAATTTCTTCTTGGACGAAGCCATGAAAGCAGCCAAAGAAGTAGCTTCATCTACTCCCTTGGTAACCAACAATGGCATTTTACCGCAGGAGCTATCCGACCTTGAAAATCCATATCTGAAAATGTATGGAGATGTGAACTTGAGCGGATATAGCGAGGTTATCCTTTGGAAACAATACAACCGGGGGTTGGGGATAACGCATAATGTATGTTCGTATGCAACGGCAGGTTGTCATAAAACAGGTTTGACCAGAGGATTGGTGGATAATTTCCTGATGGAAGACGGTAAGCCAACCTACGCTAGTAGTGAATATCAGGGTGACGATTCCCTCAATTGTGTGAGAACCGGTAGAGACGGACGCTTGCAACTGTTTCTCAAAGTGCCAGGCGACGTGAATTATTATCAAGGCGGCGGCGTTCCCGAGCGTTGCTACAATGTCATCGAACCGGTTCCCGACGTGGCGCTGGGCGATATAGAAAAAGGTTACAACACCGGCTATACCCTTCGCAAAGGCTATAATCCGACCTTCGACCAAATGAACGTCAACAACGGTTCCTACACCGGAAGCATTGTATTCAGAGCTGCCGAAGCCTATCTGAACTACATAGAAGCCTGCTATGAAAAGAATGGCAGCCTCGATTCCGAAGCCAAGGAGTATTGGGTACAGATTCGCCGCCGAGCCAATGGTGGAGCCTCCGTATCATGGAACGACATAGAAACCAATACCATCAACCAAACAGTTATATCTAAAGAAATCCTCAATGATTTTGGAGCATATTCCGCAGGTGCACCTTTGTCCGATAATACCCTTTACAGTATTCGGCGCGAGCGACGTATGGAATTGTTAGCAGAAGGGTTGCGTCTGGCTGACCTCAAACGCTGGAGGGCTTTGGATCAACTGATTAATACGCCATACCATATTGAAGGATGTAAGTTCTGGGGCGATAATTTTCATGTTTACACCATTGTGGAACTCAAAGATGGCACTTCCACCACTACCGTAGCAAGACCAAAAGACAATTCGTCTTATTTCGATGGCATTGTCTCTCCGAAATCGAGCAGTGATTATATCCGTCCATACGAGATAAAGCCTTCCGACCCGGTAGCGCAACAAGGCGGGTTGAAATGGAAAATGGCGCATTACCTGAGTCCCATTGCTGTTGACCATTTATTGATCACCAGCACGAACGGGACAGACACAAACGCCTCGTCCATTTACCAGAATCCGTTTTGGCCTGTTCAAGCCGAAGGGATAGCTACGAGATAAAATTCGATAGCCTCTATTTTAACGCGAATTAGGATTTCATTTTTAATTAATTATGCTTGTTCCATCCTAATTCGCGTTTTATTAGTAATGCGCCTGAATGTAATTTGTAAACAAGATGAAAAAGGTTTTTTTGAGTTTTTTGTTTCTTCAATCCCTGTTAATCTTATCAGGAAAGGCTGCTTCACCTATAAATGCCATTTATCCCGGAGCAATATTACCTGATGACAGAGGGGTTCATGTAAATGCACATGGCGGCGGAATGCTTTATTACGAAGGGAAATATTATTGGTTTGGCGAACATAAAGGCAAAAAGTCAAGCGCCGCCTGGGTGGGCGTTACCTGCTATTCTTCAGACGACCTTTACAACTGGAAATACGAAGGCGTTGCCTTACCGGTGGTTAAAGATAATCCGGATAGCGATATTGTGGAAGGTTGTATTCTCGAACGTCCCAAAGTCATCTACAACAAGCAAACGAAAAAATTTATACTGTTCTTCCATTTGGAATTAAAAGGAAAAGGATACGAAGCGGCAAGAGTGGGAATCGCAATTAGCGACAAGATAACGGGACCTTATACTTACTTGAAATCCTACCGTCCGTGCGCCGGTTATTTGCCTATGAACCTGACGGAAGAACAACGCAATGCAACCGCAAAAGTTTCTGATTTTAAAAAGTGGTGGACGGATGAATGGAGACAGGCTACGGTCAATGGCATGTTTGTCCGAAGAAATTTTGCAGGCGGACAAATGTCCCGCGATATGACCCTCTATGTGGATGATGATGAAAAAGCCTATCATATTTATGCTTCGGAAGAAAATTTAACAATACAGTTGGCGGAATTATCCGATGATTACCTTAGCCACACAGGGAAATACATACGAATTGCTCCTGCCGGACACAACGAAGCGCCTGCTATTTTCAAAAAAGACGGCGCCTATTTTTTGATTACCTCTGGCTGTACGGGGTGGAATCCGAATGCAGCCCGGTTATTTACCTCCCATTCCATTTGGGGACCATGGACGGAGCATCCGAACCCTTGTATGGGTACGGATGCCGATCTTACGTTTCACTCGCAAAGCACCTACATCCAACCGGTAACAGGTAAAAAAGACGCTTTTATTTTCATGGCTGACAGATGGACTCCTAAAAACCCGATAGACGCCCGCTATATCTGGCTACCCATCCAATTTGAAAGCGGATTGCCCATTCTAAAATGGATGGATAAATGGGATTTATCTGTTTTTGAGCAATTAAGTACCAATTTAAATAATCCGATTTGTGAGAAATGAGGAATATCAATTTTTTGCAATAACAACGAAATAAGATTATGAAAAAATTATATCAAATTACAATCGCACTATTTATTATTCATGGAATAATTCAAGCCCAAACTCCCGAATGGGAAAATCCGGAAATTTTTGGAATAAACAAAGAACCAGCACGTGCAACGGCTTTACCTTACAGGAACGAAGCGCAAGCGACAGCCAATATTTATTCCGATTCTCCATATTATCAGTCGTTAGAGGGTACGTGGAAATTCAACTGGCACAAAAAACCGGTGGATAAACCCGAAGGTTTTTACAAAGAAGGTTATGATGTAAGTAAATGGGATACTATTCAGGTTCCCGGCAATTGGGAATTGCAAGGTTTCGGTACGCCTATTTACACGAATATCACCTATCCGCATCCTAAAAACCCACCGTATATTGACCATAAAGACAATCCGGTGGGCTGCTATGTTCGCAATTTTACGATTCCCAAAGATTGGGTTGGTCGCCGCGTGTATTTGCATTTCGAAAGTGGCTTGGCGGCTATGTATATCTGGGTGAATGGTCAGCATGTAGGCTATAGCCAGGTAACAAAAAGCCCTGCCGAGTTTGACATTACACCCTATATCCGTCAGGGAAAAAATACCTTGGCGATAGAAGGGTATCGTTGGAGCGACGGCTCTTATTTGGAAGATCAGGATTTTTGGCGTTTGTCCGGTTTCGACAGAAACGTCTATTTGTATTGTACGGAACATATACGCATTCGTGATTTCTTCGCAAAAGGCGATTTAGATCATTCATACAAAAACGGTCTTTTTTCTTTGGATTTGACTTTGAGGAATTATCTGAACAGTTCGGCAAAAATTCAAGCCAACATTAAATTACTGGATGAAACGGGTAAACAAATACTAACCGGAACAAAAAATGCAACACTGCTGCCCGATGCTGAGGCTACCATACCTTTCTCGTACAAAGTTTCTTCACCTAATTTATGGAGCAACGAAACGCCTTATTTATATACTTTGGTTCTTACATTGAAAGATGGAAATGAAAAAACGCTTGAAGTGACCTCAACAAAAATCGGTTTCCGTAAGGTTGAAATTAAAGACGCCCAATTGTTGGTAAACGGGAAAGGTGTACTGGTAAGAGGTGTTAATTTGCATGAACACAATCCTATCACAGGACATGTACAGGATGAGACCACTATGCGTAAAGATATTGCCTTAATGAAACAGCACAATATCAATGCTGTGCGGACGAGCCATTATCCGCAAAACGTCTTGTGGTATAAACTTTGCGATGAATATGGGCTATTCGTATGCGATGAAGCTAATATCGAAACCCATGCTATGGGCGCTGAATGGCAAAATGGATTTGATAAAGAACTGCACCCTGCCTACCTTCCTGAATGGGCGGAAGCACACAAAGACCGGATTATCCGCATGATGGAAAGAGACAAGAATCATCCTTCCGTCATTGTTTGGAGTATGGGAAACGAATGTGGCAACGGTCCTGTGTTTCACGAAATGTATCAATGGCTCAAGAAAAGAGATACTACTCGTCCGGTACAATTTGAACAAGCCGGTGAAAACGAAAACACGGATATAGTTTGTCCCATGTATCCGGGAATTGAAAGTATGAAAAAAAATGCTTCCCGTACGGACGTGAAGCGACCTTACATTATGTGTGAGTATGCTCATGCTATGGGAAACAGTACCGGCAATTTTCAGGAATATTTTGATATTATCGCTGCATCCAAACACATGCAGGGTGGTTTCATCTGGGATTGGGTAGATCAAGGTATTGCAGCAACCGATGATTCGAACCGCAAATATTGGGCGTATGGAGGAGATATTGGCGGCTACCAATATACGCACGATCAGAACTTCTGTGCAAATGGATTGATTACACCCGACCGGAAACCTCACCCCGGATTATATGAAGTAAAAAAAGTCTATCAGGATATTATTTTCAATGGAAAGGATATGGATAAAGGAATTATCACCATCGAAAACCGTTTCTTATATACGAATTTAAAAAACTATAATTTCAAATGGGAACTGATTAAAAACGGAAACAGAATAGATAGTGGGCAATTCCTCGTCACCCAAGCTCCCGGTACAAAAAAGGATGTAACGATTCCATTACCTGCTTTCATAAAAGAAGCCGGTTCGGAATATTTTCTGAATGTATATGCCTATACGAAAAAAGCTACTGAAATGATTCCTGCCGATTATGAAATTGCAAAAGAACAATTTGCTTTCCCTGCAAATGATTATTTCACAAAGAAACAGCCTTCCTTCAATGGTTCTGTTGAAATTATACAGGAAGATGCTAGTATAGTAGCATTGAAAGCAGGAGAAATTGTGGTTGTTTTCAGCAAAAAAAGCGGTTCTCTGGAAGGATTGGTATATGAAAATAAACAATTATTGGCATCCGGGCTTCAACCTGATTTCTGGCGCGCTCCTACGGATAATGATTATGGAAACAAACTGCCGGAAGTATCGAATGTATGGAGATTGGCTGGTCAAAATAAGACCGTTGATGATTTTTTGGTGACCAATACAGGAAAAAAAGTTGTTATTTCCGTTCATTATACGCTCAAGGATGTATCCAGCCCTTATACCGTAAACTATAGGGTTTCGACAGATGGGACTATCAACGTGTCTGCCTCATGGCAAGCAGGTAAAGGTGGTCTTCCCGAAATACCTCGCTTCGGTATGCAATTCAGACTACCTCCTGAATTTGAGACATTCACATATTATGGCAGAGGCCCTTGGGAGAACTATTCAGACAGGAAAACTTCCAGTTTCATTGGGATTTACAACAGTACCGTTAGTGAGCAAGCCTTTGATTACATCCGCCCGCAGGAAAACGGAAACAAAACGGATGTTCGTTGGCTTACCCTTACCAATAACGACGGAATCGGCATCAGGATATCAGGTATCCAACCCTTGAGTGTAAAAGCTGCCCACAATCTGGCGGAAGATTTGGACTTTGGCATTTCCAAAAAGCAGATACATCCCAGCGATGTCACACCAAGAAAAGAGGTATTCTTAAATGTAGATTATCTTCAACGGGGAGTAGGAGGGGACGACAGTTGGGGGCGTTTACCTCATGAACCTCACAGGTTATTGGGTGATACGTATACGTATGAATATGAGATAAGTGTGATGAATCAGTAGTTGTTTTGGATATAACCCAACTTTCCCGTATATTTGAATCAAATTAATTTTATACCCAAAAAAATGAAAATAGCAATTCTCCCCGGCGATGGAATTGGTCCTGAGATTATACAGGTTGCGCTCGATGTAACGAAAGTTATTTGCGAAAAGTTCGGGCATGAACTTCAGTACGAATATGGCATTTGCGGAGCTTCTGCTATTGACAAAGTGGGAAACCCTTATCCCGGCGAGACACATGAATTGTGCATGAAGAGCGACGCCGTGCTTTTTGGAGCAGTAGGCGACCCTAAGTTTGACAACAATCCGTTGGCTAAAGTACGTCCTGAGCAAGGATTGCTGGCTATGCGCAAAAAACTTGGATTATACGCAAATATCCGTCCTGTAACTACTTTTGAGTCATTAATCCATAAATCTCCCTTACGCGCCGAATTAATAAAAGGAGCTGATTTTATGTGCATTCGCGAATTGACGGGCGGTCTTTATTTCGGTCGTCCGCAAGGTCGCTCCGAAGATGGAGACACGGCTTACGATACATGTGTTTATACGCGCAATGAAGTTACCCGCATTGTTACGTTGGCTTATGAATATGCCATGAAACGCCGGAAGAAATTGACGGTAATAGACAAAGCAAATGTATTGGCCACTTCCCGTTTATGGCGTGAAGTAGCAAAAGAAATAGCTCCGAAGTATCCGGAAGTGGAAACGGAATATATGTTCGTGGACAATGCGGCAATGCGTATTATCCAATGGCCTGCGTCATTCGACGTGATGGTAACGGAAAATATGTTCGGCGATATTTTGACGGACGAGGGTTCGGTGGTAACGGGTTCTATGGGTTTGCTTCCATCGGCTTCCATCGGGACACACACTTCCGTGTTCGAGCCTATACACGGTTCTTGGCCGCAAGCAGCAGGACAGAACATCGCTAATCCGTTGGCTACCATTCTCTCCGCAGCAATGATGTTTGAATATTCCTTTGGAATGGAAAGGGAGGCGAACTTGATTCGGAAAGCGGTGGATGCTTCGATACATGCGAATATCCGCACGCAAGACATTCAAACAGAAGAGAAAAAGGCATACGGAACCTCGGAAGTAGGAGAATGGATAGTAAAATACATTCAGTCGGAATTTGTTTCCCAAGAAAAAATCTCGTAAAGCTCTGTTTTTGCATCTATCTTCTTAAAGGGATGAATGAGCCGAAACAATTATAAGGCTCAATTCCTCTCTCTGCAATAAGTTTGATTACCAGAAAGTTACAGAAAAACAACAAGTTTTATACTCAAGAATATAAAAACGGGTGTTTTATTTTTAATCTTGATTTCTTTTATTGAAGTAAGCGTTTTGATACCTTTGCTCGCGAGTTAAATGTTTCTTATTTTTCATGATACAACTAAAATAAGAACTTTTTTCTTACTTCAGTTGTATTTACTATTTGAACTTACCAATGCTATTCTTTTATCGGACACGTTTATAAATCGGAGATTTTTATGTATGTTTGCCCGATAAATAGTAAGACTACTCCTGATGAAAAATATACGCAACTTTTGTATTATCGCTCATATTGATCACGGAAAATCAACCTTAGCCGACCGCTTGTTGGAATTTACCAAAACCATCCAGATAACCAATGAGCAAATGCTCGACGACATGGATTTGGAAAAAGAGAGAGGCATTACTATTAAAAGTCATGCCATCCAGATGGAATATCTATACAAGGGCGAAAAGTATATTCTCAACCTGATTGATACTCCGGGACATGTGGATTTTTCGTATGAGGTTTCTCGTTCCATTGTCGCTTGTGAGGGGGCTTTACTCATTGTGGACGCATCACAGGGAGTACAGGCACAAACTATATCCAACCTCTACATGGCTATCAACCACGACTTGGAGATTATTCCCATTGTTAACAAATGCGATATGCCGAGCGCCATGCCCGAAGAAACGGAAGACGAAATAATAGACCTGCTCCATTGTCAACGCAATGAAATTATCCGTGCTTCGGGAAAAACGGGAATGGGGGTAGAAGAAATCCTGGCAGCAGTTATTGAACGTATCCCTCATCCTAAAGGAGATGAAGAAGCTCCTTTGCAAGCGCTTATTTTTGATTCAGTATTCAATTCTTTTCGCGGTATTATCGCCTACTTCAAAATAATAAATGGGGTGATTTGCTCTGGTGACAGAGTAAAATTTGTTAATACAGGCAAAGAGTACGTAGCCGACGAAATCGGAGTATTAAAAATGGATTTGATTCCTCGCAAAGAGTTGCATACGGGAGATGTAGGCTATATCATTTCAGGTATCAAGACTTCTCGTGAAGTAAAAGTAGGAGATACGGTTACCCACATTGCTCGTCCGGCGGACAAGGCTATCGAAGGTTTTGAAGAAGTAAAACCAATGGTATTTGCCGGTTTATATCCCATAGAAGCGGAAGATTTTGAAAATCTACGTTCTTCGCTGGAGAAATTGCAGTTGAACGACGCTTCTCTGACTTTTCAGCCGGAATCTTCTTTGGCATTAGGTTTCGGCTTTCGTTGCGGTTTTTTGGGATTACTACACATGGAGATTATACAAGAACGCTTAGACCGGGAGTTTGATATGAACGTTATTACCACTGTGCCCAACGTTTCTTACCAAATATATGACAAACAGGGGATTATGACTGAAGTGCATAATCCCGGCGGTATGCCGGATCCAACTTTGATTGACCACATTGAAGAACCTTACATCAAAGCGTCTGTGATTACTTCCATGGAATATATAGGTCCCATTATGACTTTGTGCCTTGGAAAACGGGGAGAGTTAATAAAGCAAGACTACATTTCCGGCAATCGAATTGAAATACAATATGACTTGCCTTTGGGTGAGATAGTGATTGATTTTTATGATAAGCTGAAAAGTATTTCCAAAGGGTATGCTTCATTCGACTATCATGCCAGTGGTTTTCGCTCTTCCAAACTTATAAAACTGGATATTCTTCTGAATGGAGAACCGGTTGACGCCCTTTCCACTTTAACGCATGTGGACAACGCTTATGAATTAGGAAAACGTATGTGCGAAAAGTTGAAAGAACTTATTCCCCGTCAACAGTTTGATATTGCTATTCAGGCGGCTATTGGTTCAAAAATTATCTCGCGCGAAACAATCAAAGCGGTTCGAAAAGACGTTACAGCGAAATGTTACGGAGGTGACATCAGTCGTAAACGCAAATTGTTGGAAAAACAGAAAAAGGGAAAAAAGCGCATGAAACAAATTGGTAATGTGGAAGTACCACAAAAAGCATTCCTCGCCGTATTGAAATTGGATTGAAATTCTTACTTACTTGAAAAAAGAAAAATTTACACTTCCGTACACCCGTTTTTCTCTAAAATGAGAATGTAAGGAGAAATCATTATTCTTTCCATGTTCCAATACGAACAATCCTTCTTTTTTTAATAAACCGTTCTTAAAAATAAGTCCGGGAAGTGTTTCCAATTCCGGTAAATCATAAGGAGGGTCTGCAAAAATAAAATCGAATGTTTCTCGAGTGCTGTTTATATATTTAAAGACATCGCCTCTTATCGGAAAACTATTGTCTGTTTTAACGTCATTCATAATTTTACAGATGAAAGCATAGTGTGCTTTATCTTTCTCTATGCTAATAACATTCTTGCATCCGCGCGAAACGAGTTCGAGGCTTATACTTCCCGTTCCGGAAAAAAGGTCAAGTGCAGATAGCCCTTCGCTAAAATCCATCTCATTGGAAAGAATATTAAACAGGCTTTCTTTAGCAAAGTCCGTCGTAGGTCTTGCCTTAAATGTATGTGGTATTTCAAATCTTCTTCTCTTATATATTCCGCTTATCACTCGCATAGTTTCGGTAACATTGAAGAGAGCAAATATAGAATTTATTTATCTATTTCACGACCGGTCAAATAATATCATATTCATTAATTATCAAGAATAAATGGAGCAACCCATTTGCGTTTTTTCGATCTTTTTATTATTTTTACAACGTTATTAAACAAAAAACACATGATATACCGATTTGCTATTATATCTGATGAAGTAGATAATTTCGTCAGAGAGATCCAAATTGACCCGGAAGATACTTTCTATAGCTTTCACAAGGCTATACTATCTTCTGTAGGATATACCGACGACCGAATGACTTCTTTCTTTATATGTAATGACGATTGGGAAAAAGAACAAGAAATCACATTAGAAGAAATGGATACCAATTCGGAAATGGATAGTTGGGTGATGAAAGACACCAAACTAAATGAACTTGTGGAAGATGAAAAGCAGAAACTTCTTTATGTGTTTGACTACATGACGGAGCGTTGCTTCTTTATCGAACTTTTGGAAATTATTACGGGAAAATCAATCAAACTGCCTAAATGTACACGCTCAGGAGGAGAAATCCCCAAACAATCCGTCGATTTCGAAGAATTAACAGCCAAAAGCGGATCATTGAACCTTGATGAAGATTTTTTCGGCGATCAGGATTTTGATCTTGAAGACTTTGACTCTAAAGGATTTGATACAAATATTCTCAGCTCTGAAGAGGATTTGCGGTTTCAGTGACTAAAACTTTGATTGTACTCATAGGACCTACAGGTGTCGGGAAAACGGAGCTTGCCATTGGTATGGCAGAACGTTTCAATACGTGCATTTTGTCAGCCGATTCTCGACAACTGTACGCCGATTTAAAGATAGGAACGGCTGCACCCACCCCCGACCAACTTGACCGGGTGCCGCACTATTTTGTGGGAACCCTGCAACTTACCGATTATTATAGCGCCGCTCAGTATGAGGAGGAAGCATTGAAAACCCTTGAAAACATTTTCTCAAAAAAAAATACGGCTATCCTTACCGGTGGTTCAATGATGTATGTGGATGCTGTGTGTAAAGGTATTGACGACATTCCGACCATAGACGCCGAAACGCGTGAATTGATATTTCACAAATACAAAACCGAAGGACTTGAACATCTCTGTGCGGAATTGAAACTTTTGGATCCTTCTTATCATAAAACAGTGGACTTGAAAAATGCCAAACGGGTCATTCACGCATTGGAAATTTGTTACATGACGGGGAAAACTTATACCTCTTTTCGTATCCATCAGAAAAAACAACGTCCGTTCAATATAATAAAAATAGGACTTACCCGAAACCGTGAAGATCTCTATGAACGCATTAATTGCCGTGTGGACGCTATGATACAAAAAGGATTGGTAGAAGAGGCTAAAACCGTATATCCTTATCGTCAGCTTAACTCCCTCAACACCGTAGGCTACAAAGAGCTATTCAAATATTTCGACGGAGAATGGGACTTACCCTTTGCCATAGAAAAAATTAAACGAAACTCCCGCATTTATTCGCGAAAACAAATGACTTGGTTTAAGCGGGATAAAGATATTAACTGGTTTCATTTTTGATCAGAACCCCATGGAACACTTACACGATTTCACCGGTGATTTGGCAATTATTCTTATCTCAGCCGGAATAGCTACTATTCTGTTTAAATGGCTAAAACAACCGGTAGTACTGGGATATATTGTTGCCGGTTTTATTGCCGGACCATACATTACATGGCTGCCGACAGTAACAGATATGAGCAATGTGCAAACATGGGCAGACATCGGGGTGATATTCTTGCTTTTTGCTTTGGGACTCGAGTTCAGCTTTAAACGATTGATTGCCGTAGGGGGAACAGCTTCCATAGCAACCGCTATCAATATGGGAGCCATGATTGTCATCGGATATATTGTCGGACAATTTTTAAGCTGGTCGCAAATGGACAGTATTTTTTTGGGCGGAATGCTTTCCATGTCGTCTACTACCATCATTATCAAAGCCTTCAACGATATGGGTTTGCAGAGACAAAAATTTGCAGGCATCGTTTTTGGAATGTTAATTGTGGAAGATTTGGCGGCTATTATAATGATGGTGTTGCTGTCCACCTTTGCTATAAGCAACCGGATAGAAGGAACGGAATTATTCACCGATACGTTGCGTTTGGTGTTTTTCGTGTTCGTCTGGTTTATCACAGGAATTTATTTGATACCGACTATACTGAAACGACTGCAAAAATACTTAAACGATGAAACATTACTTATCGTATCTATCGGGCTGTGTTTAAGCATGGTGCTTTTTGCTTCGTCGGTGGGATTTTCTGCAGCATTGGGAGCTTTCATCATGGGATCTATATTGGCAGAAACGATAATAGTAAAAAGGGTGGAACACTTGATAGAACCTGTTAAGAATCTTTTCGGGGCGATATTCTTTGTCTCCGTAGGAATGTTGATAGATCCTCAAATCATCTATGAACACGCCGTTTTAATCCTTATTTTAACGGTGGTAGTGCTTATCGGGCGTGTCTTTTTCGCCACTACGGGTGTATTGGCTTCCGGAGAAGGACTGAAAGTGGCGCTCCAATCAGGCTTTAGCTTGGCGCAAATAGGGGAATTCTCGTTTATCATCGCCACGCTGGGTACCAGCCTGGGTGTGATAAGCAACACGTTGTATCCCATCATTGTAACCGTATCTATTATTACCACATTCACCACGCCTTATTTCATCAAGGCAGCCAATCCGGCATACATTTTTCTGGAAAAACATATACCTCAAAATTGGGAAAAGTTATTGACCGGTTATGCAGCATCAAAATACGAAACGATGAACAAACAAAATGACTGGAATAAACTCTTAAAGAGTATTTTAAGGATGACAGCTATTTATTTCACCATATCTCTGGCTGTTAAGATTGTTTGTGAACAGTTCGTTACTCCGTTTATCACAACCTACATTCCGGGAATAAGCGGGCGGATAGTTGCTGCTACCGTAGCGCTTGTCTCAATGGCTCCTTTTTTAAGAGCTATTATGATGAAAAAGAATCATTCCGAAGAATTTAAAAATTTATGGAATGACAACCATTTTAACCGGGGTGCACTGATTTCACTCATTGCTTTTCGTATCGTATTGTGTATGGTACTTGTTTTGACAGTTTTAATCCCATTATTCCCGCAAGCCACCATTTCGATGGTAGTGGTTGCCTTAGTAGCCGTTTTACTAATCATTTTTATACAAGGATTCAAAACTCAATCACGCAGGATTGAAGCGCGTTTTCTCGAAAATTTGAACCACAAACAAAAAACAGAAGCGGAAAAAGCAGCCATTCATCCCACGATTGCCAGTCAGTTATTATCCAAAGAAATACATATCGAAGAAGTGGAAGTCTCCCCATCCTCTCCCAAAATAGGGAAGACATTGCGCGAACTTGATTACAGAAAAAATACCGGAGTAAGTATTGTAACTATATTGCGGGGAAACCGGAAGATAAATATACCTGATGCCGGAGAACGGCTTTATCCGTACGACAGAATCATTGTTGCCGGATCCGATGAAAATATTCAAAGACTCATCCGAACCATAGAAGAAAGGCGTTCCGTTGAAGTTAAAGAAGAAATTCCGGAATGCCGGATAGATTTGTCCCAATACGTTATTGAAGCCTCCTCCGAATTGATAGGAAAAACTCTTGCCCAATTGAACATACAAAGAAAAACAGAATGTATGATTGTTGGTATAGAGCGAAATGAGGAGATGAAAAAAATTTCCGCCAATTTCATTTTAGCCGAAGGAGACTCATTGCTGCTGGCTGGTGAGAAAGAAAAGCTTCATTTGTTTGAACAAAATATAGGCATTAAAACGGATACCCCACTGCAAAGTGAAGGCCAAGTCCTTCCGTAAATTTAGGGATGTTATAGTATCCTTTTCGAGACGTTGTATAAGGTATATGGAGCGCCACACCACAGTCTAAACGAATCACCAACGCAGAGAGGTCATATCGTAAACCGGCTCCCGTTCCCAAAGCAATATCATTGGGTAAATTTTTCAAGTTGAATTTTCCACCGGGACGGTCGGAATCATTACGTAGTATCCATATATTACCTGCATCGAGAAAGACAGCCCCGTGTATGTCTTTCAATATTCGGAAACGATATTCAAGATTTCCTTCCAGCTTCACATCGCCGGTTTGATCCATATAAGAGTATCCGGATTGTGATTGCACCTCCGGACGATAACTGCCCGGTCCGATGCTACGAACGGTAAAAGCACGGATACTGTTAGCTCCGCCAACAAAAAATTGTTCACTATAAGGAGACACACTCGAATTACCGTAAGAATAAATAATACCTCCATTCAATCGCATGGCAATGGATTGATTCCTGTCTATGTTCCAAGTATATCGGATATCTTCGGTTAATTTGAGAAATTGAGCGAAATGTGCTCCGAGTAGTTCCTTTTGTTCATTGAAATCTCCGTGTCCTGTCAATTTATATATAAGGGAAGTGATATTGCCTGTTGACGTCAATGAAGTTTCTATCCGAAACAAGTTCTGCCGCCTGCGACGGACAATATAAGCTGTATTATCGTATGTGTGGATGTAGTTCATAGAGGGAATGAACTGATTTGACAAACTGCGAAATAATACAGGATTAGCATTTATCACATTGTCAAACTCTCCTGTTGTCTGTTGTAAGGTGTTAAATGTTAATTTGAACGGAGTTATCAAATGCCGATGCGTTCGAGAAGGTTGAAAGGAATAAGTGACTTCGCCGCCAAATGACAACATCTTGAAAAAACGCGCCCGATTTAACTGACCGGCATTGAGACGAAACATGGTAATACCCTGAAAATCATACGCTTTTTTGCTTATTTTGGGAAACACCACGCGAGGAAAAGTCAGTGAAGCAGAAGCCCCTAACTCATAAGAATTAATAGCAGAAGCAGAATCTGTTGCGGAAGAATGAGTTTGCCACTCATAAGACCCTCGCAACCGTACGGAAAAGGTTTCTCCACCGCCGAAAACATTACGCTTAGTTACATTATATGCCGCTCCCGGACCCATCTGGTCATTACTTTTAGTCGCAAAGTTGAACTCCAATTCGCTGTCGTAAGGTAAATCATAAGTAGTTTTTACCGTTACATTAAGAATGCTATCCGTTTCTGTTTTCTCCGAATTGTTTGGATTCGGAATGTCATATTGTATCTCGGCATAGCGAAAAATGCCTAATCCTGTTAAATTATCATGCGTGCGAGTATTACGACGTTCCATGAAAAGTTGTCCTTTCTCAAAACGGAGACTTTTCAGGATTACTTCGGGACGAACTTTCAGTTTATTATAATAATAAATGTCAATATTCTCATACCGCAACGAATCATTCGGCATCTCGTTATTTAGTCTGTACAGACGAACGGAAATATCGCCTATATACCATTTTTGCAAAGTGCTTGCAGGCAATCCGGCTTTCGGAATAATCTGTAAATCCACTTTACCGAAAGATTGCGTTGTATCCGCACGATAGCCTATAAAATCGGGACGAAAGTAATAATATCCTCTGTTACGTAACAGTGTGCTCAACCTATTACGTTCTTCATCAAGTTTAACAACACTGAATTGATCGCCTTTACGAAGGAGAGAAACGCCACGCCCATTCAAGAGTATTTGTTTTGCTTCGGGAGAGAAACGCTCGTATGCAATAGAATCAAGCTTATAGGGAGTTCCCATGTTTATCAAATATTGCAACTTAACCTTTTTCGAATTCTTTGCATAAGGAAACAATTCGTAGCCTACCGTACCATTGAAATATCCGTAGTCGTGCAACAAATTATTTGCTACTTTTACCCGTATATCGGGGTTTATAGTGGAAATAAATACCGGTTTAGCAGCCAATTTTTCAAATATAAACCTGCCTAACTTTGTTTTAGAATTAACATAACGGTTATAAATCCATAATCCCACCGGAGGTCCATAACGCATGGTAGAACTTCCGAAAAGAGAATTATTGGGTGATGCCGACAATACCGCTTCTATTTCTTCCAATGCAACATGACCGGTCTGAGTTTTCGACAGGTTCTCCATCTGCATTTTCTTCTGACCGATGTATAAGGCTTCACCTTCCGGCAGGTTTTTAGTTGTGGAACAAGAGGATAAAAACAATATGCCGGTAAAAACAAGAGAAAAAATAAGAATCTTCTTTATACACATCTTTCAAGATTTAGTTGCCCACCCTATATTCGCATTAGTTAGCCAGATGAATAAATAAAAAAACAAGAATAATAACCTCTAAAAACTCGTATTGCCTAAATGCGTTACGGGTTATTTCCTCTAAAAATAAACAAATCTTTCAATTTATTTACTCTCTTGCGCAACACTATCCCTGTTCCTGTTTCCGTAATTTCCCCTTCCAATAAATTGTCAAAATTCTTATTATGATAAATACGGACGTATCGCGTTCCCGATACATCCAACCGGTATTCCAATGATATATTATCTATAAATGACTCATTTTGACTCATGTTACTATCATTTGTTGATATATGCCCTCCAATTACCACTTGAAAACGGTCATTGAAAAATCGTTGTGCATATCGAAAATTATAATCCCTTTGTTTTCCGCCGTTATCGTTGTCATAATTATCCATTCCGAAACTAATATTAACCTTTTTAAAAGCCGAACCCGCAATGCTCGAAATCTGGTTTTGCAATACGTTGTTCAGTGCATCGCCCATATCAAGCGTATTTTTTATTCCATTTCCCGTTGGTAAATACATTCCCGTAACAAGCATAGCCACCGCTTGTTTATTTCGTTCTTCGGAACTCATCATGGCAAGTTGATTTTGAATAGATATATCTTCCGGAGCTTCCAGGTCGAAGCTCAAATCCAAATTCTCCAATCTATTCATTATTCCTATAGACACATCGAAAGACACCATACGAGAAGAGCCATCTTCTCGCATTACCGAAGTACGGATACGTTCGGTAGCCTTAAGCGCCAATTTCGGATCTGTAATAT
>SNRY01000292.1_pt1 | contig 18370 bp, 11 predicted proteins | sample 4693421 | NCBI WGS metagenome assembly SNRY01 (sample SAMN11003215, study PRJNA524138) | termite gut metagenome | isolation source: Bacteroidetes bacterial symbionts from single cell of protist host amplifed... | host: Streblomastix strix ... | reverse complement strand
ATCCGGCAGAAGTGATAAAAAAGAGTACGTTTTGTGTTCCGTATTTCTTTTCAACAAGGTCTATTATTCCGGCAATGTTTCTATCAAGTCTTACATAAGTATCTTGTATTTCCAAAGCAGCTTCAAGCGAATTCATGTTATCATAAAGCCCTGCATAGTAGGTCAAAGAAAACAAATCAGGTATTTCATCTTGACCGATAAGACTATTACTTATAAACTCTTCGACTAAAGCATTTACTTCGTCATTGACAAGGGGAGAGGTAATGAAACGTTTATATTTATTAGATGTCTTGGTGCTTTCGAATTTATATTTAAAAGTGTTATTGCCCCATTCGGAAATCAAATAAGTGTATCTGCTTTCGGGCAGGAGAGGCGACCATACGAAGTTGTCAATTCGAAAATCAAGTGCTTTTTTGTCATTGTATTGGCTCACCCATACAGGGAAATCTTTGTAAAAAGTTGTTCCGCACCATTTTCCCGAACTGTTGTCCAGCCAAAATGCTCCATCCCCTGAATGTCCGGCGGCAAAGATTGCCGTTTCACGAAAGGGAGAAACGGAATATACCAATCCTCTGCCTTGTGTGGCTATTTTCAGTTCATCGGCAATGGTGGAAGTGAGCAATTGCATGGGGGATGAATTTTCACTTGTGTAATTTCCCATATAAGCGCTGTCGTCCGTACAATGGACGAGACGTAAAGTCGATCTGTCCATCCAATATTCGGAAATGATACCGTTGGACGAAGGAGTGGTTCCGGTGTATAGGGTTGCGACTGCCGATGCACGGTCGGGATTGGCAAAAGGATATTCTACATTGCGATAGATTCTTCCTTCTTTCCACAAACGTTTGAATCCGTTTTCACCGAATAAATCGGAAAAGATTTCCACATAGTCCGTGCGCAATTGGTCTATCGTTATGCCGACAATCAGTTTGGGAGCAGGAGGCAAAGAGCGGGCAGGCAAACCCGTAAACGTTAATATAGTAACTATGGAAGTTAAGACGTGTCTTTTCATTTGATTCTTTTATAACTCAAAATGAGATTGTTTGCCGAGCGAACCAACAAACTAACCGTCAAAGGTAATACGGCAAAATTGATTCTTTGTGGTATAATAGCCCAAAGCGCTATAAAAAGTGTTAAAATAATCACATTCAAAAGATGATACAGGCTTATTTGTCTTTTTATCTCTCGTCGTATTACGAAAGGCAAACATAAAATATGCAGCGGATGAAACACAAAAATCAAGTAGTTGGGGCTGACGGCAGGATGTTCCGATACGAATGTCAGAAAGGCTACGATACACCCCATAAGACCACTTACACCAAACAACATCACATCTATCCCCCAAAAACACCTTTGCTTTCTCAAACCGAAAAGGGTAACGGAAACGACTATCACAAACAGCAAAAGGGTAGTTTGCATCGGGCTAAGGGGAAAACTACCCGTAGAGAAAGCAACATCTTTCGTCTCAACGAGCGTACGGGTATCGGATACGAGTGGTCTTTGATTGCCTTCAGTATCCGTATTCACAGCCGAAGAAAAGTAAGCCATCAAATACAACGGGGCAAACATTCTTTGGCGATCGTTTGCCGGCTCATCTGCTTTCGACCCCAGACAAAAATCTATACCAAAGCGCGACCATTTGTGGTTGAGAGTACATTCATATATAATGTCTCGAAAAGTTTGTTCTTCATCCACACCCATATAATGTATTTTACCATTGAGGCATTCCTCTATCTTGTCTCGCGGACGAGTGGCGCAATTGTCAAACAGAAAGTTGTACCGGTATATGCAGTTTTCCGGGCGGCTGTTTTCCATCAACAATTCTGCCAATCTTGTTTTTTCTTCGGAAGTTAAGTTTAGTGTTTGTTGCCACACGGCACGGTTATAATAGTCGTACTCCATCGCAAAATGTTGATATTCCGTCATATCCAGCGAATAGTCCGTTTCACCTTTTACAAATCGCCAAATAAAATTAGGAGTATTGAAAGAAAACATACCGTAATTAAATACGTAATCTATATGTTTCTTCGGATATTCGTAACGAATAGCCGTATGCCCGAAGAGTGAATAAATTTCTTCACCCGGAGCGCATGTCAACAAACTTAGCCGAACAGAATCGGTATCGAACACATTTGTCGCCGGTATGGCATTGACACTAAACATGAAGCCGGTTACGACACTTAAAATCCGGTTGATGTATCTCTTCATTAATAATGACAACAACGTTAAAATGTGGTGCGAAGATACGAAATTATTTCCTTGTAATGATATGTAAGCAGCAATTATTTACAGCGTAGATTCATCTACCTCTTTTAATTCAAACCGGTGTGCATTTATATCTGTCCGCTTTCTACCATTAAAACCGTGCGTTCAATCAACCAATCTTTTCCTTGAGGATCATACCCTTCTTTTAGACTTGCTCCGAATATTCCCGCAAACATTTGATAAAAACCGGCTTTAAACGAACCCATGAAAGCTTTTATCAAATCAAAAGAAGTTTGACTACATTCGCGATCTATCAGTTTTATTAACAGTTTACCTTGTGAAAACGTTAATCGTTTCATTTGGGCGGTGTATTGTGCCTTAACTCCCTTTTCAATAGCTTTGATGTGCTTTTGTTTGCTCTTCGTGTCGGGAAGTGTTTGTATGTATTCGTACGACTCAATAAGAATACGTTTTACCTCTTTTGAGAAGGGCAATACCCTTTTTATATCACGTACCAGCTTATCATACTCCCTTCGCGCTTTTTCATTTTTAAATTGTAGCGGTTTAAAGACATATACAGTGGGTAACTCTATGTAAGGTATAGTATCTCCTTTGTACACGCAAACAGATACAAAATAACCGTTGTTTTGATTATTGCCTTGTGCGTTGCATTTGTATGGAAACAACAGGTTGATAATTGTAAATAATAGTATTATAATTGATAGTTTATTCATAATGCTTACAACTACAAATTAAGGTGAATACAAACATATATAAAAATAACCTGTTGCGCATTTAGCAAATATTCATTTTAATACAATTTATCTTTCTGTTTAATACAAACAAATTCAAATATTGAATCATCAAAAGTGATGTAATTCAGAGTGATAAAACATATACTCGGCGGTCGGGTTTAGTGCAACCAATTCCAAATCGGATAATTTTAGTTGCCTGATTTGCTTGAAACTTGCGATATGGGAGTAAATGTTTGTCAATTCTTTCAGGATAAATTCGTAATTTTGTATCAGATTGTTCAATCTATCTTTTGTTTTTCTAAATGCACAACAGGTTATAATCAATGAAATGTATCAAAATAAAATTGAATAAACAAGATCTTAATTAAAATAATAAAATGAATATACATGAAACATCTATGTAAGAAGAGCATTTTCTTTGTTTTTATTTCAGTCATCGCACTGCTGTTTTTATCCTCATGTGAAATCAGCAGTCAAAATTCGTTGGTTCCCCTGACACCGTCCGGCGCTCCTGACTATTTTTGCACATGGAATGTGCAGGGATATGTCGTAAACTATTCGACAAACGCACTCACCAGGGAGGCTATAAACGAAAAAAATATCTTTGGTACGGGTAAATATGAGAATTGGATTGATTTTTTTCCGAGTATCAGAAGCGATTTGTATTTTGTGATGGACGATTCCTGGGATATACCGCAGGACGTCAATACTACAGACAATGAATATCTGGGTACCGCAGAATTAGATACTACTCGATTTCCATCCTTTACAGGATCTCCATGTCAACGGCTAAAGCAATTGGCTGAATCCATAAAATCGCACGGTTGGAAAGGTGCAGGAGGATGGATATGCGCTCAGGAAGCGCTTAAATATGGCGCTGTTGATCCACAAAGCTATTGGACAGAACGCCTGAAAACTGCTCAAGAGGCAGGCTTTGTTTACTGGAAAGTCGATTGGGGAAAACAATGTCGTCAAGGAGAGTGGCGCAGGATGCTAACAACATTGGGGCACGAGTATGCTCCGGATCTCGTTATTGAGCATGCCTTCCAGAAGTCATTTATTGAGTTCAGTGATGTTTTCCGCACATACGATGTTGAGAATATTATTGCCCAACCTGTTACCATTGAGCGTGTAGCCGGCTTACTGCCCTATAATGTTCAGGGCGATGCAAAAGGAATCATTAATTGTGAAGACGAACCGTATATTGCTGCGGGCTTGGGTTGTGCTATCGGGGTGATGCGTCATCCTTTTAACGGTACACTTCCGGATGGAGCTCAGGATTACGCTTTTCCACCTGTTGGTCGGGATATAAAAAATAGAATGGATGAAGTGATTCGCGGCGTCAGATGGCACCGTATTGCCGAACCATTCGGAGTGGGGAGTGCGTATGAAATAGACTCTGTCAAATTGACCGATTACTGGATATTGGGAGAAAGGGAAACATGGGTTCGCCGTAAAATAGGAGACAAGCTATCCGCTACCTCTCCTGCCAGGGTGAGTAGAGGGCTGCCATTGCCGGAAATATCCAATTTATACGGTAACGACCAACCTTTTGTGTTGGCTTCAGCATATCCGAACGGAGCAGTGGCTATTGCAACGATTGGTCGCAGCCTGGGACGTAATTATGTGTTGAAACAGGAAACAGTAACTGTTACTCTGCCTGATATTAATGCTCCTGTCGGTATCTTTGGGGATTATAAAGAACTTATTCTGGTATTTCCCGGAAAAATAGGTCGGAAAATAACTGTTTACGGGCAGGATTTGGCGGGAGAAATACCTGTCAATATTACCGGTAGAGTAAAAACAGACGGGAACAGATTAATTGTTCCGGGCGATGTAATCCGTAAAATCGGTTTAATGGCAGCTACTCCGGGCGATTTATCGGATCCGGGAATGGTGTTGAAAGTTATCACAGGAAGCAATTAAAAACAAAACGATGCCCGTAGTGCATTTAGAACAAAAGCCAAGGTGTACGACTTTTTAGTCAAATGAACAATCTATCTTCTGCTTTTTTCTAAATGCACAACAGGTTAAAAATAGTATGTCTTTAACTACAAGATTACGAAAAGCTCAAAAAGCATCGATACTTGTACCGGCTTTGCCTAAATCTTCACACAGAAAGCCCCATTCTCCGCAAGAGAAACAAAATCAATCTCCAATCGTTTACATTCATCTATAATACTTCGTTTATGATACTCGGACAGAGAAGAGTCTATGATAACCTTCTTTGTCGAAAATAATCTGATTAATGGCTCCAAATGTCCGCCATATCCCTTGCAAAGATAGAGATAATCTATTTCTAAAGGTTGAACGGTTGCTTTATTATGCCAATGATTGCCGTTTACAATGCAAATCCATTTACCATGGAAACAAAGCAGATTATTTTGATAAAAAAGATGAGTATCCCTGTAATTGGAAACAACAGAATGAGGTTCCGTCAACTGTAAACGCATCCAATAGCGGGATACCATACGTGGCAAACGTTTCCTGTCAGACACACTATCGGCATAAGTCAACCATGATTCGCCTGTAGAAGCCATGCAATGAACCGCCGGGCAGTTGCGAATATTATAAAACACCAAACTTTCCTGTACCCGGTCATTGTTTCTCATTACCGTATGACAGCAACATACTATCAGCATACATACCAGCAAAGCATGCAGATATTTCACACGTTTAAAATGCAAGTAACAAACCAACAACAGTATCATTACATAAAAACCGATTACTTCCCACTGATATACCCAAATAGTATCCATAGATGAGAAAGGTAATTGCTCAATCCAACGAACAATAGCGTTTAACGTTTTAATAAGTCTATCAACAATGCCTGCTACAAACAATTGGATTACAGGCAAAAGTGATACGATCAACATAATTATCGCCGCATACATGATAATGATTACCAACGTAACAACAAGCAGGTTTGTCAATAAAAAATGTGTGGAGAAACGAGAAAAGTAGAGCAGTACCAATGGTGCCGCTCCTACTTGCGCAGCAATGGAAACCGTTGTTATCCCCCAAAAATACTTTAATATCCGGTTATTAACCGGCAATATCCTGTAAAGTCGAGGTTGAAGGAACAAGATAGATGCCACCGCACAAAAAGATAATTGAAATCCCACATCAAAAATCCAACAGGGATTATGGAGTAACATCAGCAACCCTGCTGCCGCTAAGGTGTTTAAAGAGATATAGTTTCCTCTACGAAATTCGGACAAAGCAAACAAAGAACACATCAGCGCCGAACGTACAATACAGGGTGCGAGTCCGGTTATGAAAGCAAATCCCCAAATAAGAATTAAAATAATTGTTACTCGAAGCATCTTTATTCCGGGCAATTTATCAGGAATCCTTTTCAAAAAAAAGAAAATAAACCCATAAAGCAGAGCGAAATGAAGTCCGGATAAAGACAATACATGGCTTGCTCCCGATACGGAATAAGATTCGCGAATCTCTTCGCTAAGCTCTTCCTGATAGCCGATAGTCAGGGCGGAAAGCACAGCAAGTTCGTCTCCTTGAAACCCAAGTTTATCGTAAAGTAATAATATTTTGTCTCGACATTCCAGTGCTGTGTGCATAAGGGAATAGTGAACATGATTTGCCGTAATCTTCCAATTACCGGAACTCACAAAGCCGATACCGCTGACAGCCTTATACGTTAGATAACGGGCATAATCAAATTCATCGGGATTGCCGTTATTACGTGGTAGAGAAAGACGAGTGGAGAAAAGGACTTCATCACCCCTTCGTAAGCATTCGCTTATAGAATCTTGTTGAATGTAAAGCAAAATGTGTTTATGTGGATAAACAACGGACACGGAATCGTGATTTTCCAACAAATAAGCACGACAAAGCAGGTATTGCCCTTTAGCTTTCGGCTTCTCCATGATGACGGCACGATAAACGGATTTTGTTTCCGGAAAGGTGTATGACGTTTGTTGTAACCGCCAACTGATAGTATGAATACCTAACACAAAAAAACAAAGAGAGACAGATAATCCAAACCACCACCTCCGCGCATATCTTTTAAGGCGATACGATGCTGATAAAAACAATACGGAACAAGCATACAATGGCATCAAAAGCCACCATCCTAATTTCTGGCAGTGGAAAAACAAGAAATTACCGGCTATAATGCCGGCAATCATTGGCAATAGCAGGCGTAAGAAGGGATATTTATGCAGATAGTGAGTGATCAATACGGAAAGGTTACAGATTTTTTAAATCATGAATTACCTTTTCCGGTTTTTCTGCTTTGAATATTGTACTACCAACAACTAAAACATTTGCTCCGGCTGCCATTAAACGGGCGCCCGTTTCTACATTTATACCACCATCTACTTCGATAAGAGCCTTAGAGTTTGTACTTTCAATCAGGTTACGAAGTTCCTTTACTTTTTCGATAGAGTGTTCAATAAACTTTTGTCCGCTAAAACCGGGGTTTACACTCATCACAAGCACCATATATACATCTTGAATAATATCCTTCAAAAGACAAACCGGTGTAGCCGGATTTATCGTTATTGCAGGTTGCATACCTGCTTCGCGAATTTGCTGAAGAACACGATGCAAATGCGTACAAGCTTCATAATGGACATTCATAATAGATGCTCCCAAAGCTTTTATCTCCGGGATAAACTTTTCCGGGTTGACTATCATTAAATGTACATCAAGAGGTTTCTTATTTAATTTAACGATAGACTTCAGTACCGGAAAACCGAATGAAATATTAGGTACAAAAACCCCATCCATTATATCCGCATGTATCCAATCCGCTTCACTACGGTTAATCATTTCAATATTTTCAGCAAGATTGGCAAAATCAACTGAAAGAATAGAAGGAGCGATAAGCGGTTTCATTACTTTTTATTTTATTGACAAATGTTGTTTTGATTCATTGACAAAGATATGTCATTATGTTTTAATTCAAATTGCCCTCCGTGAAACAGTTGGATACCTTTTGTTAAAATGCAACGTTTGGCGCTTTCTGACTTCCTTCTTCCGCTTCGAAATACGGCTTCCTTTCAAATCCGGATAGGGAGGCAATGATATTTCTTGGAAAACGGCGAATAGCAGTATTAAAACTGCTCGTAATCTCGTTATACCGGCTACGTTCTACTTGAATCCGGTTTTCGGTTCCTTCTAATTGAGCTTGCAACTCCAAAAAGTTCTGATTAGCCTTTAAATCAGGATAATTCTCTGTAATCATCAGCAAACGACCCAATGCAGCACTCAGCTCCCCTTGAGCTGCTTGATATTCCTGCAGTTTTTCCGGTGTCAGCGACTCTGCATCCACGGTTACCTGTGTTGCCTTTGCACGAGCGGATACAACGCCTTCCAAGGTTTCACTTTCATGGCTGGCATAACCCTTCACCGTAGCCACTAAATTCGGAATCAAGTCGGCACGACGTTGGTATTGGCTTTCCACGTTTGCCCATTGTTTACTAACACTCTCTTCTATAGAAACCAAAGCGTTATAACCAGTCATATACCATAAAACAAGTACGACTAATACGGTTAAAGAAATCAGTATTCCCTTTTTCATGTTCAAGTTGAATTAATTGTTAAAACTATACTTACTACCAATGACTCGTAGAGCCTCCGCCACCTGAACGACCACCGCCGAAACTGCCCCCATGACTTCCGCCACCGAAAGGGGTTCCGCCGATGCCTCTGGCAGTATGTTGTAAGCGAGGCAGACTCATATCGTAATTCTTTTCATAACCACAAAACTTACAGTGATATACCACTCTTTGCAAACCGGCACTGATGTGCGTAGGAGCTTGTACCATATAAGACGTTTTTTTTGTAAATGTCTTTGCACTGCACTTAGGACATTTGGCATAATTGCTTGACTTGTTGTCATATTCAAAAACAACCTTATTCCCACAATTGTTGCATAAAAAAACATCGTAATCCACTGATTGTATTCTTTCTTCAAAATCTTGAGAGGGGACTAAAAACTTATTATCCTCATTTTCCGGCAAAATGTGCATCATATTCTCACAAACATTGCAACGTATAGGTTGCTTTCTCATTTTCCGCATTTGAACCTTTGCGTAGAGAGTGGCGGGAATAATCGCCGGTAGGATGATCATTAAATAAAGCACATAAATCGCATGGAACAACAATAGCACCAATAATGACCCTGCAACAACAATCGCCACAGTCAAATAATTTACTGTTTTTCGTTTCGTTTTCAATGCATAATAGCGCGCTCTATTGGTCGGTAACTTCGCATCATTTTTGATTTTGCCAACTATATTATGCATCCATAGCGATGAAATCAGTATTACCGACAAACATATAGCCAGAACCGCTTGCCACACGATACCTGTGGATTGTTTTCCCGGCTCGAGTAGTACCACCTCATTGCTATTATTAGTATGCACGATGGAAACAATTCGATCCACACCGGCTAATATCCCTGCACCGTAGTTGCCGTTTTTAAATTCGGGTATCATTGTTTGCATTTGTATTCGTTTGCAAATGGCATCAGGCAGTACGCCTTCGAGACCGTAACCGACTTCAAATCTTACGGAACGCTTATCCAACACAAACAAAATCAATAAACCATTATCCACATTCTTTTTCCCAATGCCCCATTCTTCAAACAATTTGACTGCAAAGCCTTCGATATCGTTATTGCCGATAGAATTGAGCAAAACAACAGCAACTTCGGCTTTTGTATCCGCTTCGAGGGTTTGCAATATCTTATTAACCTGAGAAAGGGTATAAGTATCTAAAATACCGTCAGGATTACTGACAAAGTTTGCAGCATCAAGTGTTTTCGGATTTGGTACTGTTTTTATAGTATATTCCTGTGCTGCAAGAACAAAGATATGAGAGGAAAATAACAATATGAATAAAATGTTTTTCTTCATTTATGGTAAGTATCAATTGGGGATTAGCATCGTTCGTACATTTAATTTAATCAGTGTCTTTTATCAGCAAACTTTTCAGGGGCATTGTTTGCATTTTCTATCGTTTCTTCGATATTCTTAATTTTACCGGTTGCCATTTGAATAGACAGGATCAATTTTCTTTCAACAAAAGCGGCAACATAATCAACTAATGGTTTAGCTTGTTCAAGAGAGGCATTCGCGCCATCGACAGGAAGCAACCCTGTATTTTTATCGCATTGCCCTAAGACATTAAGATAGTTTTTCCGGTCTGCCGTAGGGACAACTATCATCGGATAGCCATGTCTGTACAAAATGTAATTGACTAATAATCGGGCAATGCGACCATTGCCGTCTTCAAACGGGTGGATACGGATATAACGGAAATGGAACAATGCAGCCAACGCCGCAACAGATAGTTCGCCTTTTTGTTCCATATCTTGATACCAACTAATCAAATCAGTCATCATGGAAGGCGTTTCTTCAGGCGAAGCATAGTCGAATAGCTCGCCGGAAGGCGTAATGACTGAATTTGGACGTGTTTTATATACACCGGTATGTATTTTATAGCGGTATTCACCATCGTTGCTTGTTTTGTAAAAATCGCCTGCAAGGATGGTGCTGTTTAGTTCTCGGATGAAACTTTCGGAAAGGGGTCTTTCTTTGTCGCGTGCCTCTCTCTTCATCATCTCCAAGCCTACATTATGCGCTTTCATCTCTTCATAATCACGAAAAAAAGCCTCGCCTTCAGTTTTGCCGAACATAAGCAGCAATTTAGTTTGTCCGTAAGTAAGTGTATTTCCCTCCAAATGATTGGAGTTGTAATTGAAGTCGAACATAAATTGCTGGTCCATCCGGTGTTGAATTTCCGGTTTCAAAGGCTGTAACGACAACCATTCTTTGTATAATGTATCTATTGGGTTCATATTTTCATCAATTCGGCAAGCGAATAATCCATAGTTTCTTCGGGTGACATATCTTTGTCTTATCAGAAGTTGAATACAAAAGTACGGAATTATACCCGTTAGAGATTATGACGAACGAAAGAACTCTTTCTTATTATCATTATCGTTCTAATAACCCCTTTAGGAGTTGAGGGTTATTGGTAGTAATAAAATCAATCCCCTGTGAGATGAAATATTTCATGTCTTCTACATTGTTGACAGTCCATACGTTTGTGGTAAGTCCCAAGTTTTTGGCTTCCTTTATCCATGTCGGGTTTTTCTTCAAGCATTCCTTGTCGTAATCAAGCCCCCAGTAACCGGAGGCTTTTAGTTCTGTGGGCGATTTATCACCCGAAAGATAGGCTACACGATGTTTCGGATTGAGTGTAATCAATTCTTTGCAGACATGTTCGCTGAATGAAATATAATCCACCCTATCGGCAATACCACTTTCATCAATAACTCTCACGACAGCATCTGCGGCACATATGTCGCTTTCAGAAGTACTATGGGGCTTTATTTCGACAATCAACTTTGTCTTATGTTGTTTTTTCATTACGTCAATATATTGTTGTAATGTGGGGAGAGGCTCGCCATTTACTAACCGGAGGGCTGATAAATCCGCATACATAGCTTTTTGAATGATTACACCTTGATAGCCTTCGTCATGGTTAAGCACCAATCTACCATCTTGGGTAATCCATACGTCCAATTCCGAGCCATACACTGCTATATCAATCGCATTCTTCAGAGAGGATATCGAATTTTGAGCAGAGCCTAATTTGTCCCAATAACCCCGGTGTGCTATAATCTGAGTTTGCGTATAGGCATTGATAGTACAACACATCATCAAGAGAAATAATATACTAAACAAAGGTTGCTTTTTCATAATTTATAACTAAATGATTCTCCTATGCTAACAGGTAACGAAGTTACTGAAAATTTTCTATTTTATACTTTACGCGGCATAGTTTTATGTAATAGATATGTATCCACATCTATGCTATCTATACCGCGCAAAGTGTAATTATGGCTTGTCAATCAATAAAAGTTGGACTTCTCTTTCATAACCTTGTGGATATACGCGATAAGGAGTAAAAATGGAACGAGCAGTGCAACCTACGCCGGAAGTGGCATAATCCAGATTGAAGGTATTGCCGTTTTGTTCTTGTAGCTGATAGGTATAAACCGCTTTTGTTAGGTGGGAAGTCGAATAGGGATAGATATTGAAGTTGAAATATTCGTTCGTTTTGAGGGCGATTCCTTTGCCTTGTTCATCCCGTATTTTCACCCATCGGTTCTCTGTTCTCAGTCCATAATCCTGTGGAATTATGTAAGGCTCATACATCTCGCTTACGGAAGAGGAGTAGATACCCAGCTTATAGCCGGTTTTACGGTCAGGGTAATTCTCCTGTGGTCCGCGACCGTACCATTCTATTTTATCTAAGCTCTTATCTAGAGTAAGCGTCAAGCCTATACGCGGCAGCCAGAGAGGCATTTTCCCGGATGGCCATATCCGGTGCTTGAGAGTCAGTTCGCCCCTTCCGTCTATGATATATTCATATTGTTCTTCAAATCCGTTACATTGTATTCCACGGATATACTGATCACGATTTTCCCATGTATTGCCTCCTGTCAGGCAAATATCGCGTACCCTGACAAACACTTTCCCATCTGTTTCAAATGCTTCAACGGAGAGCGGAACATACCTCAGTGCATCAATCCCTGTGGCATAAAACTCTGCGGCAACTTGTTGTCCGTAGCCCGTTTTCCAATTCGAAGAACGCGCATTGCCTGAGTTCCACGAATCCACTTCATTCGCTAAAGGTGCACGCCACACATTTAAAGTTAAGGGCGACTTCAACAATTCTTTCCCTTTCAGCCGGATAGAATATAACTGTCCTTCCCTTCGGCTAAAGGTATAAGCGAAGCCGTTTCCCGACACATTGATTGCATCTTCTGTTTGTTGCAATATCGCTTTTATTCTTGTAGGGGCAGGAACAGATTCTGCTACAGTGCGCCAGGGTAATTCTAATTGATCCCAGGCGACTTCATGACCTGCTTTTGCCCATAATTCATCCTTTTTCAGGAGTGAATAAACGGTTATCCGGTATTCGACGCCCGATTGAATGACCGGTTTGGTATAGGGAATATGGATAATCATTTTCGATAAGGGAGGCACATCCAGGTCCAAAACACCTTGTTGCAAGATGTCTCCGTCTGCTTCTAACTTCCAATGGGTTTCATATTGCGAGGTAGAGGTAAAATGGTTGCGGTTCCATACTTCCGCCTTCCCGTACTCCGCGTCTAAGAGGCAAAAAGAAAGTGGTTGTACTGTTTTTTTCATCTGCCACATTTCAGGCTGTACCCTGCGGTCAGGCCAAATGCTGCCATAAGTGCGTGCACCGATGCCGTAACTGAAAAAGGTTCCACGGTCAATCACTTCCTCAAAATCCAGCCACAGCGCTGCTTTCTCAGGCAAGAAGTTTTCCGGTATTACGGCATCCGCAAAAATACCGACGTAATCGAATTGCGTATCACAGATATATCCATCCGTTTCTTGCCCGTGTATCTCCGCATTGCGCCCAATATTCACCGGAAAGGGGAAATTCTTTATCCACCCCGAAGCCTTTTTCCGGGCGGACAACAGACCGTCTATGTGTATCTGCATCTCTGCGCCGTCGTAAATAGCCGTCAGTTGATGCCAGTTGTTTTCCCAGTCCTCCGGCAAACCCGTATTGATACGGTAGGACTTATCTGTATAGATATAAAACTCCAGTGAGTCTTTCCCCTTTTGTTGCAGACCAAACTGATAGCTCCCTTTGGTGATTAGCGACCCGCAATCGTTGTTGAGTTTGCGGGGAAACACTTTACAGGTCAGAGTTAGCTTATCTCCGCTTATTTCCACATTCTCACTACGATACACTTCTACCCATTGGTCGTTTCCATTCAAATCGAGCACCTTGCCGTTACCTTTTTTTACCAGAGCAGCTTTCCCCATCAGATGTGCCGGCGTATGGAAGGGTGAGTCATCTTTCAGGGCGTTAATCCGTTCCGTTATGCCTGTGCTGACAAAATCCCATATTGAGCCTCCCATCGTGCGGGGGTGCGTATAGATAACTCGCCAGTAATCATCCATTCCCCCTCCGCCATTGCCGGCAACAGAGAGATATTCATCCATAAAGGAAGGGCGTTTATCCGTAGTATCAATTCCCACCTGTATCTCCAATTCCATCGGCGTGGGGTAGCGAGGACCGATAATATCTTCTGCCGGGTGAGCAAATGCATTTCCGCCATACATCCAGTAACGGGTGGCATCATACTTGCGTCCTTCTTTGACTACTTCGCCGATATTGAAGCCCTCGCCGCTTTCATTGCCGGCACTCCAGAACAAGATCGAAGGATGATTGCGGTCGCGCAACACCATTCGGCGGCTGCGTTCCTTGTACATCTCGGTATATTCCGCCTTTCCGGAAACCCATTCTGTGGCATGCGCTTCTACGCCGGCTTCGTCAATGATATAAAGCCCATACTCGTCCGCCAGTTCAAGGTACTTGTTTACCGGTGGATAGTGAGAAGTCCTTACAGCGTTGAAATTAAATTGTTTCAAGATGGAAAAATCCTTGCGAATGGTCTCTTCATTCATGGTATGTCCCAAATCCGGATGTTGCATATGTGAATTTTGCGCATTCACTTTAATGGGAACGCCGTTCAGGTAAAAGATGCCGTTTCGTATTTCCGTTTCCTTAAAACCGACACGTGTCTGTGCCTTGTCCACCCAATCACCTTCACTCGTAAGCAATTGCATTTTCAGAGTATATAAAGCAGGCGTTTCCGCTGTCCATTTCTCAGGGTGAGTGATTATTTTTTCCAATACAACCTGTTTTTTATCCGAAGAGTCAAAGGAGAAAGGATTACTTTTTAGTTCGGCAACCATCTGTCCCCTGCTATCCATCAATTGCGCCTCAATCTTGTACCCGGGAGCCGTTGCCTTCGTGTATTTCTTTGCATCGACCTTTATCATTAAATGTGCATCGGTGTAGGTGTCGTCCAAGTCCGTGATCACTTGCCAGTCGAACAGTCGAACCGGCGAGGTGGCATACAACCACGCATCATCGAAGATACCTGCCAGTCGCCAATAATCCTGTCCTTCCAGATAGTAGCCGTCGGAATATTTGGTTACAAGAACCGCCAACGTATTTGTTCCCTGTTTTAGAAAAGGCGTGATATTATATTCGGCAGGTTCTTGGGCGCCTTCATTATAACCGGCTTCCTGTCCGTTTACCCATACGAAAGAAGCGGAAGCTACTTTTTCCAAACGCAGGAATACCTGCTCGCCTTTCCAGGAAGAAGGAAGGGAAAAAGTTTTTCGGTAAGCTCCTGTAGGATTGTTTTCATGTGGGACAAAAGGAGGATTCGCCTTAAAAGGAGCATGTACGTTTCGGAATAATTTATCTCCGTAACCCTGCATCTCCCAATTGGAAGGTACAAGTATGGAAGCCCACTTCCGATCGTTGTATCCCAAGGTATAGAAATCGCGGGGTATGCCTTCGGGCGTATTACTCCAAAAAAACTTCCAATCCCCGTTCAGGCGGATTTGTTTTTCAGGAATAAAATAAGTGCGTCCCTCCTCTTGATTCCATTCAAATACAGACGTATTCTCAATAAAATCATACAAATTGTCTAAGAATCGTTGCTGTGCATACGCATTGAAATGCAAACAGCAATAAAAAACCGGAATAAGCATAAATTTGTTTCGCATGGTCATTTAAATTTGAGTGGTAGATTTGAAAACATTAGGGCACTCTAAATTTTGTTTTACGGTTTATTTCAAAAAGTCACAAAATCCCGTTAATACCCGATTGAAATCAATAGGTACAAATATATGCAAAGGTTTTATTTTAACCAAATTTTTTTGAATTGTTTCTGCAAAAGCAACCTATCTATCTACTTATTTATCAAATAATTACAGTTATTTCCTGATCGGTAAAAGTTGTAGCCGAACAATTTGTTCGTAGCGAACAATATTGTACGTCAGGTTGATTATGCCGATGATTGACTTGGCGCGGTTTATGCCAATGGAGCGAATCTATTTCATAATAGATACACATTTTCTTCGTATATCTTTGTCATCCTATTGTTAATTTTACGTCCTTTTCATGTCCTTTTTACAGGGTATCTACGAGGTAACTACGAGGTATCTACGACCTAGCTACGACCCTGCGTCGTAGTTTACCTGTGGTTACCAGCTTGTTACCTGTTTGATAGGACGTAGAATGCTGCTAACGCATTGCTACCATTCTGTGAATCAGGAGAATACGTAATTAAAGAATTCGGCAAACAATTGAATATAAGCAGTTTATGATTCCTGAATAACTTCCTCTTTGGCTTTTGCTCTGAATGCACTACGAATAAGTAGCAACTTGAATTTTTCTTATTGTCTAATACGAATCATTTCATGGCTTTTTGCCAAAAAGAGATGCCTTTTGTTGTCCTTTATAGACAAATTAGTATAGATAGATTAAACTTATTACTTCTTTTGCGGTCTTATATAAAGTTGCAACAATTAAATTTAAAAATTTAGTCATCAAAAAAAAGAAAGATTATGAAGAAAGTAGTTTATTTGGTTATCGCATTTTTAGTGGTAAGTAGTGTGGCAATGGCACAGGCTCCTCGTGGAGCAGGTGCGGAAGGCAGAAATAGGGTTGATGCAAAAACACGTGCCGAACGTTTGACCGAACGTTTAGTAAAAGAATATTCATTGACCGATAAACAGAAAAAGCAAGTATCCGAAGCCAATCTTGCTTGGGTACAACAGCTAGATAGTATTGCACAAGGTGATAATAAAGAGAGAGAGGCACAACGTGAGAAAATGAAAAAAGCACGCGAGAAATACGACGTTCAACTGAAAAAAATTCTGACGACTGAACAGTATAATGCTTACACAAAAGCTCAGAGTGAGCGGCAAAATAGAGCAGCCGGAGGGGAAAGAAGAACGCAGAATAGACAGGAGCAATAACTTTTGTTACGCAGTTTTGCTATACAGAAAAATAATATTGGGGTAATAGAAAGATTTTTTATTTTAATTTTTGTCTTTTTTCAGTAGAATTTAGGCATATTCTAATCTATTACTTTCCAGTTATTTGTCTATTGTTAGTTATTATTTTCTCATCGTATATCGGGTTGTTATTTTGTGAATAAAGAAAAGAAAAAGAAAAAAAAGGCAAAAAAAGTTTGTGTATAGAATAAGAAGTTTCTATCTTTGCCGTCGCTTTTGCATAAAGGCATCGTTCTTTGAATAATTGATAAACAATACAAGTAGTACAAGAGCATTTTGATTCTTTGTGATTTTATTCTTGTTGTGTTTTCATCGACCGGTTTTTTTGATTGGTTTTTGTGTGGCACGTTTGATATAAGGTTATGAGGAGTTGAAATGGGTAAAAATAGTACCGTCAATCTCCTGTTTTAAGGAGCAATAGTTTAGGTTGATGTTATATTAACTTAATTTTATTATAATGATTACGGCATTCTACAGTCTTATTTAGTGAGACTAAAGAAGAAATATTGAAGAAATATTTACAATGAAGAGTTTGATCCTGGCTCAGGATGAACGCTAGCTACAGGCTTAACACATGCAAGTCGAGGGGCAACATGAACCAGCAATGGTTTGATGGCGACCGGCGCACTGGTGAGTAACACGTATCCAACCTGCCATTTACTCGGGTATAGGCTTTCGAAAGAAAGATTAATCCCCGATAGTATGTTTATTTCGCATGGGATGACCATTAAAGAGAGTAATTTTGGTAAATGAGGGGGATGCGCTCCATTAGATAGTTGGTAAGGTAACGGCTTACCAAGTCTTCGATGGATAGGGGTTCTGAGAGGATTTCCCCCCACATTGGAACTGAGACACGGTCCAAACTCCTACGGGAGGCAGCAGTGAGGAATATTGGTCAATGGGCGCAAGCCTGAACCAGCCACGTAGCGTGAAGGATGACAGCCCTATGGGTTTTAAACTTCTTTTATAAGGGAATAAATGACACTATGTATAGTGTTTTGTATGTACTTTATGAATAAGCATCGGCTAACTCCGTGCCAGCAGCCGCGGTAATACGGAGGATGCGAGCGTTATCCGGATTTATTGGGTTTAAAGGGTGCGTAGGCGGGCATTCAAGTCAGTTGTGAAAGTTTAAGGCTCAACCTTGAAATAGCAATTGAAACTGTTTGTCTTGAGAGTAAATAAGGTGGGCGGAATTCGTGGTGTAGCGGTGAAATGCTTAGATATCACGAAGAACTCCGATTGCGTAGGCAGCTCACCGGGCTACCTCTGACGCTGAGGCACGAAAGTGTGGTTATCAAACAGGATTAGATACCCTGGTAGTCCACACCGTAAACGATGAATACTAGTTTTTTGCGATATGACCGCAAGAGGCAAAGCGAAAGCATTAAGTATTCCACCTGGGGAGTACGCCGGCAACGGTGAAACTCAAAGGAATTGACGGGGGCCCGCACAAGCGGAGGAACATGTGGTTTAATTCGATGATACGCGAGGAACCTTACC
>SNRY01000291.1_pt1 | contig 18391 bp, 12 predicted proteins | sample 4693421 | NCBI WGS metagenome assembly SNRY01 (sample SAMN11003215, study PRJNA524138) | termite gut metagenome | isolation source: Bacteroidetes bacterial symbionts from single cell of protist host amplifed... | host: Streblomastix strix ... | reverse complement strand
CAGATTTTAAATTAACATTAACATAATCTCAACTCTTTATAGAAAGAATTATCGAAAAAACCGCCGATGGGAGTAACACTCTTTTTGTTCCTTCTTTAGACGAACATTATCATAGTGTAAAAGGCGCGCACACAGAGTCGCAACATATCTTCATCGACAAGGGTATGAAACATTCTGCCGTTTCTGCTCCTCAAATCTTAGAGATAGGATTCGGGACAGGGTTGAATGCCTTTCTTACTTTGTTGACCGCCGAACAACTTAACAGACACATACACTATACTGCCATAGAACGTTATCCCTTGTCTTGGGAAACAATAGAAGGGTTGGCATATAGTGATGATTTCCGGTTCCGTATGCTGCATGATGCGTCTTGGAATACGGAGGTTTTGATTACTCCCCGTTTCTTTTTGTATAAAATAGAAGGAGACTTTACACAATATGCTTTCTCCTCACGTTATGATGTGGTTTATTTCGATGCCTTTGCTCCCGAAAAACAACCGGAAATGTGGAGTCGGCAGTTGTTTGAATATTTGTATCATATGATGAATGAAGGGGGGATTTTGACTACTTACTGTTCCAAAGGAGCGATACGAAGGATGTTGCAGGATATAGGCTTTACGGTGGAACGTCTTCCCGGTCCGTCGGGAGGAAAACGAGAGATGTTGAGAGCAAAGAAGAATGTGAAATGAAAAATGTCTAAACTAATCAATGAAAATGAAATATTTAATCGGATTTGGAATAGTTCTAATACTCTTAACCGCTTGTTCTGTTTCGGAGAAGAGTGAAACACAGCGTATCATTACAGTTACCATAGAGCCTCAGCGTTACTTCACCGAAGCCATAGCGGGAGATAAGTTTACAGTCATAAGTATGGTTCCTAAAGGAAACAATCCTGAAACTTATGATCCTACTCCGAAGCAACTTATGGAACTGAGTAAAAGTGAAGCATACTTTCGTATAGGATATATCGGATTTGAATTGTCATGGATGGATAGATTGATCAGCAATGTTCCGCACATACGGGTTTTTGACACATCGAAAGATATACGGTTTATTCAGGACACTACACATGGAAGTTCTTTCAAAAATAACATGGAACCCCATATCTGGTGTTCATCGGTAAACGCACGGATTATTGCTCGAAATACCTTTGATGCTCTTTGTGATCTCGATAAAGAAAACAAACATTATTATTTATCCCGCTACGACTCTCTCTGCCAACGAATAGAACGAACGGACAGCATCATTCGTGGTATATTGGAGGAAAAAGCCGACCGCGCATTTATGATCTATCACCCCACTCTTTCCTATTATGCTCGTGATTACGGTTTGTATCAGATTTGCATCGAAAAGGATGGAAAAGAGCCTTCGCCCGCTCATTTAAAAGATTTGATAGAAAGGTGCAAGCTCGAAAGAGTGCGTACAATTTTCATACAACCGGAATTTGATTGTCATAATGCGGAAGCGATTGCAAAGGAAACGCATACGACGCTTTTTCCAATTAACCCTCTTTCATCTAATTGGGAAAAAGAGATGATACAGGTTGCGAAACAATTAACGAAATCCGTAGTGCATTAATGTTCTCGTGATACTATCTTTTGTAACAATTCTTGCGCTTTCAATTCCATTTTTGAGAAAGCAAACATTTTCTTTCCCAAATCTTTCAGTGATGCGCCGATGTGGTAGGCATCGTTGTCTATGAAAAGAAAACGGTCGTGTGAACGGCTCAATGTGTTGATAGTAATAGGTTGATACTGCGCGTTATACTTCTTCAAATCAAGTTCCAACCGATTTGAAATCTGCGCCGTATAAATAGTCGCATCCACCTCCTTAGCGCGTTTGGATAAAAGCATCAATACATTCTCATCTATATACTTGTCAATCAAAATGATGGTTTTCTTTGCGGATTTTATCAAATCAGAGGTAAATTTATAGGCATCGAAAATTTGTCCGTCATAAAAGATTCCTTCTACCGGAGGTAAGGCTGTCCTTACAAAGAAATCTATCTTCTTTTCCGTTTCCGTTACACGTTGTTCTATCCTCTCAAATCGTTGGTTAATTGCGTAACCTCTTAGATTGAAATTAGTTTATATTATTATTTGTTGTATTATTCTGTAAATTAGAAAGATACAAAATAAATACTAGCAATTAAATTATATCAAATACTTAATGCAAATTAATTTTTATCACATACTTAGTATCAATTGATGTTGTTCTTCTTTGGATAATGTATTGGCTAATGCCAGTATTTCGTGGTAGCTCATTGGTTTTAGCTTTGTGTGTGCTGGAGATGTCAAAGATTATACTTTTTTCAATTTGACAACATTATATTAAACTATAGCCAAAAGTAATCACTTATAGTCTGATTCCCAAAATCTTACATCAGCATACTTTTTACATCACCACGAAAGATTAATAATAACCCGTTGGCGGAATTAGTGTAAAGCATTTATTATAGCTCATACGGGATTCTAAAGACTTTTTTAGCACTCACCAGGCAGTCCTCCACCCATTCCAAGCGGTTTTCACGGGCTTCATCGGGCATCCCTCCCCACTTGGCAATCGGGGAGGAAACGGGGAGGAATCGGACAACTATCGGACAGGAATCGGAGGGAACCGTTTAGCATGTTGTATGCAGGTAGTATGCAGGTCGTTATGCAGGTGTGAGGGAACATACAAAATCACGAATTAGGACGTTTATGTACAACCTTTTTATCTCTATTTTTATGCTTTTTTAATTCCGCTTAAAACTGAACTTACAAACCATCGTTCGATAGTTCTTTGATTTACGCCAAAATCTTTGACAACTCAGTTATTGTACGCTTTGGATGTGATAAAAGAAGGCATTGACTACATTTGCTAACATTACCAAATAAATACAACATTATTTGATTCTTAGTACTTAATTAACAATTTAATGTGAAAATTTAAAAACATAAAGACAAAGAAAACAGCATGGCTATTCCTTTCGCGGTGAACAATCTGAATAACGCAGCAATGTTTCAATATAATAATAATCGGTATAAGAAAGCGGTACGTCAATCTCCGAATTATTAGGCATGTGACCAACGGAATGTTTGAGGATAAAATTGCCATTGGTTCCTTTTTCTGCAAAATATTCCGGTGATGACAAGGTAAGCAGTTGCGTTTCGACTGTTTCTATATATGTTTTGGACAGTGTAGCATCCACATATCCGCTTAATTCAATCAAAGCCGAAGCAATGATGGCTCCTGCCGAAGCGTCACGTTTGGCATGGGGTATATCGGGTGCATTGAAATCCCAGTAAGGGATTTTATCGGGCGGCAGGTTCGGATGATTCAGGATAAAAGCGGCGATATGTTTAGCCACTTCCAGATACTTCACATCGTTGGTTTCGCGATACATGAGTGTAAAACCGTACAAACCCCAAGCCTGTCCGCGCGCCCACGCCGATTCGTCGGCATATCCCTGATGCGTGTTCTTCTTTTCCGGTTGTCCGGTGATAGTATCATACGATACGACATGATACAAACTGTAGTCCGGTCGGAAATGGTTTTCGATGGTTTTATCGGCATGTGAGATACAAATATCCCTGTATTTCGGATCACCGGATATCTTTGATGCCCAAAAGAGTAATTCCAGGTTCATCATGTTATCAATGATCACCGGATATTGCCATTTTTCTTTATACGTATCCCACGATTTGAGACATCCGGTAACCGGATTGAACCTGCTTGCCAACGATTCTGCCCCTGTCAGCAGGACGTTCCGGTACAAGGAATCGCCGGTGAGCCGAAACCCGTTTCCGAAACTGCAATACAACATAAATCCGAGGTCGTGCGTACCTTTGTTGTATTTTTCTCGTTCTACTCGCTCCGTATATGCTTTCGCGTAATCCAGTATTTCGGGTTGGTGGTGGTATTGGTACAAATACCATAACGCACCGGGGAAAAAGCCACTCACCCATCCTTTTGAAGAGGTCGTGCGTAATTTCCCTTCGGCGTCAATGCTTACAGGCAGTTGATTCGGCTGATCTGCCAGCGACGCAGCCATCAACTCATATTGTTGCAAGGAACGGTCAAGCCGGTCTTTGATCAGGCTTTCTAAGGATTCTCGCTTAGGCGTACCAGCAATGAACAATACGCCTGTAATTAAACAGATACAAACAGACCTCATTTTCATTCTATGAAGTTCTTATTGGTTTTATATATCATTCAATGAAATGATGTCCATCCAATGATTTTATACAATTGTTTTTTGCTATTCCCATTTTTAACAACTTTCCCTTTGTTTTTATGCCAACTCAATTCAATCCAATTGAATTCGCCTTTTTCAAAATCAAATGTTTTCCCATCATCTTCAAAGAGCCTTACCGGCTTTGCCGGAGTTCCATATACCTGACAAGTGATGTTCAAAACTGTTTCGGGGGTGATATATTCAACCGGTTCAGCCAATGGCAAGATAGCGCCGTCTTTTACGAAAATGGGTATTTCGTCTAAAGACATCCGGATGGTATATTTTTGACCTCCTTCGTATTTCTTTTTTGAGTTGAAATCATACCAGACGCCTTTCGGAAAATACACTTCACGTTCCGAAACACCGTTTATAAACGGAGCGCACATCAATTGACCTCCTATCATGTACTGCGTTTCAATCTTCCAAACTTCCTTGTCGTCAGGATAATCCAAAATCAATGATCGAAAAGGAGGAATGCCTTCAAAATGATATTGGGCAAAAGCAGCATAGAGATAAGGAATAAGGCTCATTCTCAACTCTATCAGATTTTTTACTTTTTGTTCCAGTTCCGGATAATTGGGTAATACTTCGTTGTTGTTATTCTTGTTTCTATCATAATGAAACCATGGCGGATTGTTCAAAAACCAGCAATCAACCACCATGTGCGACGACATCAGCGAAGACTGTAACCTCCGTATCAGATCGCTTTCCGACCCGGTTTGCCTTACTTCCGGCGACCAGTTAATGCCCGAGAAGCCGGCATTCAGAATCATTCGAATATAATCGCCATGCTCATACATATCACTGTACAATATAGAGCTATACGGAGATGCAAACAAATGAGACGCCCTGACTTCGAGCAAGGTTCTCCGGTTGGCTTGACGAAAAAGTTCCCACATCATTTTCTGATAAAGCAAACCGAATAATTGACGATATTGGACGCCGTCTATGCCCGAAGGGAAACTTGCGATATCCGGAAAACTCCATTCTCCCCCTGCTTGATGATAATAAGCAGCATCACATTCGTCAAGTTTAAATGCCGAAATTCCTTTGTCAATAAAATTATTTTTATGATAGGAACCGAAAATTTCCCTCGCTTGCGGGGTAATAAAATCGGGGACAGCCCCTTTCCACACCGCATAGTCACCCGAATACGGGAGAATCTGTTCGAAAATCGGAGAAGTAGGGTGAACGTAGGCATGTTCCCACAGATTTAGTTTATAGTTCATTGTGTGCATGGAGTCGATTACTTTCTCCGGTTCGGGAAAATTCTTCGGATTCCATGCGTAGGAACAAGAATAGGACGCTGAATGCCAACCGGGTTCCAGTCCGAACATATCGCAGGGAATATGCTTATCCCTGAAATATTGTGCAAATTTCAAAACTTCTTTGTCGTTGAATGTCGATTTCGCTCTGTACTTCAAGCCTAATCCCCAAAGAGGCGGAATAGCCCCGCCGCCGGAAAACAAATTGTATCGTTGTATCACCTGCATCATCGAAGGTCCGTCGAAGACAAAAATCTCTACTCCTTGCGTGCCTTCCACCACAATCTCGACATCATCGGAAGGCGTGTAGGCGCGATTGTATAATTCGGCAAGCGATGTTCCCGGCTGTTGGTTGGATTGCAGTTCCTTTACCAAACCGGCAGATTTTGCCAATTTGTTCTGAGAGCCTACATAAAAAGTCACATAACGCGCAGTATTGACCAATACCCCATAACCGTCGGATGAAATATAGAACGGCATGGCGGCATGGCTGAATCCTACGTTGCCTACCGTCCAACTATTGCATCGTATGTCTCTTCGCATACCGCTTTGTTCAAAGGTGTTGACCTGGAGACCGAAACCATATATTTTTTCAGATTTGCTTATTTTTAATCCGGCAACAATCCCTTTAGGCGTTTCCCTGAATTGTATGGATTGTAGATCAAAAGGTTCGGCGCCTCTGTCGGAAAGGTTGGACAAAAATTCCGAAACCGGTTCCTTGAAATCGGTCGGTACATGTTTCTCCGGCTGTCCATACGTTATTTTCCAGATGCCGGGAAATACCTTGTCAATTGTCTGAGCCTGTACAGACAGACTGAGAGGAATGATACAAATGATACTTAAAATAATATTTTTAGATTTGTTGTTCATGAGATGTAAGTAGTTATGGTTATCATCTTATTTGGTATTTTCCATCCGGCAAACGTACGGAAAAAACTCCGTCCGGTTGCGCCGTTCCCTGTATCTTCTCTTCAGGGTGAGTCACATTCAACACGATCGGTTGTTGGTTTACCGATACAGGAATTTTTAATTGGATTTCTCCGGACGTGATTACTTCCAAGCCATTATCCATCCTGTTTAGCGATACATTCACCGCCACACTGTTTGCAACAATGTGCCACTTGTCTTTTTTGAGTTCCTGTCCGTTACCGAGGAAAAGATAATTCACGGCGCCGTTTTTCTCGCTGACCACAGCATAGTTGCCTTTACACCGAATATCACGATGAGAAATTGTTGATTTCGCAAATGCACTGTTAAAGATGTAATCGATTCTGTCGGCTGAATGAACCCTTATCCCTACGAAATCATCCGCATCACCGAAATACTCGACCGACTTAATCGACGAGCCTTCCGATGAGTTGTACGGATGATAAACAGCCACAAACGGACGGCTCCAGGCTTCCCCTTTCTGCTTTACGATGAGCGTCGGGAGCGGTTTGCCCAACAATTCGTCAGGGACCGACCCTTTGACAAAAGCGTTCGATGGGGGCGCTTCCACCTCAAAGATGGTTCTGCCGGGGTATCCTTTCATCCACAAGTTTACGTGTACGTCATTTTGCTGTTCCAGCCGGATATTGAATCTCGCCGTGAAATCTTTGTCGAAAGCGATGGCTTTTTTGTTTTTGAAATAGTTGTAACCGTTCATGTCACCAGCCTCAGACGACAGTTCTTTGGTGGTTGACAAGGTCATTTTTTGTCCGGATATATTCATGATGTCAATGCTTTGCCCGATGCTGTGGTATAGGTATTCGTGTTTGACATCTTTTTTGTCCTTTCGCGCTGAGCGGAAAATATCGACCACATACGCGCTTTTCTCTCCTGTGCGGACGATGCTTGTCAGACGTTCCTGCAAAGCGTTGGTTTTGGGTTCCGTCAGTTCAACCCGTGCAAAAGTAACTTTCTCGGAAAGTTGCAAATTTCCGCCATGCGCCGGATAAGCTGAAAGTAATTGATATGGGGCATAGCCTCGCATATGGCCATAATCGGATATGCCATCAACGATTACGGTATTGTGTGCCGGGAAACGAGCGAAATATTCCTGATTGTCGCGCGTACCGTACGATTCGCCGAAAGAACTTTCGGGCGCAAGCATCAGCCCCTTGCCATACATTTCCAAGGATATGCCGTTGGCGTGTGCGTGATTGCCGAATGCGCCGGTGAGCGTAATCGCCATGCCGTCCTCCTTGCTTCTGCCATTGCGTTGTATCAGCCAACTGACATTCGGGGCATAGTATGTGTCGCGTATCAGATGGTCATAGGTCGCTTCCCCGGCGGTTACGTCCGCCAGTTTGTCCACATGGAAACACATGGAAAACAAAGATTTGTCTGCACTCCGGTCGTAAAAGCCATCGTTAATCATTTTTTGAAGCACCTGCGTCAGTTCTTTTTCCTGAACGTTTTCGCCGTATTTTCGGTACAGCGCAATCAGCATTTCAAAGCTGTGCGGACGCAAAGGTGTATATTTGGCATCGCCGAATGCAGTAATACGCCCGTTGGGAAAAAGATATTCAACGGTGGCAGGCACTGCTTTTTTCAAGATAGGGAAAGTGTCAAGCATGTGGTTGTTTTCGGCGTTATCAATCAGGCATATCACGTCAAGCATGTCTTTGCAGACGCCCATTGAATAGGAGGCGCACTCCATCCACAAGCCTGTTTCCGGATCGAATTGTTCTCCGATCATTTCTTTCAGGGCAAATTGCCGTATGGTGGTGTGATTCAGTATTTCATTGAGATAGTATTGTTGGCCGCGACCATCCTTATAATAGGTGTCGTCCTCCAAAGCAAGGGCGAGGTAGGTCACAAACCGCGCCTGAAAGATGTTCCAGTTGTTATCCGGTACGCCATACAAAATCTGTTGTTCGGCAAACCGTTTGAACACACCGGCAATCATGTCAAAATCGGCATCCTTCTTTTTCAGGTAAGCGTGCAGAAAGTCGTAACACAGCGCCATGGGTGGAATCACAGCATCGAGTATTACCTCGAAGGTGGCCAGTCCCATCAGGTGGCTGTTGGTATAATTTTCCAGGGCAAAAGGCTCACGGCGGTAGTACATACCGATAACATAAGTGAGGAAAATGTCGGAAGCAAAAACCGCGTATTTCTCCTCTCCGGTGTACCAATACAAGAAAGCGGCGTCAGCGGCAAGCCCCATAATCCGGTCGTTCATCGGACCGATCATACGCCCTGTTTGCGACGGATGCACCCATTCCCAGGGTTGTCCTTCTTTTTTTCTGTTTTGCAGGTACATCCCTTTTTCATCCATGTATGGCTTTGTGTCTTCGATGGACGGCATGAGATAGTCGGTAGCGGTGTCTCGATGACCGGCAAATTTTACGGTGGATGCCGGTGCATGGCCTGTACCGTGGGAATATTTATTGCCAATGACATACACCCGTTCGTAGTGAGTGTCCCAATACATCTGCAAACGCGAAACGATCCATTCGGGATCCGTCTGATGACGGTCAACGTAGGGATCTATTCTCGATTTCAACTTCTCGTACGATTGCTGCGCCCATTCGGCTGATTGCAACTTGTCGGCAAACTGTTTCTTTTTTCCGTCGGTAATGTAAATACGCGGATGGACAGACTCGTGTCCGTAACTACCCATGGACAGAAACAGATATAAAAGAAATAAAACATTTTTCATAAAAGACTATTCAAAAAATTATTTTAAGAGTTATTGCATGGTATATGCAATAACTCTTAAATCATATTCATACACCGCATTGCATCTTTATCCTCAATCGCTTAATAGCTATAGACGGCAAACTCGGCAAAATGGACATAACCATCGGTAGTGTAGAGGGAGTACTTGTGTTTGGGCTCGAAATACACTGCGATGTAACGCGCCGTCGGCTGATTTGGAACTGCTATCCGCTGTTCGGCGTCTATGAGAGGATCGAGGGGAAAATCTCCCTGGTCTTCCCATGCATAACCGCTTAGCGGATCGTTCTGGTTAACCGGCACATCCGGGCAGGTGTATAGACGGAAGCCGGTTACCCTTGGAAAAGTATTAGCGCCACTAGTCTGGCGCCGTTGCAGCATCACCTCGGCAATGATTGCGCTCCGATGCATGTCCACAATGAACCAGTGTGGAAAGTTCGAAATAAAGCCGGTACCATACGCACTATGCCAGAATGTACCGCTATTTCCGTCGAACATATTTGTAATAGGATAACTCCCATGCTGCGAACTCTGTCCAATGGTCGGAGTAACATAAGTACCTGCAACGTAACCTGGTACGGTCCATTTACCACGCGGCAGTTTTTCCGGTACGATCTCACACGTAACGGTTATCTGTTGCGTCATATCGGCAACACTAGCGGTAATGGTGCTCGTTCCTGTACCGACGATTTTAATGAGTCCGTTGCCGTACACTATGGCAACGCTTTCATCGGACGAGGACCACTTGACATTTACATCCGAAGCGTTATCGGGAATGGGCGTCACAATCGGCTGGAACTTTGCCAGCCATGAACCTGTAACGGAAGACATATTCAGGGTGAATCCGGTGAGCGGAACAAATTCCCTGACCCGCACATTCACATCAATCTGATCATTGCTTGAGGCTACGATGATCACCGTAGATCCTTCCTGATGCGCTGTCACCAAGCCCTTCTGGTCAACTGTAGCGATGTCGGGATTGAGACTTGTCCAGGTAAACTGTTGATTGGTTGGAGTGCTTTTCAGTTGTATCCAATTGCGATCTCCCGCCTCTTCTCCCACAAAGAGTTCCACAGAAGTGTTGTCCACGAATGGTTTTTCGGTGATTTCAAACTTATTGTACTCGATACATCCATACATAAGAGCTACCAGAGCAAGGATATAGCAACTGCCTCTGCCTTTTTTGGGTTTCATTATACTTGATTGTTGCATGGTTTATTTATTTTTTTCTTCCTTATATTCAATTCTCAACTCTTCCCGCATCAAATAGGCTGTACCATCGTCAGGGTCGGCGTATCTGTAGCAAAGCAGGAAGGTCTTATACGTTTTATACCCATCGTCCGTGATGCTGAAAACATTTGGGTATTCCGGGTCACCGTCTATCTGCGTCACTTTCACTCCACGGAATGAAGTATCCCATGGGGTGATTGTCACGTGTCCGTCATCATCCATCGTCAAGCGGATCGACCACTTGATGATGTTGATTTCCTTGGATTCTAAGTTTGTATTTCCTACGAATATCCGCACTTCATTACTCGATACCGGAGTAATCATCTTCTGCATCATGGTATTCGTGGAGACCTCGGCATCCTCATCCGTCCGGATGCCTCGATGCTGATACATGATGGCGGATTTTGTAGTGGCATAGAAGTTTTTCAGATACACACAATACAACACCGTATTTTTCGCAGGGTTCACCTCGCATGACGCCTGTTCGATCCTGAAGGGAATGAAATAGACGGAGTCGGGCGACAGGCCATCGGTACGGATCTGTATTTTCATTCTGCCGCTCCGTTCATGAGCTGGAATTGTGATCCGATGTTCCGGTATTGTATATTTGTCCGGTGAGAGATAGCATACATAGCTGTCGGCATCCATGTCGAAACTGTTCAGATTGTAAGACTGCAAAATATTCGGATCTTCCCGCAGGCTGATGATGACAGGCTCGGCAATTGGCAGGGAGCCGCCGCAGGAGGCGGCAATGTAACCTTCACTCCAACCTTCACTCAAATCTTCACTCAAATCGTTGACAAACTCGTGTTCTTCAGCGAAAATGTTGAAATTTCCTTCGCTTAGCAGGGCGACAACATGCTTGTATTGTTCCCTTTCAAATATTTCGTCCCGCTTGCATGACCAGAGGCCTATCGCAAGAGCTACAACGAATAAGATATTCAGATATTTCATATTACTGATATGATATGTTAAATTGATATTTTTCATAAAGTTACCATCCCGGATTCTGATCGAATGAAGGCAATCGTTTGACTTCCTCTTTAGGGATTGGCAGGAAAATCAACTTCCGGTCAACTACTCTGTCGGATATACGGGAGCTTGTCGGCATTACCCGTTGGTAATACGCTTCCTTGGTAGCCGCCGTATTCATTCCTCTGATAGGTTCGTTTTCAGACGCTTCGTAGTCACCCCAGCGACGTACATCGAAGTAACGGTGATTTTCAAAGAGGAACTCCACCATGCGTTCTCGCTTGATCTTTTCCATCACCTTGTCGGCATCGGTCAGGTCGGCATCGGTCAGGCCGGGCAATCCGGCGCGGTAACGTACCTGATTGAAAGCCTGTTTGATTTCTTCACCATCTCTGCTAAAGATTTGCGGCACATCGTCCACGGTAATAGTATAGCTCTCCGTGCCCAAATGGTTTAGCGCTTCGGCGTAGGCGAGCAGTATTTCGGCATAACGGATCATGGCATACGGCTTGTTGATGCGCCGGTTTGCCGTCCCTGCCCATGCATCAATGGGATGGACAAACTTCCTGATAACGTAACCCGTTATGGGATAGTTGGCAGGTGTTCTTGCGCCATCTCTACCGTTTGGCGAGTCGGAATAATAGGTAATGGTGAGGTTTTTCTGACTGGCATCACTCGTGGAACCCATATCCCAGAAACATTCGCTGAACCCAATGGAAGCGTAAAAGCGCGCCTCGCGGTTGACGTACATGTTGTAAACGCCTGCATTCAACCGGTATCCGTTGTAGAGTTCCTTCATTTCGTTGGTGAAGCCCGATTCGTTGTATGGATATTCCCCGCTGGGATTGTTGATGGGATGTCCGTCTGCCATCTCGTAGGCGTCCACAATTTTCTGGGTAACGCACATTCCGTTATCTCCGCCGTTGATGCCGGGGAAAGAATGGCGGGTATAAGCCAAAAGCTGGCTGGATGTTCTTGCCCAGATAAATTCCGGATTTACAGACATGACGCTTTCGCCGTTGAACATGTCGAGGTAGGAATGGTAGGGGTCAATTTCTCCGGCTCCATAAGGAAACGGATTGAGATAATCCGGGTCGCCGGTATTGGGCGACAACGAAGGGGTGCTGTTGTCTTTGTCAACGTAGTGCAGCGAATACATTTTGATGCCGACATCGTCCTTCATATCAATCAGGCGCTTGGCGGCGGCAGCGGCTACAGCCCAGCGGCGTGGGTCCTCTTTTTGCTGAATGTAGTGTTTTCCGTCGGTTTTACGCGTCCAGGACCCGAAATAGGTACGCGCAGCCTTTCCTCCGTTGTACAACTCGCTGGCGTGTTGCAGCCGCAATCTGGCTATCAACCCGTAAGCGGCGCCTTTGGTGGGACGACCAAATTCAACTATTGAATTTACCCTTTTGTCAAGATAACGTGCCGCTTCCTCCAGTTCGGTGCAGATGTACTCCACACAGTCGTCATAGAGATCGCGTGGACGGTTGTAGAAGACAAGTTCTTCGTTGTTAGGCAGTATCTCATCACCCAACAGAACCACCGGTCCGAAATTCATCAGGAGATTGTAGTAGGCGTATGCGCGGATAAAACGTGTGTTGCCCATGATGCGGAACCGGTCGTCGATAGTCATGTCGTGCGCTTCGTCCATGCGGGCTAAAATGGTGCTGCATTGGCGAATGATCCGGTACCAAAGCGACCAATTGTCGAAACGACCAAGATTGCTTGCATTGTATGCGCCCATCACGTAACCCATCCCTTGAAATTCCGAGGTTGAGAAAAGGCTGAAGCCCTCGTCGGTAGCCAGCGGTCCCGGCGTGTACATTCCGTTGCCGAACAGCGCTCCTTCGTCGTGAAAACCGGTGGCAGCGCCCCACATGTGCGCTTCGACGTAACGTACGCTACTGAAAATGGAGTCCAACGCCAAATCGTCGTTAATGTAATCCTCTATACTTAGAAAGTCACATGAAGACAGTCCGCCGGCAACAGTCAGAACAATACAGTTTAGCCATGTGAAAACGGTCTTTTGAATATGTTTTCGATTCATATTATTAAAAATTTAATCGTTAAAAATTGATATACAATTGTAATGAATACACGCTTGGGATGGGATAAACCGTACCTACCTTGTTAGCCTGTTCCGGATCAAACACTTTCACCTTATCCCATACATAGAGATTGTTGCCTACCAATTGAATGTCAACGGAAGCGATATTGGCTTTTTTCAGAAAATCGTTTTTCAGATTGTAGTTAACGGTCACTTCCTGCAATCGCAGATAACGGGCATCGCCTTTCCAAAAATCGGATAATTGCCGGTTGTTGGTATTCGCTCCGTATTGCAGACGGGGCAACTGAGCGTTCTGATTTTCAGCCAGGGAAACATCTATTCCGTGTTCTGCGGCATACCATCGGGGTATCCATCGTGTTGACGGATCCTGAAACTGTACAAGTATATTTCCCATTTCGCCTTCGTTGAAAGGAATGTAACCCGTATTGTTGCGGAAATAGTCTACTTTACCCGTCCCTTTGAACAAAAATCCGACCGACAGTTGTTTGTAGTTGATCTGACCGCCGAAACCATACACCAGCATGGGAAACATTGTTTTGTATGCAATAGGTACACGGTCCTCATCATCAATCACACCGTCGCCGTTCATATCCTTGTATTTCAGGTCGCCGGGCATTACTGTACCCCAACTTTGCTTCGGGCTGTACAGCACATCGGCCTCATCCTTGAAAAATCCGATACACTGATATCCGTAGGTAATCTCATTGGGTAAACCGGTATATTCTTTGTACGGATAAGTCTCATAGGTTTTTTCGTAATTCAGCACCTTATTTGTCGAATAGGTGTAGTTACCGCGGAGGGTCACGTTGACGTCTTTGGTAAGATTGAAAGTATAAGAAGCGTTTCCATCCGAACCCCAACTCACCATGCTGCCCACATTACCGTAAGGCATGTTGATCAGCCCCACATATCCGGGTACCTGTACCCGCTTCTGGAAGATGCCTTTGCGCGTATCGCGGAAGAAATCCACCGTGAAGGAGCCTGCATTATTGAACAGGTGCCCGTCAACACCGAAATTGGCTTTCAGCGCCTTTTCCCATACCAAGTTATCAGCTCCCACCCTCAGGATGTTTACCGTTTCTACCTGTGACGAAGCACCCCAAAGCGAGCTTCTCCCCGTTTGCACCCAGTTCAGGTAGGGAAAACGCTGACCACCGATACGGTCGTTACCTACTGTGCCGTACGATGCCCTGAATTTGAGAAAACTTAACCATGACGCGTGTTCTTCCGCCCAATTGTAGCTTGTAGGTATCCAGCCGACTGCGATGGAGGGGAAGAAGCCGAATTGACGGCCGGGCATGAAGTTTTCGGTACCCGTGTATCCGAAGTTGAAATCAATCATGTAGGTATCCTTGTAACCATAGGCAACACGGCCGGTCATACGCATGTATCTCTTGGGAATCATTGCATAGCTCAAACTCATATCCTTGTTTTCATCATCCGAATTTTGATCGGTAGCCTGCTGATCGCTGAGGTTAAAATACGCCAGCCCGCCGACACGGTGGTTGGTGCCAAATACGCGGTCGTAATTCAGTGTCGATTCGAACTGGAATCTTCTGAATTGCTTGTTGTTAGTCAACGAATAGAATGACTGATTGGTGGCGGCTACCGATTCGCGGGTGATCAGTTCGCCTCTGTTGCTGCGTCCTTGCACACTGTAAAGAGCCGGCCGGGAATAACGGCTTTCGATCTATCCTCCGTCGCGGTCGTAAGCCCCCAACATTCTAAACTTCAATCCCTTGGTGATGAAATCCAGTTTCTGTTCGAGCGTCATGGAAAAATGCGACTGGTGTTCCTGCAGTTTGGTATTTCCGGTATGGTTGATCACCACGTAGGGCGATGCGCCAATGGGAGCGTTAGTACCGGGGACACTGGCTCCGGGAAACTGTCCGTTGGAAAACTGTATGGGAAAGATCAGCGGAGTAAGCCAGGCCTGCGACTGCCAGATATAATCGGTAGAAGAAATATCGCCGGGTCTATTGTTGATGGACATGAAGGCGTCCGAATTGAACTTCAGTTCGGTAGTCTTGGTCAGGTCGATGTCTAAGTTGATGCGAAACGAATAGGTATCGTATCCGGCATTAGAAGCGCGGAGATTATTCTTCTCCGCCTTGTAGGCTGCAGATTCGTCGGAGGCGCCGAGGCTCACAAAATAACTTGCTATTTCGCCACCGCCACGCCCGCTGACATAATAGGTCTGCTTGAACGACAGAGGGCGTACAATCTCGCTCTGCCAGTCCACGTCGGGATATAAGTCCGAGTCAAGCCCGTCTTCGATAATGGCTAATTGGGTGTTATTGAAACGTGGTTTTTCGCCACGCAATTCATAGGCTTCATTGGCCAATTGGGCATAATCGTACGCCCGCAGATATTTTGGCAGGCGCTGCAGCTGGGAAAGAGACCAATTGGCGCGTCCCACGATGTTCAACTTGCCCGCTTCGCCGCGTTTGGTAGTAATCAGCACCACGCCGTTGGCTCCACGCACACCGTACACCGCCGTTGCGGAAGCGTCTTTCAGAATCGAAAAACTTTCGATGTCGGCAGGGTCAATGGAATTGATATCGCCTTCCAATCCATCAATCAGTACCAGTGCGCTGCTGTTGGCGCCAAATGTTCCGATGCCGCGCACCCAAAATTCTGCGAGGTTCTTGCCCGGTTCACCGCTGGACTGCATGGTGACAATACCGGCCACACGACCGCCCAGCATGTTGGCTATCGATGGGGCAGGCACTTGCAGGTCTTTGACGTCAACGGTGGTAATGGCTGCCAGCGTCGAAATTCTGCGTTGCGTCCCTACACCCGTGACCACCACTTCTTCTATCTGGGTGGACTTTTCCAAGAGGCGTATTTCCAGGTTTTTCTTTTCTTCGGTTACCAAATATTCGAACGATTCGAAGCCGATAAAGGAAAAGACCAGCCATTCGCCCCGTGAGGCTTTAATGGAAAATTTTCCATTGAAATCGGTAACGGTACCACCGATTTTACCCTTTACTATGATGCTGACACCGGACAATGTTTCCATTGCATCGGACACGGTTCCTTCCATCACATACGCAGTACTATCTCTCTGCTGTGCGGATAGTGTGGTGCACATTGACAGGAAATATATCAATATAATATAATATAAATTTTTCATTTACAACAGTTTTTTAATGAGTTGATTATTCAATGGCTATTCTGCGGACACGCCGATTCCCATATTCGGCAACGTAAACGACGCCTTCCGCATCGGTAGCAATCCCGTGGGGTTGCTGGAACAGCGCCTCATCCCTGTTGCCGTCCTTGTATCCGCCTACTTGGGGAATGCCTATGACGGTTTCCACCATCATAGGGGTAGTGTTGGTATTGACCCTGCGGATGCAGTGGTTGTCGCAGTCGCCCACGTAGAGATTGCCGTCGGCGTCAAAATTGATCATCCTGATCCTGTTGAACTGGCTTTGGTGCAAAGGACCATCGCGATGTCCGGCGCTGATAGGCCCAGACAGTCTCTCATAGGAAGCTAGCATTCTGTTAGCACCTTCGCCTGTTGTTTCTTCGTCCAGGACATCCAGTCTACTAAGGCTGTTTGCCACCCATCCCGTGGAACCCGTTGCGGCTCCGTCATATCCTATCCACATTTCGCTTGGGCGGGCGGGATGGAAGGCTACTCCGAAAGCGATTCCGCTGGGCGTCATACCTATAATTTTAGCTTTCCATGTGTCGGGATCAATCCGTACGATCGCTCCACTGCGGTAGCGGACATAATACATGTTGTCCGCTTCGCACAGCAGGCACAGATAATGGGATTCGTTGGCATCAACCTCATTACCGGTGCCTCCGCTCGGAAGGGAGTATCCGTTAGCATCCCACTCCTTGATAAATTTCAGTCGCGGCGCCCAGCCGTCTTTGGGATCGAGGAACATAAACCGGTCGCGGACGCCCTGCCCTTCGGCGCCAAGTTGCATCACATTGGTTCGCGGATTGATGTAAGGAATGCAGCGGTGGTTGTATCCCATATCGGCTGTGGCAAGCACCTGTATGAGATTTTGAGCTTCATTGATCCGCACCAGGGTATTGTTATTGTCCGTGACAAAAATGTTAAAATTGTTGTCCATCCCTATATACACGGGAACTAATTGCGCCTTGTCCAGTCCCTGATCGTAAACATGGCTGCTTGTGCCGTTACCGGCAATGGTTGTTACGGAAGCTGCAACCTTGTACAGAAAATAGCCGTCATATTTCTTCCGTTGCTTGCCGACTTCAACGGTCAGTATGCAGGTATCTCCCGGCAGGCGGGGAACCGCAGCCAGAATACGTTTGCCTGTTGAACCGATTACTTTTGCTTCCGACTCATTGAAAAAAACTCTAATCATGGATGGGTCGCTGCCAAAGTTGTCACCGTCCAACAATACCATATCCCTCACACCTCCCGAATCGGGACTGAAGGAAGTAACTATCACAGATTTACCGGGATTGTAAGTCTCTTTTTCATCGCTGTTGGTACAAGCAGCTATGAACAACGCCACTATGCCCGCAACCATCAAATACCGCACATTAAAAACAGACTTTTCGTGACGATGGCAAGTGTCACTCACCGGTCGGATAAAATAATTATCTGATCTTTTCATACATTTATTGATATTAATTATTAAATTTGAGATTAATTATTGTTTATTTCTACTTCAACTTTCTTCTTCTTAGCCTCTTGTTGTCCTAACACCGGCGAAGCTGCCTGGTTGCGCCGATAGGATAAGAGACCAACTAAAAAAACATACTATGGATAAAATTTCCATAGGAAGGTTCCAACTAAAAAAATTGTCTTTTTGTGCTTCATGACATGTTAAATTAATGAGTTATTGTTATTGTCTTTATTTTTAACAGATGACTTCGGGTTCGCACATCCTGTAAAGAAATTCGTGGAAATAAAACGGGACGAATAAAAAAACGGAGCAACGATTGAACGAGTATTTCGTCCCACCGCTGTTCCGTGCATCT
>SNRY01000290.1_pt1 | contig 18391 bp, 13 predicted proteins | sample 4693421 | NCBI WGS metagenome assembly SNRY01 (sample SAMN11003215, study PRJNA524138) | termite gut metagenome | isolation source: Bacteroidetes bacterial symbionts from single cell of protist host amplifed... | host: Streblomastix strix ... | reverse complement strand
AAAAGAAACCGTTGAAGCCGCCAAAGCCAACGGTTATGAAGCTCTCATCATTGCCGACCATGGCAAAGCTGATAATGCAGTAAACGAAGACGGAAGCCAACACGCAGCCCATTCCTTGAATCCTGTTCCCTGTATTTATGTAACAGAAAACAGGAAGGCTCAACTCCGGAACGGACGTTTAGCCGATGTAGCCCCCACCCTTTTAAAAATTATGGAAATGCAAATTCCAAAAGAAATGAATGGTTCGATTTTGATTGCAGACTAAATCAAATAATCAAAATAATGTATAGAAAAGAATTAAATTTATATCTTTTACCAACTGTTTCTCCTTAATGTTGTCAACATAAAAAATACAAGCAGTTTACAGGTCTATAAATCTGTTAAATTAAGATAAAAATACTGTTTTAATATGCCGACAAAGCTATATAATTAATATTTTTGGCGATATTTACAAGCTTTTCAGAAGCCTATTAAATTTAAATATAAAAACTTAAATATTAAACTTTAATTTATACAACAAAATGATTAAAAAATTGTATTTACCATTGTTAATGGGTGTAGTTGTTGTTGCGTTATCATCATGCAGCAGCAAATTGGGAGAATTAGGAGCGGATTTTTTCGCGCTGACGCCGCCGGTATTGGAAGCCACAGCAGGTAAAGTGCCTGTAACGATTACCGGTACATTTCCTCAAAATTACTTTAATAAAAATGCCATTGTTGAAGTAACTCCGGTTTTAAGATGGGAAGGTGGAGAAGCCAGAGGGGAAAAATATGTATATCAAGGAGAAAATGTACAGGGTAATAATACGGTAATTCCTTATCAAGGTGGTAGTGTTACACTAAAGACATCCTATGACTACATTCCTCAAATGGCTAAGTCTGAATTATATTTGGAATTCGAAGCCCAAGTAAACGGTAAAGCTACTTCACTTCCGGCTATAAAGGTAGGTGATGGTGTGATTTCTACTTCTACACTGGTAACAAGTACAATCGTCGGTGATAATATCGCTGCCTTTAGTAGCGATGCATTCCAACGCATCATCAAAGAAGCAAAGGAAACTGAAATCAAGTTTCTTATTCAACAGGCAAACATTCGCGAAAGTGAACTAAAAGGACAAAGTGTTAAAGAATTCAACAAACAGATAGTAGATGTAAATGCTGCTGCCAACAAACAAATCAGCAATATCGGCGTTTCTTCCTATGCTTCTCCCGATGGTGGATTGGATTTGAATACAAAATTGGCACAAGACCGTGCAATTAGTACTGAAAAATACTTGAATCAACAATTCAAATCGGGTAAAATAAAAGACGTAACCGTTGATTCCAAATCTACTGCCGAAGACTGGGCTGGTTTTCAAGAATTAGTTTCAAAATCAGATCTTCAGGATAAAGACTTAATTCTTCGTGTTCTTTCCATGTACAATGATCCTGAACAAAGAGAACGTGAAATTAAAAACATTTCCACTGTTTATAAAACTTTGGCAGATGAAATTCTTCCCCAATTAAGACGTTCTCGCTTAATATTGAACTATGAAATCATTGGCAAATCGGATGAGGAACTTTCTAATCTTGCCAATACGAATCCTAGCCAACTAGACATAGAAGAACTTATTTATGCTGCTACTTTGACAAATAACGATGCAGAAAAGGAAACAATCTATAACAGTGCCATATCACAATATCCTAATGATTATCGTGCATACAATAATGCAGGTGTAATAGCTTATCAAGCAGCTAATTTGGATAAAGCAGAATCATTGTTTAAAAAAGCCGCAAGCATTAAAGCTGCTCCTGAAGTAAATTTGAACTTAGGGCTTATCTCTTTGGCTAAAGGAGATAATGCTGCCGCCGAATCTTATTTAGGCAATGCGTCAGGTGCAGAGGGTCTGAATGAAGCGTTGGGCAACCTTTATATTGCACAAGGTCAATATGAAAGAGCTGTTAACTCATTCGGCGATTCTAAAACGAATAGTGCGGCATTGGCTCAAATCCTTACCAATGATTACAATAAAGCAAATGCAACTCTTAACAGTATAAGCAATCCGGATGCGAATACCGATTATTTGAGTGCAATTGTAGGCGCAAGAACTAATAATGCATCATTGTTGACGAGTTCTTTGAAGAAAGCCGTTCAAAAGAATCCTTCCCTGTCTCAAAAAGCAGCTTCCGATATTGAATTTGAAAAATATCGTTCAACACCGGAATTTACAGATATTATAAAATAAGATAGTTCTCTAATTATTCATAATATCTCACATTTATTCGAAAAAGGAAATACTTTTCAAGTGTTTCCTTTTTTTAATATTTATTTTTGCGCAGGAAAAAATGGGAAGATACTTTTTTTTACTCTTTACGCTAATCTGCTTGTTCGGCTGCAAACATAAAACCGAAGAGGAAAAAGCATACATAACCGGAAATATAGCGGGAATAGGGACAGATACAATCTATTTATACCGTGTTGACGAAGTATCCGATTGGATAGATACGATATATGTAAAGAATGATAAATTTCTCCATACCATTCAAGTCGATACCGGTTGCCAAATGATATTGTTGTTTACTGACGGACAGACATATCCTGTTTTTCTTGATAAAAAAAACAGAATTGATATTAAAGGGAATATTGAACATTTAGATCTGTTGGACGTCAAAGGAAATCCTGTGAATGACGAACTTACCGCTTTTCTTCAACGTTTGGAAAATAGGAAAACGGTCTCAGAAACAACCATAGCAGAAGAAGTTGATTCTTTTATTTGTAAAAATAATTCATCTCCTGCATCCGTTTATCTGCTTACCAATTATTTGGTTCGTACGGAACAACCTGATACCAAAAGAATGAAACGACTTATTGAAGTAATGATTGGTGAATTGCAGGATAAGCCTTATGTACAACGGTTAAAGGAAATGGTAGATCGAGTGGAGGTTGCAGAATCCGGTAAAACAATACCTTCTTTCACCCTTACCAATATGGAAGGTAAGCAAATATCCCGTTTCAACATGAAAAGCGAATACCTTTTGATTCACTTTTGGGCTTCCTGGAATGCCAAGAGCAGATTGGCAAATGCAGAATTGCGTAAAATCAATCGTATTTACACCAACAAAGAAAAGAAAAGGAAAAAAAAGGAAAAAGACAATAAAAAAGAACTTGCCTTATTGGGTATTTCACTTGACACGGATAAAAAGGATTGGAAACAAGCGGTTAAACAAGACACGCTAATCTGGGAACAAGTATGCGATTTCTCGGGATGGAGTTCGGATGTAGTAAAACAATGTGCTATTCTTAAACTTCCAACCAATGTTTTAATTAATTCAAAAGGCAAAATTATTGCTTATAATATAAAACAAGATTCTTTATCCATAAAATTACAAGAGTTAATAAAATAATTGTGAATTTGTTTACTCGTCCGTCATTACGTCAGAATTCAATCGTTTATGCTAATAAAAGTCTTCGGAGCAGCTGTCCAGGGCATTGATGCAACTCTTATTACCATTGAGGTCAACAGTTCGCGAGGCTGCATGTTTTATTTAGTCGGTTTGCCTGATTCGGCAATCAAAGAAAGTCATCAGCGTATTATTTCCGCTTTGCAAGTGAACAATTACAAAATGCCCGTCAGCAATATTATTATCAATATGGCTCCGGCTGATATTCGTAAAGAAGGTTCGGCTTATGACCTTCCTTTGGCTATCGGGATACTTGCTGCCAATGAAATCATCTTTTCAGAACGATTAACCCGTTATCTGATTATGGGTGAATTAGGACTTGACGGAACCATTCAACCGGTAAAAGGTGTATTATCTATTGCCATTAAAGCTCGTGAAGAAGGTTTTGAAGGCTTGATAGTTCCTTTACAAAATGCTCGCGAAGCAGCAATAGTAAATAATTTGAAAGTATGTGGAGTAAGTAATCTCAAAGAAGTCATCGGTTTTTTCAATGATGAACATGATTTGGAAGCGACAGTTGTGAATACTCGTGAAGAGTTTTATCTCCGGCAAAGTATCTTTGACTTTGATTTTTCCGAAGTAAAAGGTCAAGAGAGTGTGAAACGTGCTCTTGAAGTAGCTGCCGCAGGTGGACACAATCTGATAATGATAGGCGCTCCGGGCAGTGGAAAGTCCATGATGGCTAAACGGCTACCTTCTATTCTTCCTCCATTATCATTGGGAGAAAGTTTGGAAACAACAAAAATATATTCTGTAGCCGGTAAATTAGGACGCAATTCTTCATTAATATCCAAGCGACCGTTTCGTGACCCGCATCACACTATTTCACAGGTGGCAATGGTAGGAGGAGGTACATTTCCTCAGCCGGGGGAGATTAGTTTGGCACATCACGGTGTGTTGTTTCTGGACGAATTACCCGAATTTGGCAGGAATGTACTTGAAGTTTTGAGACAACCGTTAGAAGACCGGCATATTACTGTCTCACGAGTAAAATGGAGTGTTGAATATCCTGCCAACTTCATGTTGATTGCTTCCATGAATCCTTGTCCCTGCGGTTATTACAATCATCCTACGAAAGATTGTGTATGTCATTCGGGACAAGTGCAGAAATATCTGAATAAAGTATCCGGTCCTTTACTTGACCGCATTGACATACAGGTAGAAATTGTTCCCGTATCTTTTGACAAGATTTCGGATAAACGACAAGGAGAATCCAGTGAAATTATCCGTAAGCGTGTCATACAAGCCCGCCAAAAACAAGAGAAACGTTATACTTCTCATACGGGAGTATATTGTAATGCACAAATGACAAGTAAATTACTTGCCACTTATGCCCAACCGGACGAAACCGGATTGTCTCTTTTAAAAAATGCAATGAATCGACTAAATCTTTCTGCCCGCGCTTACGATAGAATACTAAAAGTCGCACGTACTATCGCCGATTTGGAAGGCGATGAACACATCCTATCCGCCCATTTGGGCGAAGCCATAAGCTATCGAAATTTAGACAGAGAGAATTGGGCGGATAAATAAATTAGCGACTGTTTAGAGAAATATTAATTCCCCCCATTACAGTAATTCCCGGCATGGGATAACCTGCCACAATTTCATACTGTTTATCCGTTAAATTTTCACCCGTTAGAAAAATTCCCAAATACTTAAGCGGACGACAGGAAACTTTTGCATTTAGTAATCCATAACTCGTTTTTACCGGATCTACAGTTGCGGAATACATATTATTTATGTATTGATAACCAACATTAACGTTCCAATCTTTTAAACGGTAATTGGCTACCACGAATACTTGTTGTTCGGGAGCATACATTATTGGTTCGTCTGTATAAAGGTATGAATAATTTCCTCGTAATTCCAGATTTCTCATAATATACCACTTTCCGGTAAATTCAAAACCTTTGTTATTGAACTCACCCGTATTTGTATTCTTTCCTTTTCCTTCTACAGACTGTATTTGTATCAAATTACTACCTTTGGTGATATAGCCGGTCAATTCAATCGACAACCGCCTATCAAAGAAACTTTGATTGATAGAAACTTCATAATTAGTCATTCGTTCCGGTTTCAAATCAGGGTTGGCGGCAGCCCATACAGCTCTATAATATAATTCACGAATAGTAGGGCTCCGGAATCCTTTGGAAGCAGAAGCTTTTAAAGTAGTATATTTCTGCGGACGGTATGCAAAACCTATCTGAGGAAGCCATTCGCTTCCATAATTCTTATTATGTTCCAAACGTAAACCGGCGTTTACTGTCAATTTCTCAAATAGAGTTTGTTGTATGATGGCATATCCGGCAACTTCATACGTAGTAGTATCTACTTGAATTTCGTCAAGTTTGCTTTTGTTAAGAGGACTATTCCATGCGCGACCACCATAGCTTTTGAAATCAAATCCGGCAGTTATTTCACTTCCCTTACCAGGTCTGAATATTTGGTAGAGTGTTCCTCCAAAATTCTTATCTGTTGACCGAAAACGAAAATCAGGTAGCTTATTTCCTTCTGCATAACCATCGTTAATATCGTGGTCACCAAAATTATAGAACAATTTTAAAGCCCCGCTGCTTTTCCCATAATCATTTTCCAAAGTGGCAGACACTACACCACGCGTAATATCAGCAATATTTTCAAACATGAGCCTTGTTGTTGTTCCCGGATTTTGTGTCCTGTAAGATGCAACACTTATATCACTCCATACGTTGAAATGTTCGGAAAGTTCGTATCCTGCTTTTGCATAAAGGTTAGTAATATGAAAGTCGGAATTATCACGATGTCCGTCAGTCCTGTCATGATTTACGGAAACAAAGGCATCTAACTTAGATTTCTTAAAACCGGCATTAGCCATATACTTCTGCGTATTGTATGAACCGTATATGAATCTTCCATGAGTCTCCCAACCTTCTTTGTTTTGTTTACGTGTAATGATATTAATGGCTCCACCCATTGCATTACTTCCATATAATACAGAAGCAGGACCACGAATCACTTCTACCCGTTCTATATTTGATGTTCCATAAGCATCCGGCAAATGATGTCCCATAATCCCCATATATTGAGGATGACCGTCAATTAATACCAATACTCCGGTTGTCGGTGAACCACCCACACCACGTATGGTAATTCCTCCTGTTCCTCCTGATGATACCCCGAAACCGGCAATCCCTCGTTCGGTAATAAACAATCCGGGAATTTGTTCGGATAATATCGGCAACAAAGCAGATTCGTTACTCTCTTCTATTTCGTTACGATTAATCACGGAAATAGTTATCGGAACATCATTACGATTTACTTGAGAACGAGTACTCGTTATGGTTACTTCATCCAAAGCAAAATGAAAACCATCATTTTGTGCAAAAACCATTGACAAATCTACAAACAAAGTAAAAAAAATAAATAATAGTTTTTTAACCATACATGTAAATTGTTTGTTTGAAATTTATAGTGTAGCTATGGTATTTGAAATCTCCAACATCTTTTTTATAGGTTCTACTGCCTTCGCTATTATATCTCTGTCAACTTTTATTTCAGGAGATTCGTACTTTAAACAATCATATAACTTCTCCATCGTATTTAAACGCATAAAACTACATTCACTACAAGCACACGTACTATCCTCAGGAGGAACAGGAACGAATGTTTTCTGCGGACATTGTTTCTGCATTTCATGCAATATTCCCGACTCGGTGGCAACAATAAAACAATTTTTACTACTATTTACCGCATACTTCAACAAAGCAGCGGTAGATCCTATAAAATCAGCCAACTTCAACACTACACTTTTACATTCCGGATGTGCAAGTACAACCGCATCGGGATATTCGGTTTTTAAAGCAACAATCTTTTCTACGGAAAATTGTTCATGAACATGACAGGCACCATTCCATAACAACATGTTGCGACCCGTAACGGAATTAATATAATTTCCAAGATTCCTGTCAGGTCCGAAAATAATCTTCTCATCTTTTGGAAAACTCTCCACTATCTGTTTGGCATTCGTAGAAGTTACCACGATATCGCTTACCGCTTTCACGGCTGCCGTAGTATTCAGATAAGAAACAACCGTATAATCAAAATGTTTTTCAATAAACCGGGTAAATTCATCTGAAGGACAACTATCCGCCAATGAACAACCTGCGTTCAAATCCGGTACCAATACTTTTTTATCGGGACAAAGTATTTTAGCGGTCTCCCCCATAAAATGAACCCCGCAAAGCACAATAATCTCCGCTTGCGTCTTTGCCGCCCATTGGGCTAAAGCCAAACTATCTCCTACATAATCGGCAATATCCTGTATATCTCCCGTTTGATAATAGTGCGCTAAGATAACCGCTTTTTTTTCTTTTCTTAATTCATTGATGGCAATTTTAAAATCTTTTTTTAATGTTTCGTCTTTATTCATTATATTGTTTTATTTTAAAAATAAAAATATATGATAATAATGATAGGTTGTTAATTGTATTAATAAATAAATTTGGTATTTCTTACATAGTAAGTTATTTACATTCTAAACTGTATTATTAACAGGATATTAACTAATATAATAGTCATTAATATATTAATAGTTAGATATTTATATAAATAAATAAATAGTTTTCAATAAAGGACAAAGTTAAAAAGATTTATAAGACAAATAGGATGGTTAGAGAATAAAAGTATGTTAGAGAAAACTTTAAAATTTAATTGTAATTAATTTTGAAAGTTCATTTGTAGTTCTTTTATAGGTAGTTTTAAATAAAACAAAAATAGTTTTTAATTTGTATTGAGATGATTTACGTATTTTTTCAACAAAGGTGTGTTGAAAAATTTATCTTTTGTTCATCAACAAAAGATAAAAAAAATACCTATATATGGTGATTTGTTATGGAAGAAATAATATGTTATTTTGTGAATTAATTTATAAATTGAGGTATAATGAATAAACAACAGAAGTATAAATCTACCGATAAGATGCTGAATCTTATAAGTAACAATTATACGTTGCTGCAGGTGATAAGTCGTTTTGGTTTTTCTCTTGGGTTTGGGGATAAGACGGTAAAAGAAGTATGCGAAATGAATCATGTTGATTGTCACACCTTCTTGAAGATAGTTAATTTTGTAGAAGAAGGTCTTTTGAGAATGGATGATGATTTGGAGGATATATCGGTGTCTTCGTTGGTAAATTATTTACATCAGGCACATAGTTATTTTCTTGATTTTGCCTTGCCTGTTATCCGGCGCAAGTTGATAGAAGCTATTGATTGTTCGGAAGATGAAGTAGCTTTTCTTATTCTTCGTTTTTTTGATGAATATGTGCATGAAGTAAGAAGGCACATGGAATATGAAGAGAAAACCGTGTTCAAGTATGTTGATGATCTACTTCATAATAAGTTTTCAAAGAACTATCATATTAGTGTTTTTTCTAAACATCATGATTCTATTAGTAAAAAATTGACAGAATTGAAGAATATTATTATAAGGTATTGTCCGTCGGAGACAAATAAAAATTTATTGAATGCTGCTTTGTTTGACATATATGTTTGCGAAGAAGAACTTGATTCACATTGCAAAATAGAGGATTATCTTTTTGTTCCCGCTATATTGAGGTTGGAAAGAAGAATAGGCAAAAATGAAAAATAATAATACCATTCGTATTGCTATAGCAGAAACATCTATTATTCTTCGAAGCGGGTTGACAAATGTTTTGAAGCGATTGCCCAATTTACGAATACAACCTGTGGAACTTACTTCACTTGAATCTTTAAATGATTGTCTTAACGTCCATCCTCCCGATATTTTAATTGTCAATCCTGTTTTCAGTAATTTTTTTGATGTTACCCGTTTTCGTAATGCGAATGTTGAAAAAAATATTCGTGTAGTGGCTTTTGTAAATTCTTTTATAGATTCTTCCTTATTGAATAAATATGATGATTGTATCTCAATTCTTGACGATTTGGAAGTACTTGCTTTTAAAATAAGTAATCTGCAACATATTAAATTGACGGAAGAAAGTGATAATACGGAAAATCTCAGTCAAAGAGAGAAGGAGATTATTATTTGCATAGTGAAAGGGATGACTAATAAAGAAATAGCAGATAAATTATATCTTTCTATTCATACAATAATTACACACCGGCGAAACATTTCCAAAAAGTTACAAATACACAGTACTGCCGGTCTTGCTATTTATGCTATTGTTAATAAATTGATAGAATTGAAAGATATAGAAGATAAAAAGAATAAAAAAAGTTATTAAAAATTAAAATACAATGACACAGAAATACAATGGAGATAATAAGTATCAAGAATTTTGTATTTCTGTGTCATGTTTTGTTTGTTATTACCAAATAGATACTCGTTTATTCGTGGGAACAAACATAGGATCGCCTTCTTCTATATTAAAGGCTTCATACCATGCATTGATGTGAGACAATGCACCGTTGACACGCCATTTTCCTAACGAATGCGGGTCGGATTTTGTAAGTACCAATATTTCTTCGGAACGAATATTAGCTGCCCAGACGTTGGCATACGATAAGAAGAAACGTTGTTCGGGTGTAAAATTATTTTTGTTTTCAAGCGGTTTTTCCTTGGTTGCTTTTTTAAATGCTTGGTAGGAAATTTGTAATCCACCATAGTCGGCAATATTTTCACCTAAAGTAAGTTTTCCGTTACCGTAAACGTTTGGTGCTACTTGTATGGAATCGAAGAAGTCTGCCATTACCTTTGCACGTTCTTCAAATTGTTTTGCATCTTCTGCTGTCCACCAATCTTTTAAGTTGCCTTCTTTATCGTATTGGCGACCTTGATCATCGAATCCGTGTGTCATTTCGTGTCCGATGACTACCCCGATGGCTCCGTAATTAAAAGCGTCATCGGCAGTTATATCGAAAAACGGATATTGTAGAATACCTGCAGGAAAACAAATTTCATTTGTCGAAGGATTGTAATATGCGTTTACTGTTTGTGGGGTCATGTGCCATTCGTCTTTATCAACAGGCTTTCCTACTTTGTTAAGCATATAGGCGTATTCAAACCGGTTGGCACGTTTGATATTTTCAAAGTAATTGTCTTTTTCGATAGTTAATGTAGAATAATCTTTCCATTTGTCGGGATAACCTATTTTTATATAAAATGCTTTTAATTTTTCTATTGCTTTTGTTTTGGTTTCATCACTCATCCATGTCAATGCTTGAATACGTTCACCGAGTACTTCCTGTAGATTGTGTACCAACTCCAACATACGTTTTTTTGCTTTGGGCGGAAAATATTGTTTTACGTACATTTGTCCGACGGCTTCACCCAATATATTGTTTACAGTGCTTTCCGCACGTTTCCAACGCGGTGATTGTTCTTCTTTTCCAGATAGGGTCTTTCCATAGAAATTAAAGTTTTGTGCATAAATGTCATCGCTTAAATATCCTGCCGCACTGTCTATCAGCTTCCATTGGATATATGCTATTTGGGTATCCAAAAGTTCTGAGGTGATGATGTTTTCTACTTCGATTAATGATTCTTTTTGCGACGCATTTATTTCTTTTACTTCTTTCAATCCCAATGTAGTGAAATAAGTATTCCAATCAATGGAAGGAACGAGTGTTTGTACTTCTTCGATCGATATTTTGTTATAGTTGGCGTATGGATTACGAAGTTTCACATTGTCGTAGGCAGCTGTAGCCAAGCGCGTTTCTATTTTTAACACAGCTTCCATGCTCTTTTTAGCTTGTTCCGGAGAAAAACCTGTCAGTTCGAACATTTTCGTTACATGTTCTTTGTATTTGTTGCGGATATTGGTTGTATATTCGTCTTTATCCAAGTAATATTCGCGTTGATCCAAACTGATGCCGCTTTGGTATGTTTGAAGCAGGTTTTGAGAACTGCTCATAGGGTCGGCATCTACATATATGGTGAAATAAGCATCCGTACCTGAAAGCATTAGTTCGGGTATCAGTTTGGATAATTCGGATTTGTTTTTTATGGATGCAATGTATTCCAAATCGGATTTGACAGGAACGTATCCATCTTGATTTAGTTTTATGCTGTCCATAGCCATATTATAAATATCGCCTATTTTTTGTTCTATGGTACCTGTTTTTGCCGGTTTGGAAGCAATATTTTCAATTAGGTCTTTTAATTGTTTACGATTGTTTTCTGCCAGTTTATCAAACGAACCGAAACGTGAATATTCTCCCGTTAACGGATTGTTTAGCATCCATCCCCCACATGCGTATTGATAGAAATCAACTTTCGGAGAAGTGAGGGTATCTAAGTTTGTTACATCTATACCCGAAGTTTGAGCTTCTTTTTTTGAATTACAAGCTGTAGTCATAAGCACTAATACGGTGATAATTAGTAAAGTGAATTTTTTCATTTTGTTTTTATATTTGAATGTTAGTAGTTTAATTTTATCATTTCTTCCATGTATTCTCTGTTGTTGCTCAATCGGGGAACTTTGTTTTGTCCGCCTAACTTTCCTTTGTTTTTTAGCCAATCGTGGAACAGATTCTTTCGTGCCGGAATTACTTCCAAAAGCTGTAGTGCAATATCCTTGGAACGTTTTGCTTCATAGTCGGAGTTAAGTTCTTTCAAAGCAGTATCGAGGGTGTCGGCAAAATTGCCAAGCGAATCCGGCATTTGAGAAAATTCTATTAACCATTGATGACGACACTTTGCATTTTCATCCATGAATACCGGAGCAGCGGAATATTCACTCACTTGCGCTCCCGTAGCGGCACAAGCTTTTGCTAATCCCTTTTCCGCATTGTCAATGATGAGTTCTTCACCGAAAGCGTTAATAAAATGTTTGGTGCGTCCGGTAATGATGAATTTATAAGGTTTATCATTCGTAAATTTTACGGTATCGCCAATCATATACCGCCAAAGTCCGCATGAGGTAGAGATTACAATGGCATAGTTCTTATTCGGTTCTATTTCCTCTATAGAATAGGTACGTGGATTATCGTTTCCGATGTCTTCCAACGGAATAAATTCGTAAAAAATACCGTAGTCAATCATCAGTAGCAATGAAGGGTCGGAAAAATCGTTTTGTGTGCCGAAATAACCTTCGGAGGCGTTGTATGTCTCCATATAGTGCATATTATCGGAGCGGATTAATTGCTTGTATTGTTCGCGATACGGATTAAAACATACCCCGCCATGAAAGAATACTTCCAGATTAGGCCACACTTCTTCCAATGATTGTTTGCCGGTTTTTTCGAGAATGCGTTTGATGATAACCAAAAGCCATGAAGGAACTCCTGCGAGGTTGGTTACATTGACGTTGATGGTTTCAGAGGCAATAGCTTCTATTTTATTTTCCCAATCGCCCATCAAAGCCACCTTCTTGCTTGGCACACGCAAATAATTCACAAAAGGAGAAACGTGTTGTATTAAAATAGCCGATAAGTCACCCACAAGACTGTAGCGGGAATTATAATCGGGTTGATGGTTGCCACCGAGAATTAACCCTTTTCCCGATAAAAAACGACTCTTCGGATTCATTCGAAGGTATTGTATTACCGCGTCCGTCCCACCTTTATAGTGGGTGTCGTGCAAGGCTTCCTTGCTTACTGGCACAAGCTTGCTTTTGTTATTGGTCGTGCCTGACGATTTGGCGAACCAATGAATCTTCGATGGCCAGAGAATATTATTTTCTCCCGCGCGCAGGCGGTCAACATTTGGTTTTATATCATCGTACGTCTGTACGGGAATGCGGTTTTTATAGTCTTCATATTTCCAAATGGTTTTATATTCATATTTCTTTCCCCATTCCGTTTTTTCTGCTTTTTTGATCAGGTGCATCAATACCTTGTGTTGTATTTCTCCTGCCTCACTCGCATATTTGTCAATTTCTTTTAAACGAGGTTCAAAAAATTTTCTTACAATATCCGTAGTATTCATTGTTACAGACTTAATTTTTGACGTACAAAAGTAAATATAATTTAAATGTCTTTACATTTACAAATGTAAATATTATTACCCGTTGGCGGAATTAGCAAGGCATTTAGGAGAGTTGGTACGGGATGCCAACGGTTTTTTGGGTACTCTTCAGGCTGTTCTCCCCCCACTCCAAGCGGTTTTCAAGGGCTTCACCGGGTATCCCTCCCTCTCCGCTTGAGCAGGGTACAAAAAAATAGCCGAAACTATCGAGAGGATGGTTCCGGCTATTGAAAAGAAAACTGATAAACGAGATTTTTTAGTGAATTATTTTGTATTTATTAACTCAATTATTTTAACAAAATATTTTAAATATATCAATGGTAGACACGTCCAGATACCATTCTCTTTACATGCTCGTACAATTTCTTTATTAATAATAATATTACTTTTCAATGAAGCTGTACTAATTCCCCCCGTCCTCATTTTCAGAAAATCTATGGGCAAATACTTATAAGTCAATTTCTTTTTATATAAAAAACGAATCAGTAATTCATAATCTGCTGCTATTCTATAATTTGTTTGATAATATCCAAACTTTTCAAAATTCTGTTTGTAAGTAAAAAAAGTGGGATGGGCAGGCATGAAACCGTAACGAAATCGTTTTGGAGAAAAGTTTTTGGAAGAATAATATCGTATTGTTTTATTCAAATCATCGGGATTAACAAACTTCACATCTCCAAAAACAATTTGAGTATCTTTATTTGCAACAAAAGATGTTACCACCCTTTCAATCGTATCATTTCTATTATAAAAATCATCTGAATTAATAATACCAACAACCTCTCCCGTAGCCATTCTAATACCTTTATTCATGGCATCATAAAGTCCATTGTCCTTTTCGCTAATCCAATGCATTCTACCGTCAAATCTCGATTCATATTCTTTTATTATAGAAAGAGTTTCATCCCTTGAATTCCCATCTACTATAATATACTCAATATTAGAGTAGATTTGGTTTAATACAGAATTAATTGTATCACGAAGAGTAGAAGCGCTATTGTAAGAAACAGTTACAAGAGAAACTTTAATCTTCTCTTTATTAAATTCCATATTAAATATATACGATATTTTATTTTAAAGTAAAAAAAAGTGTTATCAAGTAATCCTCCTGTAGATACATTATCATTATGTCTCCTATATTTAATAAGTTTTTCTGATAAAATCTTATAAGAAAAATTACAAGCTGCTATAAGAAACAGCCAATTGTCATGAGTACATAGTATATGTTTTTTAGGAAATGGTAATGCTATATTAAGAATATCTCTTTTAAAGGCAAAACAACAACCCAAAAATCCACACTTATAAAAATTACCAATAGTAGAATAATAAGGTTTTCTACATTTAAAAAAAGAACTATATATTAATCTATCCGAATCGTCAATTATTTCGGCATCTGATACAACTAAATCATAATTTTTCAAATATTCCAAACAACATTTTATCTTATTTTCAACCCAAATATCATCTTGATCTGATAAAAAAATGTAATCACCTTGTGCCTTTGATAAGGCATTTTCAAAATTTGAGGTATATCCTTTCTCCCCTGCATTTAGATAAACAGTTATTCTCGAATCATTAAATGAGTTAATTATATTTAATGTCTCATCCGAAGAATAATCATCCGAAATAATAATTTCATCCTCAACACCTAACTGTTTTAATATTGATTCTATCTGGTACTGAATATATTTTTCACCATTATAAGTTGCCATGCAAACAGAAATGCGAACCACATTAATTTAGTATTAGAATTATTTTTCAAATAAGGGAAAATATTCCCCTTGTGTATTATATTTATAAATGAAATTTATAGAATAATCACCAACGCCCCATACGTTGATACCAAGACAATCTTTCTTCATATAAACTTGGCTGAAAAAATATATTTTCATATTTATTTATAAAACCCTGATGTGTAATTAATACTTTAAAAGAGCAAAAAATGAATAAACAACAATAACATATTATTTTTAACTTTTTATTTTGTATTAAATTCAGTAATTGAGGATATAGAATCCAATAAGAAAATACAAATAGAATAGTTAATCTTTGTACTATAACCGAAATTTCTGTAAAGTAAAAAAAAGATATAAAATATAAAATATAAGCATTAATATAAACAATATTTTTTCTATTCAATAAGAGTTGTGGTAAATCTTTATAAATTAATACATAAGTTATAATCCGCTCTATATATCCTATTGATAATGAATATTGTTCCGGATTATGAATATATATCAAATACTTCTGCAATCCTAACAACCAATCTCCTTGTATTACAAAGAAAAACTGAGCTATATATTTGACATGAAATAAAAATAGAATATTCCCCACAATAAAAATAGGTAACATTAATTTTACTAAAAATTTGCTATTCCATAAAGGATATAATAATAAATATATCACCGAACTAGTATGAAATGCCATTCCCAAAAGATTTAATATAAAATATGAGAGAATTCTATGTTTATGTACATATTGAAGTGAAAGAAAAAATAGGCCTATGGATTTCATATTACGATAGATGTTCATCTCCATTAAAACACCATTAAAGACAAAAAATAAAATAAATCCTAATGCATAATATCGTGAATATTTTGCAAGAAAATAGTCTATAATAAATATATCTATTGCTGTAGAAACGAAAATCCAAATAAAATAATTAGAGGAAATAATTTTTATAATAGAAGAGAAAACATTAAAGCCACTTTCAAAATTAGCGGTTTCTGTATTAAATTTTATTATTTTATATGTCTTAGAGATCTCAAAACTTGGTATTTCTTGAAAATATGGATAATAACTTATCCAATCACTTGAAACAAATCCTCTTCCCCCTAAAAAAAAGAGTAACCCACTAACTACGCCATAACGTATTGCTAAAATAGATATTCTCTTTTTTCGACATCTTAATTCAAAAGAAAAAAAAACTAGCAAATAAAAAAGAAATACAAGATATGGAGTTGAATTCCAAAAACTATTAAACTCCATATCTTATGTCGAAAATAATTTATTAATCAATACATAAATCTCATGTGATTTTTCTTTATAATTATAACATTTTCTATAGCATTCTGAAATAAATGCCAACTGTTCTTGTGAAGACTTTTTTAATAATATTTCACACACTAAAATTGATAGTTTATCATCTGCACATGGAGGATTATAATAATTAAGTAAATTTTGTGTAACTTCAGGCAGAGATTCGGCTAATGTAGAAATAACAGGGCATTTACATATAGCTGCTTCTATCGGCGTATATCCAAATCCTTCTCGCGTTGAGGTTGTCATAAATAATGAGGCATTTTTATATAACCATTTCAATTCTTCATCCGAAGAATATTCTATATGCATTACTCTCTTTTCAATATGAGCTTTTTTTATCTCTTCATATACAATATCCTCCCAATATGAAGTCGTTTTACCAACAACTACAATACTATGTGGAATTTGAATCTGTATTTTTATAAAAGCACGAATCAACGTTTGGATATTTTTATAACTACTTAATGAATTGACATATAAAATAAATGGTTGTTGAATAACTATTTTAGGTCTTAATGCATGAGATGCCAAAACTACTCCATTATATATTGTTGTAATTTTATTTATATTAATTTGTTTCCATTCTCCTAATATGTCATTTTTTACATAATTTGAAATAGATATAATATGGTCTGCATTAATTATTTGCAATCGAAAATAAAATCTAAAGATTTTAGATATAAGACTATTCAATTTTAAAAATCGAAATAATAATGAATTTGCAAAAGCACCATGAAGTTCTCGCATTGGACGTAAATCATGTATGGTAATGACTTTCTTCATTCTAATTTTCAATGCATTTCCTGTCCATGAAAAAGGAATATAAACCACAGAATAATCAAGCCTATTAATATATCTTCTCCAAAAATACATCTTATAAATTCCTTTGAAATATGGAATACAATTTAATAACCTATTATATTTAGAATAAATAATAATATCAAAAAATGAATATTCTAATTCAAAAAAATATCTCATTTCTTCTGCAACCAGCAATGAGATATTATTTATTTTATAAAATTTAAATCCATTCAAGATTCTTAGGGCATATAGACTAATACTCTCCCGTTTCTTCTCCTCAGAATTTATATACGATAAATCAATTAATATAGAAGACATACTAATCCTTTATTAAGAAAGAAAGGAATCTAATTTTCTCAGAAACAGAATAATTATTTATAGCAACCGGAATCAGACGAAGAAGAAAATATATAATTATAAAAAAAAAATAAGAAAATAAATTATAATGTTTACGAATATATTTAAATCTTCCATCTGTGATATAAATCATTTGTTTTGCGGAAACTTTTTTTTGTTTATGACTACTTCCTCCATCTATATGATAAATCATTGGACCATCAATTACCAACATTTTACATCTAGCCTTTGAATATCTATATTGTAAATCTGTTTCTTCATAATATAAAAAAAATACAGGATCAAAAAAACCATATATTTCTATAATTTCTCGTCGTATAAATAAATCAGCACCTGTAACATAATCCACCTCGAAAGGTCTTTCTCGTATATATCTTGTCTCGTTAAATTCCAAATTCAAATTCAATCTACTCGTATATACGCTCAATAAATGAAGCAATATATTAGAAATAGTTGGAAAACATCCAAAAGAATGCATTATTTGATTATTTTTATCTAAAAGAAGCGAACCCAAACAAACTATATTATTAACTGAACATTCGGCAAAGTCATAGAAATGCTTTAAAGCATTATTTAATAAAATAGTATCAGAATTCAACAAAAATATATATTTCCCTATCGCATATTTATATCCTATATTATTAGCTTTACCAAAACCTAAATTCTCATTATTTTCTACAAACTTTATCCTATTATCATTTCTGAATAAATCTTGGCTTCCATCTGTTGACGCATTATCTACCAAAATTATTTCATAAGTAACACCTTTTGTATTTTCAACAATACTTCTTATACAATTAGAAGTATGTAACTTCGTATTATA
>SNRY01000289.1_pt1 | contig 18395 bp, 14 predicted proteins | sample 4693421 | NCBI WGS metagenome assembly SNRY01 (sample SAMN11003215, study PRJNA524138) | termite gut metagenome | isolation source: Bacteroidetes bacterial symbionts from single cell of protist host amplifed... | host: Streblomastix strix ... | reverse complement strand
CTGCCATGACTAAAAAGTAGGTAGTATGAACCGGACGAATCAATACCGGATAATCTTCAAATCAATCAGGCTAACGCCTAATCCGTCTGAAGGTGGATTTTATTGTCAATGGACAATGGCAAGTTGTATTTTGCGAAGCAAAAAATTAAATTACTATCTATTGATTAATAGACTTTTAGAGAAAGGAAAGCAACAATGGGTAACGATATAGAAACGAGCGAAACGCTTTGCTATGCTCCGTTTTGCTTTACTATTGTTTCAAATAACACAGTCCAAAAGTAATATATTTTTTTAATAAGCAAAATTATCCAAACAACATCAGGAAATATCTTCTTCTTCATTTGGCATTGCTAATTAAATGTATATTTATATTTTTGCGGAAAACTAATTGCTATGAATTGTCCCAAATGCACCTGTGAGAAAAGTGTTAAATCAGATATTATCAAAGGTAAACAGCGTTATAAATGCAAAGAATGCGGTTGTAATTACATCGTGGAACTCAAGTCGACAGCCAAACTCAAGTCCATGAAAAAGCAAACCTTGCATCTGTATCTTGAAGGATTGGGCTTTCGTTCCATAGGTAAGATTTTAGGGGTGAGCAATGTATCGGTCTTAAACTGGATACGTAGTTTTGGCAAAGCGGTTGGGGAACTAAGTTCGGAAAGCCAAGAAATAGAAATGGTTGAAGGGTTGAAGTGGATGAAATGCATTCCTACATCGGTTAAAAAAAACTACCGTTGGATATGGATTGCTACCCGTAGATTTGGGAAACGATTCCTCAATTTCGTTATTGGCGAGAGAAGCAATGAAACAGCTAAAGATTTTTGGCAGAGAATAAATCACCATGAGATGAAGTATATTGCAAGTGATTATTGGAAGCCCTATGAGGGCATTATTCCTAAGGAAAAACATCTGCAGGAAAAACATCTGCAAACGAAAGCGGAAACTTTTACCGTTGAGGGATATAACAGTTTGTTCAGACATTTTTTGGCAAGAATGAGGAGAAAAACCAAATGTTATTCCAAAAAAGTAGAGATGCTCAAGTTATCTATACTTTTACTAATGCATCATCGTAATGGAACGATATCTATATTTAATTAGCAATACCCTTCATTTAACACATTATCACGAATTTCTTGTGCCGTTAATGCTATTAATACATTAGCCCCATAGTTAATCAATGATTTATAATCATTGATATAAGAAGTTTTCTTTTGTAAGAAAATAAAGAGTTTATTTCCTTTATTCAAATAATCTTGAAAGTAATTAATTGTTTGTCTAATATTGCCGAGCTCACCATCTGTGATAATAACCGTTATAATATTATTTTTTGATTTATCAATTATTCTTTGAATGGTTCTTATAGGAAAAGAAGTTCCGCCACTTCCACTAACAAGTAAATTTTCTTTTATTTCGTCATAATTTTTAGTCCACTCTACATTCGTGGTTATTTTATCTGAAAATCCTATTAACGCCACTTGGCTTTGTGTCAATTCGAAATATTTTATAATCCCATAAGAGGCTAATATTGCTTGATAAATATTTGATTTTGAGTCTCTTATAAAACCCATACTTCCAGAAGTATCAATAACTAAGAGCAAATCACATTGTTTGCTTTCATTGCCAAAATTAAAAACAGAATTTTTTACCCATTTTTTTGTAGTTACACCCGGAATAATTACCGGAGAAGCAGCAAATGTCAGCATCATATCTATTTCCTCAATGGAATTGCCTAATTTCCATGTAGTAGGGTAAGAATAATTGTCATTGCTTCCAACTTGTTTTTTTTCAATTATCGGAATAATCTCTGCATTTTGAACCTCAAACCAGATTTTTTCTTTCTCTTTTTCTGATAACGAAGAGAATCTTGCTGCTAATAAAATTTGATTGAATTGCTGTAACGAAACTTCCTGAGCCAATTCTTCCAATGCCTCTTGTATTTTATCGGGCGATTGAAAAACGAATTGACTTCCATTTTCCTGAAAATCTTTCGATGGCATGACTTGAGGTATTCTATAGGGTTGTCCTTGTCCGGTCATTCCTTTTATCTGTTGCTCCTCTTTTTTATCTTGTTCAAACAATTTGAAAAATGAATAGGTATATGCTTCCACTTTTTTAAGAAAGAGTTCTTTATTTTCAATATCTCTTTCTTCAAATTTTTTGGCTAACAATTTTATTTCTTTGAGGAAATCCTCATCTGTTTCATTCAAATCAAGATTTTCTTTCCATATTGATTCTTTCGTAAGGAACATTAATTTGGAATGGTGCGGGGCGTGTGTTATATCCGTACCTTTTTTAATCCAATTGATTTCGCTTTTTAAAGTTGCTTCTTTATATCGCTTGAAATTTTTTGTATCTACAATAATATCTGAGACTTGATTTGCCAAACTACCTGCTAAAGAAACGATATTCAGGTTGTAACAAGCGTATGATTTGTTATAGGTATCAATAATAGTTTTTAACATGCGGAAATAGGTAAGCACATCAAAAGGACAACACATATAATGCTCAATTTCGTGGCGAGTCAACACCTTTACTTCTTCCTGAAACTCCTTGTAACTCTTAGGCAATAATCCAAAATTCAAATGTATTTGCCATGTCTCATCTATCGTAATGTAATATTGTCCTGTTTTGTAATCGGTTGAATCCGGCAAAACAAAATCAATCTCAGGCATTGGAATACCGATAGAATTTTTGTATTCTTTTACAAAAACCTCTCTAACAGCATCCAATGCCTTTTGTTTATATACATCATAATTAGTTGACATTGCGCTCGTTTAAAAACTTAGAAATCGATGTGTTTTCCCCTCTGTACTTGAACCGCAATCGATAAACACTATTGCCCTCGTTTATTTTTTCCATAGTCAGGCTATAATCCGCATCGCCCAAATCTGAAAGTTTTTCAACTTTGTTGATAGCCGGATTAAATTCAGTTTTGAAACGATTCCTTATAAGTTGGTGCAATTCAGGGCATTTTTCTTTACATACCACCTCGAAATTTTCAAATTCTATTGTGAATTTCACTTCTTTCAGAGATTTACCGCCAATGGTTTTACGCTTCTTTTCAATCACATCAGCAAGAAATTGCCGATTGGGAATATCGTATCTTCCCGAAAGTTCCTCTTTTATTTTATTGAGTTTGTCCAAATCATATTCTTTATCAATTCGTCTGTTGTATTCTACAATCTCTTGATATACATCCTGATATTCGTTTTCTAACAAAGGTATAATTTCCTTGTCAGTAATTAAAAAGTTATTATTTGGATTATTTATTTCTGCTGCAAAATTATCAAATTCACTTACATGCAATTTTCCTTTTTTTACTTCTTCAAAACGTTTGAGATAGATCTTCAATCCTTCAAATTCAGAATCAATCATATCAATAATTTCTTTGGTAGCGTCAAGGTCAACATTTACTGTAAAATTGCCTTCTTCGAACCTTTCTTTTCTGTGTTTGAATGACTTGTTTAATGATGAACGGTGCCAAATCATATACGGTGCCAATATTTTAATGTGAGAAGTAGTTACCTCTTCATCTCCCAAAAACCAAGCCAAAGCCTTTCCGTATCGATATAAATCTTCCTTTACCCGCACACTCAGCGGATGTATAATTTTGTTGCAGACTTTTCTCGGAGCATCATAATGACATCCTTTGCAAAGCCCTTTTTCAACTGTGATGGCTTCATTTGATTCTTTTGAAATTCTGTCGCATAATCGATATGACGAAATAATAAAATTGATAAAGAGTTCTGCATCTTCAGAATATTTCATATCTCTCACTTCATCTTGAACCGATTTTAAATCAAATTTGTTCAGGTAGTTTAATAAATCATCCTGTTTGAACGATTTGTCTTTTTTGCCAATCGTGCTCAGACTTTCGTAATCGGGCATCGTAATGGGAAGCGCCAAAGCAAAACGATCAAGAAATGGCAATGACATGGTAAAGTTACTTTCGTCTTTGGGATTCATAGTAGCGTATAGCGAGAAATTTGGCAAACGCCGACTTTCATTATGATATTTCACGGAACTCTCAGCAAGCAACGACAATAAAATATTCTGAGCATAGGGAGACAGGCGATTGAGTTCATCAATGATTTTCCAACTTGAATCAACAAAATCATTCCAAATAATATCTATTTTATCATTTTGATTCAACTTTTTTGCTCCTGTTAGTTGAGATATATCTAAACTACCCAATATTTTTTCTTCGGTTAGTTGTGGGTGTCCCCGAAGAATACAATCTTCTATTTCATCTTTTGAGAGTTGGTAAAATACTTGCCCTAAGTATTTTACCAATGTCGTTTTTCCACCGCCATGCCCTCCGTACAACACCATTGTTCCCCTGTCAACCAATGCGTTAATCACGGCAAGGGTTTCAACTAAATATACTTTTCGGTTTTTGAGTTGATCGGTAGTAAAATGCGCATCCTGCAACACATCGTTGTGTACATAAAGATTGCTGAAACGTATCTTGTCTAAAGCCTTGATTAAATCAATATTTGTGTTTTCCATTTATTAGAAAGTTTTTTGAAGTTCAAGTTTAATTAATCCGAATTTGAGCAAGTCCTGAATAATTGATACTTCATTTAAATCAGAAGCATCAAGGGTGGCAGTTGAACCATTTTTGCCTACTTTTAGGTCCAACCATTGAAGTTGCTTTTCCATTCCGGATGATTGTAAAAAATGCTTGTAATTGCTATGTATATCATTATATGTATTGAAATGAGAATCAAAATCATCTTTTAAATAAATCATTAGATCATCTGTACTGTCTAAGTTTTTAATTCCATAGATTAGTCCTTCAATTGATTTTTTGATATTTTTCGAATACTCTTCAAGATTTTTGTCCCCACTTGAAAGATTTTCTACCATATCTTTTTTCCCATCGTATTCTTCTAATCTCATATTGAACACATCTGATATGTCTTTTTTTAATTGACTTGACTGTTCTTTAAATTTTTCAATAGAAGACGCTTTTTTCTTAAGGATTGAAGATATTTCATCGGTAGGTTTACTCAATAATGCGACTAATGGATCATCTTTCAATAACGAATTATAGGATGAAATAAGTGAATTGATAGTAATTGCATCATTTTGTGGAAAAGAATCCCATTTGGATTTATATTCAATAGCATGTTTATCTTCAAAAAAATCTTTAATAGAAACATATCTATCTCTAATTTCAGTCCAAGCCCCATCAATAAACTTATTAATAGCCTCAGATAAACCTTTTCCGAAATTTATTTCTTTGTCAAACCGTAAAAACAATTCTTTTTGGATGTCATCGTCCGAAATGGCAATAGATGAGTCTGCTAAAATATGTATCATCTCTTTAATCTCTGAAATTATAGATTCGACATTTTGTGCTATATTATCTTTTTCACTTAATTTTTGACACATTTTTATACCTTTATCAATAATTTCTTGATAAAATTGAATATCTGCTGCTTTATGCTCAACCGTATAAAATTGGTCTATTGAAGTATAGGATAATTCGTCTATTCCACTTATCTGTTCTAAATCATCACTAATATTATCTAAAAACTCATCTATTTCATTCTCAAATTCACTTGGTTTATCTAAAAAACTGTTACACCTCTTTTTAAATTCTTTTCTGATTACTTCCAAAAGGAGAGAAAAGATAGAGTTTTCTAATTGTAAAACATCTTTATGGTTTACAATTTTTTCAATTGCATCGCTATGTTCGGAAATATTATCAACTAAAAATTTCCTTAGTTTTTTTGTGTCTAAATTCTTCTTTTGACTTGTGATATCGTCAATCCAACCAATAACATCATCAACTCCCGGAGCCGTAATGATCTCGTAGAGAGCATTAAAAGTGTCTTGCAGCTTTTTCTGATATTCCTCAAAACCATGTTGAGACTTCAATTTTTTCAATATGGCATCTAACTCAGTTTTTTGATTTTGCCAATCTGGCTTAGACAATTCAGCAAAAATTCTTGCCTTATAGGTAATATTGCTTTTCTGTTCTAATGCGATATCTCTTTTCTCGCTATATTCATCAAAATTTTTCATTCTTCGGAAATATTTAAAAGTTCTGTAACATATTCTCTCAATTTAATTGTTTCTTCGGCTTCATTGTGAATATTGCAGATATTTTCCAACAAGACTTCAAAGTCCGGTTTTAACTTTTGGAAAATATCAACCAATTTTTGAACCATTCTTTTCAATTTGTCGTCATAAATATATGGTTTTTCAAAGTCAAACGGATTAAATTTTACCTCAAATAGACCATATTCGCTCTCATTCTTCAAATTAAGCAGGAAGAATCTTTTCCATAAATAGTTATCGCTGCGCTTAGTTTGATATTCAAAATTCAGAAGTGTTTCGGTTAAAGGATGCTGATACATTTCATCTATCTCATCCTGATACCTGTCAACATTTCCCTTTTGAGATTGCAACGATGAATAAATTGTATTGATTTGTTTAAAAAACAGTTGGCTGTTATCCAATATTTCATCGAAATGCTCACAAATTGAATTGACGATGAGCAATGTAGAAAAAGAAGAGGCATTGTCAAGAATTTGTTTAGCTTTTACTATTCCGGTTAATGCCTGCTGCAATTTCTGGGGATAGGATGAAAAAGTCTCATTTCCATTTAGAATGTCTTTAATCTCATTCAACTTTTCAATAATTTTGGTTCTGATTTCAGTGAGCGAATCTCCTATTTGAGTAATTTTGTCCTTAACGTTTGTTATTTCACTTTCTTTATCAAGCGTGTTTATATACGACAGATTGTATAATGCCTGTATTAATTCAGAATGCAAAGAACTACCCAATGCTTGATGGTATGTTTCAATAAAATGAGTATTAGTCGTCGTTTTTTTTATAAAATCATAGGAATCAGCTATATTGGCTATAGAATCACGCAAAAATGATTGAACGAATTTGTAAAGGTTACCAACAAATTCAGAACTAAGGTCAAACACCTCCGTATGGCGTTCCAAATTTTCTTTATCTTTTGTTAAAATCTTCAAGATATGCGCAAAATTAATCCCTTTTTGTGCATTCTTCTCGTCGGGCACAAAATGATATTCTCTGGCTGCAATATCAAGGAGCTTTTTTAAGTTGTCATCAATCTTGCTGTTTTCAATCAGATAAAGCAAGGCGATTTGTCCACTGTATTTATCGTATGCCTCAGTTTCATCCTTGAGTATCTTTTCAAAATAGCGATAGTCAGATATATTTTGACGATAATCGTTTTCATTGCAAACCTTTTCAGCGAGTACATCCTTGTATTCTTTGCACGAGGTATGCAAAATTATCAGGAAAATCGAATTATAGCCGTCAAATAATAATTTTCGATAATGCTCAATCGTCCGAATAGTTTCCTTTTTCTCTGTCCATGGTCTTTTCCCAATTATTTCTATAATATCTTCAATATTAATGATTAAAGTGTTATCTTGATTTGACGCTAAAGATAAATCGCCATTCTCAGTACCAATAATACCAATTTTAGATATAGAGTCAATGTAATCATGAACTTGAGTGGCAAAGTTCAATTGGTAGTCATCAAGTTTTACCATTTCAATCTTTTTCAATACGAATGCTGGTTCTGGTTTATTTTCATCTTCATAATACAGAAGGTCTTGCTTGAAGTCTTCTATTATTTCATTATCCGCTAAGTAAATGACACGTGTTAGTCGGTCTCCTTTCTCATGGATTTTTTCTATAAAACTATCGCATAAATACTTTTCAAGATTAGCACAATAATTCTTCAATATTTCATCCGGTAAATCAGGAATAAAGTAGATATCAAGTTTTTCCGTTTTTTGAAATATCAAAGGAATTTTTCTTTTGTGTAATTCGGAATCAGAGAGTATAGATGCTATTGTTTCGTTTTTGTATTTTAACTGAGGGGATCCTATGGGCTGTTCAATCGTTTCGCGAATTAAAGACAATGATATTTGCAAATAGGCTTTTTCTATACGTGGCAATCTACATTTTTCAAATAAATCATAAACGTTGGGGATAAATTTCTCTAATCCTTCTTTTTCATTAGATTCGTTTATTTTACTGATAATGAGAAGCAAAAAGTCTAACGTTTCTTTTATCTCCTTCAAGGAATCGTCCTGATAAAGACTTATAAAGTCATACGTCAGTTCTATTAAAGGAATTATAAATGAATCGGATAAGACCTTGTCTGGATTTCTGTCATTGATCATTCCAAAAGCCATATCCCCGTTTTCATCAGAAATACCACTGAGAATATAGCTGAAATACGGCTGAATATGTTCGATGTAATTGATGGATGTATATTTTTCCTCCTCTTGTAATTTTTTGAGAAAACTGGCATAAAGATCGTTTTTCAATACAGGAAGTAAATCGTTTTCGACATTGCATTTTTTAGCCGAACAGTAAAAATGTTCGGTATAATCTTTTAAAATCAGCTTAAAGTCTTTTATTTCAAATTCAATGGGAGAGAAATCGAATAACATCTTACTTAACAATGGATAAAGACGTCCATCAATATCATTAAAAATATCTGTCTTTAAATAAGTAACAGCTTCGCCACCTTCATCAATCGGTTCTTTAAAGATGGGTTTAGTGATGATTTCGCTGAAACTTAGCCCATTGATTTCATCAGGCGTTTCAAGTATGTCTTTCAATTTCAAAATATGACCGGGTCGGCAACGAGACAACCACCAAATAAAGTTGATATAACCTTTTTGCTTGCCTTTTAAGAATGACCTCTGCAATAAATTCACTGTAGGGAAAGGAATAGATTTTGTTTTCAATCGCCTATTGGCTGCTGTTTCGCTTTCAGAAGTGTCATCTCCTCGCTCTTTTGCAATTTCATATCCTGAAGCAGGACCATTTCCAATGACTAAATAAAATAAGTCTATATCCTGAACTATTTGGTCGAAAAGTTCTCTCAATACACCGCCACCTGACGTTTCGACTATTTTTTTCAATTCATAAAACTTTGATTCAAATTCATCAATCAACAGGATTGGTCTGTTCCCTGATAATATCGCATCGCGAATTACAGATTCTGAGAACACAGATGCAAAACTTGTGGTATTTTCTGAATCTTCAATAACTTCAACCATCTTAAAATCTGCCAGATAGCCATTCAGATTTCCACCTTTAACTTCAGGGAAATATATCTTATCTATTATATTGTCCCAATCTGATTCTTTGAGAGATTCTATTTGCTCATTAAGTATCTCATTGATAAAATTACCTAAGTCGGAATTTTGAATCTTCCCCGTTGACTGCTGTTCGGCATATTCCTTTATTGTTTGTGTCAGTTCGTCCAACGAAACAAAGAATACGGGTGTTTTCAATACACACCATCCGTAATGAAACAGATAGTACAATGTGTTGGTTTTTCCAATTCCAAAAGCTCCTTGCAGCATTATTGGTTGTGTCGGTTCTTTGGCAACACAAGCTTTCGATAGGTCATCTTCAAAATTTTGCCTTAGTTTCTTGTGTTCTAAACTTAAGTCAATCCATTGGGTGGTTTTAATTAGAGGTATGTATGCCATATTATTTCAATCTTATTTTTATCGTTTCTTTTATTTGTTTTGAATTCAATGTATATAATCCTTTCTTCAAAGAAGAAAAAACTATTTTGTCTTTATTTGATAATCTGTTACATTTCTCGTTATTGCTATCGAATATCTCAATATCGCTAACGGGCGAAACGGTTATGGTAAAACCGTCATCGTTTTTTCTAATCTGAATATCAAAAGGCAATTCTTCATCTTGATATTGAATGGATTTATCCTTTTTTGATAAGCCAGATTTAGCTGCTGCTAAATGTTCGGTTTGGGGTTCGTGAACAATAAACGTATTAGTCGGTTGTATTTCTTTCGGATAAGAAAGATATTGATTTTTACCGAAAAACGAAATGACTGCGGAAAATTCTTGTCCATGATTGGTTTCAAGACAAGTAAGCATAGCCATAATGGAATGATTGAGATATTTCGCTCTCGAAATTTCCACTTCTCGAAATTCTTTTTGAACAGCGTTTAAATTTTCTTGTTCTGTAAACGAATTGGACACATCATAATGACCAAGATAAGAATTGAGAATTTCTGTTAAGACGGGTTGTTCATTCCAAGTTTCTACAAGGAAAGGGAAACCAATAATAGAAGTATCTTTGCATATTTCATCATTTTTTGTAGCCATTTCCACAAAAGGACTGACAACGAAAACCCGCACAAATTCTTCATCTTCCATCTTGTCAATATTTGTTACTATTGAGACTAAAAATGGGTGTGTTGTTTTTTGTGTATTGCCGAGAAAATCAACATATTCACTTTTTACCGACCAAAGCTGATTTTGCTCAATTTTTGGTCTGATTCGTAAATGAAACGAGGTTTGTCTCGTCTCTATATTCTTTTTAAACAATTGATTAACTTTTTCAACTTCCCCGGTTGAAACATCTATTTGTTCTACACCACTCGTAGATATACCCTTATCTTTAAAAAACTGTATTATAGTATCCATGTTTTATTCTATTGCTTTATTGTAATATACCGCTATTTTGCCAATTCGTCCAAAGCCGCAGAAAGATTTTGCAGAAAGTTTATTCCATCCTCTTCATTATCAGGGATATAATTTTCCGTTATTTTTTTCTTGAACGATTCCGTTTTATAATGGAGTGTACTTTTGGCTAATCCGTATTTCTCTGCTAAAACCGATAACGATGCCTCTCCGTTGGATTGAAAAAGATATTCCGAAACGATTTGTGCATCTTCTTTTGATATACCAACGAGTATATTTCTAATAATGGATTTATATTTGGGGCTGTCTGTTTCTTGACGTTCTTCAAAATACACAGCATCATTTTGGATTTCTGTAAAAGAACTTTGGTCGAATAATTCAAAAACTGTTTTAAACAATTTGGGCAAGGCAACTGGCGATTCAACAATGTTGAAAATATCTTCCAATGCCATTAACACCAATGATTTATAGTGTTTCGTGGATTCAGGTATCCGATAATGTGATAGATGTTTTAGTGAACTGTTTATCTCAGAATCGCTCTTAATATCTTTATTTTCAAAGGAATTGTTAAACAAATACGCTATTCCTTTGACTTCTTTATAAAAATACTTTTCTTTACTTACTTTGGCAACTAGCTCTTTACATTTTTCAAAACTTAAACCTGCTTTTTGTTGTTCTTCGCTAATTCGATTTGCCACAAAAGAAATCAGAATTTGTAGAAAATAGTATGAAAGATAACTTTCGGGAATTTTATTCAGATAATCAAACTTCCTTTTAGTAATTGCCCATTCAAAGAATAGGTGTGCTAATTCTTTTATGTCGTCCGCTGACCAATAATTGGAATTTACCGTTTCGGAAGCAATGATATTTTTCGACCAGTTGTATTTCCTGACAAAATAGGCAATGCAACCTAAAAGGCTACCATAACCTTTCTTTGAAAGATTACCATCTGTTAATTCATATATGTATTCTGTTTTAAACATCTATTCCCAAGCAAAATTTGATTTGTAATTTTAATTCTTTAATTTGCTCTTGATTTAGCGAATCAATACCATTCCATCCCCGTTTCATCTTTACTAAATTGTTATTGCTGTATGTCATCCATAACTTTATCAAAAAGTTGGATATTGGACAATCAAGGTCATTTGGATTTAGTTTTACCTTATAAACACAACTTCCTTTTTGGTACTCCTTAGTCGTTCCCGGAATGATACGGCAACTAACTTTATCCATATTCACTTTCCCTACCACAACAGGGTGGTAGTCGTCTTTGTCTTTGTTGGAAGCAAAGGAATTATTCCATATACCATTTGGTGCAGTCCATAAAGAACCTACTTCAGGAGTATAGATGCTTAATAATATTTGTTTCCAATCGTGCATAACCTTAATTAAGATTAAAGAGAAAAAATCCCGATATTATTAGGAACAGCACAAAGATACACAAGATTAGATAAATATGTTTCATTCCAACCTTAGATTTGTACCGACCTTAGATTTGTACCGACAACCTTAGATTTGTACCGACAAAAAAGGAGATTAATTTTGTGAAAGAATATTAACAATAGATTCAAAAAGAAAGGAAACCAAGCAGTAAACTATTCATTCCAAAAAGCACGACTTATCTATTTCTTTAGTCCTGCCTTGGTTTTCTTGAAATATAGACCTGTATAAGAAATTAACCTGATGTTATTAAGGTTGTTAGGATTATTTCAAGTTCCCTTCTTTTCTTCTTGGATTTTTTCAAAAGACAAAATTATGAAAAAAGTTGTAATTGGTATTGATGTGAGTAAGGAAAAACTGGATTTTTGCTTTCAAACGACAGGCGAAAAGATTTTGAAAGAATGTATCGTGGAGAATACGACTTGTGCGATAAAAAGTTCTTTGAAAAACGGATTAAAGGGGTTTTCCCTCACGAAACCGGATGTATTGTTATGTGCCGAATACACCGGTTCATACACGTATCCCTTGAGTTGTGCGTGCGAGGAATTGGGGATTGATTTATGGCTGGAAAATCCGGCGGAAATCAAGCATCGTTCAGGGGTTCAGCGTGGAAAGAACGACAAGCTGGATGCACGAAAGATAGCCGCTTACGCCCTTCGTTTTCAGGACAAAGCCCGCTTGTTTAAATTGCCCGAACAGAACATAGCCTCGCTTAAACAATTGCTCAGCGAACGGGATATGTATGTATCGGATAGGTGCAAGTATCAGGGACAACTTACCGATCAACAGCGTTTCATGAGCAGGGAAAATTATGCCTGTAAGAGCAAGCGCTTGAAAAGACAAATAAAGGAGTTGGAGTTGTCTCTTTCGGAAATAGAACAGGAAATAGAAGGGTTGATTCAGCGTGATGCAACGCTTGCGCACCAACACAGATTGCTCTGTTCCATTGACGGGGTGGGCAAGCAAGTGGCTGTAAAAATGATCGTTGAAACCAATGCGTTCAAGGATTTTAAGAATGCACGACAGTTTTGCTGTCACGCAGGAGTGGCGCCTTTCAGGTACGATTCGGGAACGAGTATTCGTTCTAAAAGTAAAGTGTCGCACCGTGCGGACAAAAGCATAAAAGCGCTTTTACATTTGGCGGCATTGTCGGTTGCCACGCGAAAAAAGGACGGAGAACTGAGAGAGTACTATGCCCGAAAAGTTGCCGAAGGAAGAAATAAAATGTCTGTCTTAAACGCCGTGAGAGCAAAACTTGTATTGAGAATGTTTGCAGTAATAAAACTTAACAGATTTTATGAGAAAAATTATGACTGTGCGCTTGCGTAAATCATAAGAAGAAATAGGTTTACAGATATTGATTAACCCGTTGGCGGAATTAAAAATAGGTACAAAATTGAGATAAAAAGTTGTACATAAACGCCCTAATTCTTATTTTGTAATTGTTAATCAACTAAATACGAAACGTTTATGCACAATTTAAAAACAAATTTCGATAAAATGTTAGACCTCTGCAAGCAATTCGGCAAAGAATTTACCAATAAACGAGGAAATATTCCCCGAAGAGGGGTGGTTTCCTGTTTTTCGGATTTGGAAGTAATCGCATTGAGCCTGACGGCAGAAGCCTTGAGTATAGATAGTGAAAATCTCCTGTTTGTCAAATTATCCACTGATTATAAAGCTGATTATCCACATTTAATATCCCGAAGACAATACAATGACCGCCGTAAATATGTATTCAACTTAACCGATTCCATCCGCTTAGATTTTTTTGAGACCGCGCATATCCGTCTGGAAGTCCCTTACAGAAACAATCAGAAAGATTTCAAACCTAGGTTCAAACCATTCAGAAAATTGAGAAAAAGAGTGGAAACAGTATTTTCTCAACTTGATGATCAATTTCTCTTGTTACGCAATTATGCTAAAGATGTAACAGGTATTTTCACTCGTGTATTAGCTAAAATAGCCTCTATGACAGCTCTACAATACTTATACAAAATAAACGACAGACCCATTGGAAGAGTCAGATATGCGTTATGCTAATTCCGCCAACGGGTTGATTAATAAAAAAATAAATCCGACATAGGTTTACAAATCTGTTCGTGAAGGTATTGTTTTTATTTCTTTATGTTCGTGTTTTCTTTTTCGCCAGCATTTTTTAAGTTTTCCCCTATGCCGTTCTGCTTCTATTGGAGTGAGCATGTTACAGCTTGCATGTGGGCGGACTTGGTTATAGATATTGATTATTTGACTGATACGCTCTTGTGCCTGTAAGAAATCAGTATACTCTTCCATATCCAACCATTCAGCTTTCAGGATTCCATTCATACGCTCCGCCAGGGCATTCTCATATGGGTCTCCGTTTTCTGTCATACAGATACGTATATGATTGTTTTTCAATGATTTTACGTAATCATTGTAGCAATATTGAGACCCTCTGTCGGAGTGATGAATAAGCCCTATGCGTTTGTTTTGGGGGGGTGCCTCAATTGCCATTTGCAAAGCCATAATAGTTCCTTCGCTTTCAAGAGTATGATACAAGCAGTATCCGACTACTTTATGCGAATAGGCATCCGTAAGTAAGTGATAGATAAGCAAGTTCACCCTTTACTTTGATGTATGTAATATCGCTAACCCAGAGTAAGTTGGGAAGGTCAAAATCAAAGCCCCTAATTAAATTGGGATACTTCTTCATCTGGGTGACGGGAGTTCGTGGTAAGAGCATATTTCTTTCGTTTACGAACCAGCAGAGAGTTGGTTCGCAGAATGGAAAACAGCGTCTTCCTGCTTATTCTGTATCTCCCTTGATTCATAAGATAATGCAGTTTCGTGCCACCGATGCGAGGCATCCATTTACGGTATGAGTGAATCCTCTTAAGTACAACCTCTTTTTCCAAGCAATGCTTGGCATGGATTCTGAGATGTTTGTAATAGGCTTGCCGGGTATAGCCAAACAGCCCACAGAGAGCCTGCAAGCTTACTCCTGTGTGTCGTTCTTTAAGTCGGGTGACTGCTTGGCTACGGATTTTTTTAACCAATCAATCCCATAGGATTCCTGCCAAAATATCGCCCATAATCTCATAACTTTCTATTTTAAGGGGAGCTTGTTCTAAGCGATGACGGAGTTCCCGGTTTTCTGAAGCAATTTTTCTGTGCCGTCTTCGGTGGTTTTCTTTGGATTCATTGCCGGTAAAATTGGTTTGGATTCAAAAGTAGGTGAAAATTTACTTTTGTGGCGACTTACCATATGGTTGATGGCATTTCTGCTCATACCATATTCCTCGCTTAACATCTGAACCGTTTTTGAACCGCTCAAATACTCACAAATTATGCGCGCTTTCACAAACGCAGTAATATTGATTTACTCGTTAATTCCATAATCAGTTTACGCTTTTTTATACGCCTGTTTAGGAATAAAACGAGTGTTTTTTCCAAGAATATTAAAATTCACCTGTGCCAAATGCTGCCACAGCGACGCCAAATGCTGCCACCTACCTTCAAAACCTTGATTCTCGAAAATTATTGCTATATTTTTGTGTTGCATTACTATTGATGCGAAATTTAAAACAGAAGCATTATGTATATCGACGCAGAACATTTCGACTTATGTATGGAAAAACTTTCCAAGAAACTAAGTGAGATTGCCAAAAATCTCAGCGCTCTGGTTAATACGACGGAAGTCTTCGAAAAGGATGACAAGATTCTGGACAATCAGGACTTATGTTTTTTGCTCAAAATGAGTAATCGCAGCTTGCAACGTTACCGCGCCAAAGGAGAATTGCCCCATTTTTTTATCGGTCACAGAGTCTATTACAGAACCTCCGATGTGCGGGCGTTTGTTAACAAGCATTGCGATTATTGGCAGATAAAAGCCTTTGAAAATGGAACAAAAGCAAAGGAAGATTGACCTGCCTGCCGGATTTGCCCTTTCCCTCCAAAAAAATATTTCCCTTTTCCCTGCGTCCCTTCACAATCCCTTTAGGAGCGCAAGAAAAGGGACATATTTCTGTTTTATAGTGTATCTAAAATTACATCAATCTACAATTTCCGTCCTTTCTTCCTGAGTTTAGCTTTCCGTCGGCGAAGTTCCGCATTGTATTCCATTTCTTTGGCAAAGTTTTCCGCCTCGTAATCATCGCTTCCTTGTCCCACATCGAAAAGACTGAAGACTGAACCGGGAGACAATTCCGAACTTTCGTTTTGACGGATGCGTTCCGTCCCCCTTGGTTGATTATCCGTCGCCCTGTGTTCGATTTCATTCCTTTGTTTTGAGTTGTTTTCGAATAACTCGTTGAAACCATTTGCCGAAAACTCTTTGCCCAAACGAGAGCCTTTCAGGACAGTCCGGTTTTGATAATCAATGAATGTTACCCCGTAAATCCGTCCCGCTTCGTTCTCACGGAAAACAACCCCAATTCCTTTTTCCCTTATGAGCCGTTTAAAATCTTCCCTACCATTTGCTTTCTGCATTGCCTGTGAGATAACCGGGCGGAGATTTTCCCGTATCTTTTTCTTTTCGACAGCAGATTTTGATAACTCATAGTGCTTTTGCAAGGCATTATAACCAACCTCTTTGCCGAACAAGGAGGATTTAAGCGGCTTTCCCTGTTTATTTCCTCTTTCATCGGTTACGAGGTAAAGAATGCCGTTATAGGGTTTACCGTCATGTTCTCCTTTGATTTCTTCCGCTGTTACATTAAACTGTTCCAATAACGTCCGGTATTCCCCGAACGACTGAAAATAGAAATGATTCATTACTGATTTGGTAATATTGCCGACCTGATGTTTTATATCCCCTTCCTTGTAATCTATCTTTTTTGTCGGGTCTTCACTCTCCCGTTGTCCTCTCATTAAGGGGATAAGGTTAAACTCCTGTTCCAATTCCTTGCAAATCTTTATCGAACGAATGGCTTCGTAACTGTCGTTTATCTTCTTGCCGTTTTCGTCCACCCGTAAGGATACGATATGCAGGTGTTCCCGCTTGATGTCGGAATGTTTGAAAACAATGTAGGGTTGATTCCCATAACCAAGTTTTTGCATGTACGCTTGGGCGATTTCTGCCAACTGTTCGTTGTCTAATTTATCTTTGGGATCGGGATTTAACGAGGCATGAAAGACAACCTTCTCCGTTTTGTTGTTCACTGCCAGATAGGGATAAAACGAATCCATGCAATCCTGGATGGAGAATCTTCCGGCGGGAGAATCAAACATCTTCCGGCGATACAGCACCTCCGCCTGATTCTCCTCCACCTTGATTTGGTTGTAATTCAGTACCCCGAAAACCGATTTTCCTGAACTTATCCTGGCAAGCATCTTTCTTTGAGTTGAGCGGTTAAACGTTCTATTTCCAGCTTACTTAAGGCAAATTCCCGTGTAGGTTCCTCGACAATTTTCATCATCAAACAAGCTTTTTGCTCTCCAAAATTGCGAATCAAGGCATGAAAGACCTGATTGTAATTCGTCTTGATTGCCCGAAACTGTTCAAAAAAACCGGATAATAACATCACATAATCTAAAACAGATTTGTCCACAGTAACAATCTTTACCGGATTATTCAGTACACAATCCGCCATAAAGCGGGACATATTTTTCATCCCTGACCTCCGAAAGAGTAACAGAAATCTCTCGTTATCCACCTTGTTCAAGCGTATCATATAGCGATATTCCTGTTTATCCGCTTTCGGCTTACGTCCTCGTTTGGACTTACTCTTGTCCTCTTCTTTGGACTTCCCATTGTCGGGGGAAGTTCCATTACCAACATTTTCAATGTTCATTACTTGTTTCTTTTTAAAAGGTTCGACTTGGGAGAACCGTTCCCCAAACCCGCAGTTTGGGCAAGAAGAGTTTTGGGCAGGAAAAAATGGAATTTTTTGCTGACGAAAACACTTCTTGCTATTGTCTGTTGACAATAAAATCCGCCATCGTTGGCGGACGTTACGGTAAGCAGAACGGTTATCCATTATTGGGGGAATCGTATCTGAAACATCCGATGTTTCCGTTCTTTTCTCATTTCCATTTCACAAAATTAAATGATGTTTTGGCTATAACACAGCCTGATAACCGGACAGTAGCAGACAGTTTACGCCACTTAACGCCAAGAAAAAAACCTGCCGTTTTTCTTGGCTTTCTTTGTATGGAGAAAAGCAGCCATACGCAGATAAAAACAGAGATAACAGCCCGCTTGCGTGCAGATAAGCGGGGATAGATATTAAGGTGCAGAGGTAAATGGCAATAACATTAAAAACATTTCAATATGAAGGAAAATAACAGTACAGACAGAAAAGCGGGCAGCAATGCCGGAGTGAAGATTGATACAGGTGCATTTATTCGCCAAGTATCAGTGGCAGGCAGCGATGGAGATATACCCAAGTTCATACCTTCATCTTCTCAAGGGGCAACAATAAGCGAAGAAGCTGAACCCGGCGAAGAAAAACCGGCGCAAAAAGGACAGGCAAAAGCGGCAGATTATGAAGGTGTAT
>SNRY01000288.1_pt1 | contig 18438 bp, 3 predicted proteins | sample 4693421 | NCBI WGS metagenome assembly SNRY01 (sample SAMN11003215, study PRJNA524138) | termite gut metagenome | isolation source: Bacteroidetes bacterial symbionts from single cell of protist host amplifed... | host: Streblomastix strix ... | reverse complement strand
CATCAATTCCTAATGAATATGCTTTTTGCGCAGGGTAACGAAAATAAGTTGAGCCTGAAACAGTTTGTTCGGGGTCTAATCCCTTATGAGTAAAGAATGTCAAAAGATTTTCGCCGGTCAAGCGCAGTTTTACATTACTCAGCTTCACTACGTTCAATAAACTTTTCGGCAATGAATATGATAAATCTATATTTTTCAAACGGACATACGATGCATCGAACAAAAACCGGGTTGACGATGTTGTATTCCATGCGTCGGAAACGTACGAGAGACGCGGAAAATCGGTCTTTGTGTTTTCCGGTGTCCATCTTGTAAGGGCTTCTTTCGACCATCCGCGTCCAGGGGCGTAACCCAAATGCATGATCCACGTTTGGTCGCCATCATAAATCTTACCGCCGATATTATAGGAGAATAAGAATGATAACTCCAAATTTTTATAAGTAACAGAACTTCCTATCCCTCCGTATAAATCAGGCAGTGAACTTCCATGGAAATCCAGCGTAGCCTCTGTTTGGTCTTCGGTGATCGTGCGCCCGGTAACATTCCCATCGGCATCGGTTATATTTTTGTACCAAGTAGCTTTACCATTTTCGAGATTAACTCCTGCCCATTCTTTTACATAGAAGTCGTAAACCGAACCACCTTCTATCATTCTTTTATTACCGCTAATAATTTCTTTTTGCGGCAATTTAGTTATTTTGTTGATATAATGTCCAAAATTGAATGTAATGTCCCAATTGAAATCTCTGGTCCGTATTGGAACGCCACGTATCTGCCCATCAATACCCCTGTTACTCAATGAGCCAATATTGGCACTTATCTCGCTATAACCGGTTGATGGAGCAAAAGGTTTGCTAAACAATAAATCTTTCGATTGGCGGTTGTACAGGTCAATCTGGGCGATAAGGCGATTGTCGAACAAGGCTACATCCACTCCGAAATTAAGATTCAGATTGGTTTCCCATTTTAGTTCCGGCGTCGGGAGGTCGGAAGGCAACAAACCCAACTTGTCTATACTGTTGTAAATAGAATAAAATCCTCCGTAAGCGTAATTACCTACATTGTCGTTGCCCTGCGCTCCATAACTTAAACGCAGATTCAGGTTATTTACATCCTTTTTATTTTTCAAAAAGGATTCAGATTTTACATTCCATGAAGCGCCTACCGACCAGAAATTACCCCAGCGCGATTGTTTGCTGAAACGCGAAGAACCGTCGCGGCGAAAACTGGTCGAAAAATAATAGCGATGCAGGTAGTCGTAATCGAGTTTACCCAACCAACTTGATAAGTGGTAATCGCTCGAAGTTCCTGAAAAAGTACCACTGGTGGTACCTGCCGACGGTTCAGTTTTTCCTAAAACCTGAAATCCGCTTCTGCTTCCCGATAACGACGACGAATTGGTTACATATACTTCAGGGCCTCCAAGAAAACTAAAGTAATGTTTGTCTTTCAGATTCAAGTCATAGTCGAGAAAACTGTTTATGGTGTATCTGAAATTTCGGCTGGCGCTTCGACTGGCCGATCCGGCTCCATCTGTAATCACGCCTGTGCTGTAATATGAGTGTGAATATGAATGCGAACTACCTGCACTGTAATCAACACTGACAGTGGTTTTCCATTGCAGTCCCTTGAAGGGGGTGATATTGGCATTTGTTCTGAGCGAAACCGCATCCGTTCTATCACCAAATATACTATGCTTTGCACTTCCGAGAATATTTGATCCGCTGACAGCGGTAGTCGGACGCCAGATGCCGTAATCATACTTCTTGTTCCCATCTTCATCTAATACATAGGAGCCATCGGGATTACGTTCGTAAACAGGATAAATATTAGAGATCAGACGTTGGAAATTGGCATAATTTCCCGTGTTACTGTCGGACTGAGTTGGTGCTTTCTGAAAACTGGTAGAAACCGAAATACTCGCTCCTGCTTCAAACCAATTGGTTACTTTCGAGGAAACATTGGAACGTAAATGATAGCGTTCATACTCGGAAGCGATAATCCATCCTTGTTCATTCAGGTAACTGCCCGAAAAGAAATATTTTGTATTGGCGCTACCCCCGCTAAGGCTCAAATCGTATTGTTGGCGTACGCCTGCACGCGAAATGGCTTTACCCCAATCGTCATTCCACAAAGGAGTGGCTCCAGCTACTAATTGGCCATCAACGCCTACGGGATTGGGATATTGCGGACCATAGATATTTACTTTCAGAGAACCATTCACCAAATATTCGGATGCGTATTGAGTGGCTTCCAATACTGATTTTCCCTGATCCAACTGCGTGTTGCGGATAGCCTCCCATTGTAATTCGTAATATTCTTTGGGCGACAAATATTCATAATCCTTTATCGCTCGTCCTGTACTTCCGTAAGAAGCAGAGAAATTAACTTGGGGTTTTGCATTCAGATTTCCCTGTTTTGTTGTAATAACGATCACACCATTTGCTCCCCTCGAACCGTACAAAGCGCTTGCCGTAGCATCTTTCAACACAGATATAGACTGGATGTCTTTCCCGTTGATCGAACTGACGCTTGCGCCCGGGGCACCGTCCACAACGTACAACGGTGCACTGGACGCATTGACGGAGCCGATTCCACGCAGGTAAATCGACGCATCGGAACCCGGTTGTCCTGCCGAAGCAATGGATTGAAGTCCCGGAACCGATCCTTGTAATGCTTTACCAATAGTGGTTACTTGAATTTTTTCCAACTCTTTGACCCCGACAATTGCAACAGATCCGGTATAACTCGATTTTTTTGCCGTCGTGTAACCTACCACTACCACTTCGTCCAAAGCATTAATATTTTCCTTAATACTTATTATGATAGGTTCTTCGACATTGTAAACATCAATTTCTTGCGATTTATATCCTACATAGTTCACCACAAGAGAGATCGGAAGTGATTTGTTACTTGTAATAACGAATTTTCCGTCAATGTCGGTTGAAGCGCCCACCGTAGTTGATTTTACCTGGACTGTAATGCCCGGAAGAGGCTCTTTTGAGGCTTCATCAATTACTCTTCCGGTTATGGTTACAGACGGTTTTTGAGCGAATAGCTCAAACGAACAAAAGAGAAGTGTTAAAAAAACGAGGAAATGTTTTTTATCTTCCAGAAAAAATAATGTTTTTCTGGGAATTAGCTGTAAATTTACCACGTTTTTAATTTTTTTAAGAACAGCACCTCTTTCTCCGGCTTGCAATTGGAAAAGAGGTGCTTTATCATCATTATTAATGTTATTATATAATCTTACTTCTGAAACTTCAGAAATTCGTTTTATTTATATTAAATAGTAGATTTCTATCTGTTTTTTTGCTGATTCAGGTTTTTTGCACCCAGATTCAGAAAGCTGAATTGATGATTGTATGCCTGTCCCTCCTTCGATAATACCTATTGAAGATTTTTTTTCACTTCTAAGTCTGTTTCATTTTGAGATGCGAAACCAATATTTCCCAAATCTGCACCTATATCCGCAATAACAATGCGAGTATTTGGATTGACTTTCGCGTATTCGGAAATCCGTTGCTCTACCAAAGGGTGAGCAAGCCTGACGCTATTAATATGGATAATATCTTGCTCGCTTGCCATTTCCGTCCGTTGTTTTTACAGAAATAAAAGCAACGCACAGTAAGGAAGAATAGAACCATTTTTTTTCATGACTAAATCGTTTATAAAATCAATGAAAATAATATACTTCAACGGTGCAAAGTTAAATGATATTTATTGAATGAAAAATACCACAATAATGGTAATTGATACCAAATTGCTATCAAGGCAGTTTGAATACTCTTCTTATCTTTGCTCCCAAAAACGATGAAGCACTTCAAGGTCTTTCCTCATATGAATATAGAAGAATTACTATGGGTATTACATTCTCAAAAAGAAATCCGTGCCTTTAAAGATTGGTAAATCATTTATAGTGTAGCCGTCAACGTAGGCAAGACGGCAGCAGACCTATCCATTCTTTTAGGTGTAAGTAAGAGCAGGATTTATCGTATCATCCAATCCTATAACAAACAGGGCAAGGACTGGCGTTTGTCCAAGCAGTGGGGTGGGCGCAGGGAAGCGCGCAGCCTGATGAGTTTGGAACAGGAGCGCCAGCTATTGAAGGAGGTAGAAACAGATAGAAATCTACTATTTAATATAAATAAAACGAATTTCTGAAGTTGCAGAAGTAAGATTATATAATAACATTAATAATGATGATAAAGCACCTCTTTTCCAATTGCAAGCCGGAGAAAGAGGTGCTGTTCTTAAAAAAAATAAAAATATGGTAAATTTACAGCTAATTCCCAGAAAAACATTATTTTTTCTGAAAGAGAAAAAACATTTTCTTGTTTTTTTAACGCTTCTCTTTTGTTCGTTTGAGCTATTCGCTCAAAAACCGTCCGTAACCATAACCGGAAGAGTGATTGATGAAGCCTCAAAAGAGCCTCTTCCGGGCATTACAGTCCAGGTGAAATCAACTACGGTGGGTGCTGCGACCGACATTGACGGAAAATTCGTTATTACAAGTAACAAATTATTTCCGATCTCCCTTGTGGTGAACTATGTAGGATATAAATCGCAAGAAATTGATGTTTACAGTGTCGAAGAACCTATCATAATAAGTCTTAAGGAAAATATTAATGCTTTGGACGAAGTGGTGGTAGTAGGTTACACGACGGCAAAAAAATCGAGTTATACCGGATCTGTTGCAGTTGTCGGGGTCAAAGATTTGGAAAAAATTCAGGTAACCACTATTGGTAAAGCATTACAAGGATCGGTGCCGGGACTTCAATCCATTTCTTCGGCGGGACAACCGGGTTCCGACGCCTCGCTCTACATACGTGGAATAGGTTCCGTCAATGCTTCCAGTTCACCGCTGTATGTAGTGGATGGCGTTCCGGGCGCAGATGTCAATTCAATCAGCGGGAAAGACATTCAGTCTATTTCCGTCTTGAAAGATGCTACGGCAAGTGCTTTATACGGTTCTCGCGGTGCTAACGGCGTCATTGTTATCACCACTAAATCAGGAAGTCTGAATTCAAAAGCCCGTGTCAACTTCTCTGCCATTTATGGGCATACAGGACGGGCAGTAAAAGATTACGAGTATCTGACAATCAACGAATATCATGAATTGCAATGGGAAGCCATTCGCAACAATCGTTTAGACCAAGGGCAAACAGCCATAGCGGCTGCCGAATATGCTACTAATAACTTGGTCGATGCGTTGAAAGTAAATATCTACGGTCCGCAATATCCTACTCCTGTAGGAATCGACGGCAAGTTAGTAGCCGGAGCCACTCCTTTGTGGAATGACAACTGGGCTGATGCCGTATCGCGTGCAGGTATACGTGAGCAGTACGATTTGAGTGTCAGCGGCGGAAGTTCCAACACAAAATATTTCTTTTCGGGTGGTTATCTGAACGAACAAGGATGGATTGTAGAGTCCGATTACGAACGCTATCATATACGCACCAATGTTTCATCGAAAGTAAACAATTGGTTTGAAGCAGGTGCGAGTATTTCGGCTTCCTCCAGTTTTCAGAAATCTCCGTCACAGTCCGATAGTAGTTCGGGAAACTATGCTAATGTCCAGCGTTTGATATCCAATATTTTTCCTGTGTACGAACGTAATGCCGACGGTAGTTATGTATTAGATGAGGAAGGAAACAGAAAATACGATTACGGTGTATGGCGTCCGTCTGCTGTGAATAGCGGAAATATTCTTGGCTCTGCCGTGCATGCTATATCTGGCAGTAGAACCGAAGCGGTTTCGTTGAGAACTAATCTCAACATCACCCCCCTCAAGGGAGTGGCGTGGAGAACCACCGCAAGCGTTGATTACAGTGCAGGCACTTCACATTCGTATTCACACTCCTATTACACCACAGGCGTAATGACCGAAGGTGCAGGCTCGGCAAGCAGAAGTGCCAGTCGAAGTTTAAGATATACCATAAATAGTTTTCTCGACTATAGTTTGGACTTGCAAGACAAGCATTTTTTTAATCTGCTGGGAGGGCCTGAAGTATATGTAACCAATTCATCGTCATTGTCGGGAAGCAGAAGTGGATTTCAGGTTTTAGGGAAAACCGAACCGTCGGCAGGTACTACCAGCGGTACCTTTTCAGGAACTTCGAGTGATTACCACTTATCAAGTTGGTTGGGTAAACTCGATTACGACTACCTGCATCGCTATTATTTTTCAACCAGTTTTCGTCGCGACGGTTCTTCGCGTTTCAGCAAACAATCGCGCTGGGGTAATTTCTGGTCGGTAGGCGCTTCATGGAATGTAAAATCTGAATCCTTTTTGAAAAACAAAAAGGATATAGATAACCTGAATCTGCGTCTCAGTTATGGTGCACAAGGCAACGACAATGTAGGCAATTACGCTTACGGAGGTTTTTATTCTATTGACAATAGTTTAGATAGGTTAGGATTGCGACCTTCCGACCTTCCAACGCCGGAACTGAAATGGGAAACCAATCTGAATCTTAATTTCGGGGTGGATGTAGCCTTATTCGACAATCGCCTCATCGCCCAGATTGATATATACAACCGCCAATCGAAAGATTTATTGTTCAACAAACCGCTTGCTCCGTCAACCGGTTACGATGGCATTGACGCTAACATTGGTTCGCTTAGCAACAAGGGTATTGATGGACAGATACAAGTTTCTCCCGTGCGAACGAAAGATTTTAAATGGGATATTACACTAAACTTTGGTCACTATACTAACAAGATAACAAAACTTCCGCAAGACGAAATACTGACCGGTTCTATAGCGCAATATGGTAATACCAAACGAATGATAGAAGGCGGCTCGGTTTATGATTTCTATATCAAGGAATGGGCAGGTGTTGACCCCGAAACAGGTAAGGCTACGTGGTATAAAGACGTAGTTGATGCCAATGGAAACGTTACTGGACGAATTCCTACCTCTCTGCAAACAGAGGCAACGCTGTACGATCAGGGAAGTTCGCTGCCTGATTTATACGGCGGTTTAGGCAGTTCGTTTTCATACAAAGGTTTTGAACTATCATTTCTTTTATCTTATAGCATAGGAGGCAAGATTTTCGATGGCGACCAACCGATGGTTACGCACTTAGGAAATCAATACGGGCGTACATGGACAAAAGAGGCTTTGAACCGTTGGACTCCCGAAAACAGGAACACCAATTATCCTCGTCTTACCATTATATCCGATACATGGAACACAATTCCATCAACACGCTTTCTGTACGATGCATCGTATAGCCGTCTGAAAAATGTAGATTTTTCGTATTCATTGCCGAAAAGATTATTGAACGCTGTGAAACTGAATAACGTAAAACTGCGCTTGAGTGGTGAAAATTTGCTGACATTCTTTGCTCATAAGGGATTAGACCCCGAACAAACTGTTTCAGGTTCGACATATTATCGATACCCTGCACAAAAAACATATTCATTAGGTATTGATGTATCATTTTAAAAATTATAACATATGAAACGTAATATTATATATATATTAGTTATTGTAACTGTACTGTTTTCGTCATGCAGCAACGACTTTTTTGAAACCTCTCCGGCAACTCAAATCACCACACAAGAGGTATATTCTTCTGTAGATAATATAGATGCCGTACTCAACAGTGCCATAAAGTATTTGCTGGAAAGCAGCACTTCACAAGATAATCCCGGACTTCCGGCAATTTTTCTTACGCACGAAGTAATGGGTGAAGATGCTATCGCCCGTGATGGACGCTATGGCTACCGCGATTCATATCCTTATCGCGACCCGTTTGATAATACCACCCGTCGTTGTCTGTTCTTCTGGACTTTGCAGTACACATCAATTGACCATGCAAACAATGTGATTGCCAATGTTGATGAGGCAAACGGAACTAAATTCAAATATCTCAAGGGGCAGGCTTATGCCCTGCGCGCTTTTAATTATCTCAACTTAGTACGCCAGTATCAGTTTACGTATGTCAAGGATGCAACGGCAATAGCGGTACCTATTTACACGGAGCCTACCACTCCGGGTACGGTGCCACAAGGAATATCTACCGTGCAGGAAGTCTATGATCAGGTGATCAGCGATTTGAAAGAAGCCGAACGATTACTGCCCGGGTTTCAACGAACAGAAAAAAACCGTCCCGACATCAACGTGGTGTATGGATTGTTAGCGCGGGCTTATCTAACGCAGGAAAAATGGCAATTGGCAGCGGACTATGCAGCCAAAGCACGTATCGGATACCCTATCATGACGCCTCAGCAATATACCGAAGGGTTTAGCGATGTGGCTAATCCCGAATGGATATGGGGGCACCCGCAAACCCGTACCCAAAACAAAGGCGGTTCTTCGTTTCTGGCATATATCGAAACAACGCCTTATACCGTGAATGCTCAAGGAGTAAATATTTACTACGGGTACAATAGTATCGTTCCCGACCCGCATTTCGTTGAGCTGTTCGAGCCGAACGACATACGTCGTTCGCTGTTCAAAATTGCAACGCAACCCAGTGAGGCATTATACGCTCTCTATACCTATGGGAAATTCAAGAACAAATATCCCGATCACGACGGACATATCATCTTGATGCGTTCTTCGGAACACCTCTTGATTGAAGCCGAAAGTAAAGCCCGCCTACATGATGTAGAAAGCGCTGTGAATTTGCTAAATGAATTACGCGTTAAAAGAAATCTTTCAGAGTTATCGGCTTCTGCATATAACGAAAGCCAAATTATTAACGAAATTCTGCTTGAACGTCGTAAAGAACTTTGGGGAGAAGGTTTCCGTTTATACGACATTCTGAGGCTGCAAATTGCTCCGGTAAGAATAGAAACCGACGAAACATTTATCAATGATGACGGCAAAACAGCAACTGTCAAAGGGCATTGGATAACCAAATTTCCCGACGGAAGCGATTTATCGCCCAACAGTCCGTATTACCTCTTCCCGATTCCAATAAACGAAATTAATAACAATCCCAATCTAAATAAGAATACCCGTAGTGCATTTGTAAAAGCAGAAAGCCGTTAGGACAAACATAAACTGTAAAGAGTATAATAGTTGTTTGCAAAGAGAATATCCTTTGCTCTCAAAGATTATATTCATTGAAAACAGCAAGGCTGTGCACACACTTGCCGGCACGTAGCAATTGTTTGCGAGGAAGATATTAATTGTTTGTAGAGAGAGTGTGCACATGCTTGATACTGTGTGTGCACATGCTTGATACTGTGTGTGCACATACTTGTTGCTCCCTGTGCACATATGCGCGACAGCGTGTGCACAGGCTTTTTGCTCTCTGTGCACATACTCTTTACTGTCAGTACACAGTATCTCGATAGAATGAGAAAGAAGAGATATGAAAATCCGTTTACAAAAGTTATTTGTTGCCGGATTTATAGATTCAGGTAAACAAATATAGTAAAAAACGGTTGGATGCCATACAAAAGATACTCTTATTTAGTTTCACTTTTACTCTAAATGCACTACGGGTATTCTTATTTAGATTGGGATTGTTATTAATTTCGTTTATTGGAATCGGGAAGAGGTAATACGGACTGTTGGGCGATAAATCGCTTCCGTCGGGAAATTTGGTTATCCAATGCCCTTTGACAGTTGCTGTTTTGCCGTCATCATTGATAAATGTTTCGTCGGTTTCTATTCTTACCGGAGCAATTTGCAGCCTCAGAATGTCGTATAAACGGAAACCTTCTCCCCAAAGTTCTTTACGACGTTCAAGCAGAATTTCGTTAATAATTTGGCTTTCGTTATATGCAGAAGCCGATAACTCTGAAAGATTTCTTTTAACGCGTAATTCATTTAGCAAATTCACAGCGCTTTCTACATCATGTAGGCGGGCTTTACTTTCGGCTTCAATCAAGAGGTGTTCCGAAGAACGCATCAAGATGATATGTCCGTCGTGATCGGGATATTTGTTCTTGAATTTCCCATAGGTATAGAGAGCGTATAATGCCTCACTGGGTTGCGTTGCAATTTTGAACAGCGAACGACGTATGTCGTTCGGCTCGAACAGCTCAACGAAATGCGGGTCGGGAACGATACTATTGTACCCGTAGTAAATATTTACTCCTTGAGCATTCACGGTATAAGGCGTTGTTTCGATATATGCCAGAAACGAAGAACCGCCTTTGTTTTGGGTACGGGTTTGCGGGTGCCCCCATATCCATTCGGGATTAGCCACATCGCTAAACCCTTCGGTATATTGCTGAGGCGTCATGATAGGGTATCCGATACGTGCTTTGGCTGCATAGTCCGCTGCCAATTGCCATTTTTCCTGCGTTAGATAAGCCCGCGCTAACAATCCATACACCACGTTGATGTCGGGACGGTTTTTTTCTGTTCGTTGAAACCCGGGCAGTAATCGTTCGGCTTCTTTCAAATCGCTGATCACCTGATCATAGACTTCCTGCACGGTAGATATTCCTTGTGGCACCGTACCCGGAGTGGTAGGCTCCGTGTAAATAGGTACCGCTATTGCCGTTGCATCCTTGACATACGTAAACTGATACTGGCGTACTAAGTTGAGATAATTAAAAGCGCGCAGGGCATAAGCCTGCCCCTTGAGATATTTGAATTTAGTTCCGTTTGCCTCATCAACATTGGCAATCACATTGTTTGCATGGTCAATTGATGTGTACTGCAAAGTCCAGAAGAACAGACAACGACGGGTGGTATTATCAAACGGGTCGCGATAAGGATATGAATCGCGGTAGCCATAGCGTCCATCACGGGCGATAGCATCTTCACCCATTACTTCGTGCGTAAGAAAAATTGCCGGAAGTCCGGGATTATCTTGTGAAGTGCTGCTTTCCAGCAAATACTTTATGGCACTGTTGAGTACGGCATCTATATTATCTACAGAAGAATATACCTCTTGTGTGGTGATTTGAGTTGCCGGAGAGGTTTCAAAAAAGTCGTTGCTGCATGACGAAAACAGTACAGTTACAATAACTAATATATATATAATATTACGTTTCATATGTTATAATTTTTAAAATGATACATCAATACCTAATGAATATGTTTTTTGTGCAGGGTATCGATAATATGTCGAACCTGAAACAGTTTGTTCGGGGTCTAATCCCTTATGAGCAAAGAATGTCAGCAAATTTTCACCACTCAAGCGCAGTTTTACGTTATTCAGTTTCACAGCGTTCAATAATCTTTTCGGCAATGAATACGAAAAATCTACATTTTTCAGACGGCTATACGATGCATCGTACAGAAAGCGTGTTGATGGAATTGTGTTCCATGTATCGGATATAATGGTAAGACGAGGATAATTGGTGTTCCTGTTTTCGGGAGTCCAACGGTTCAAAGCCTCTTTTGTCCATGTACGCCCGTATTGATTTCCTAAGTGCGTAACCATCGGTTGGTCGCCATCGAAAATCTTGCCTCCTATGCTATAAGATAAAAGAAATGATAGTTCAAAACCTTTGTATGAAAACGAACTGCCTAAACCGCCGTATAAATCAGGCAGCGAACTTCCCTGATCGTACAGCGTTGCCTCTGTTTGCAGAGAGGTAGGAATTCGTCCAGTAACGTTTCCATTGGCATCAACTACGTCTTTATACCACGTAGCCTTACCTGTTTCGGGGTCAACACCTGCCCATTCCTTGATATAGAAATCATAAACCGAGCCGCCTTCTATCATTCGTTTGGTATTACCATATTGCGCTATAGAACCGGTCAGTATTTCGTCTTGCGGAAGTTTTGTTATCTTGTTAGTATAGTGACCAAAGTTTAGTGTAATATCCCATTTAAAATCTTTCGTTCGCACGGGAGAAACTTGTATCTGTCCATCAATACCCTTGTTGCTAAGCGAACCAATGTTAGCGTCAATGCCATCGTAACCGGTTGACGGAGCAAGCGGTTTGTTGAACAATAAATCTTTCGATTGGCGGTTGTATATATCAATCTGGGCGATGAGGCGATTGTCGAATAAGGCTACATCCACCCCGAAATTAAGATTCAGATTGGTTTCCCATTTCAGTTCCGGCGTTGGAAGGTCGGAAGGTCGCAATCCTAACCTATCTAAACTATTGTCAATAGAATAAAAACCTCCGTAAGCGTAATTGCCTACATTGTCGTTGCCTTGTGCACCATAACTGAGACGCAGATTCAGGTTATCTATATCCTTTTTGTTTTTCAAAAAGGATTCAGATTTTACATTCCATGAAGCGCCTACCGACCAGAAATTACCCCAGCGCGATTGTTTGCTGAAACGCGAAGAACCGTCGCGACGAAAACTGGTTGAAAAATAATAGCGATGCAGGTAGTCGTAATCGAGTTTACCCAACCAACTTGATAAGTGGTAATCACTCGAAGTTCCTGAAAAGGTACCGCTGGTAGTACCTGCCGACGGTTCGGTTTTCCCTAAAACCTGAAATCCACTTCTGCTTCCCGACAATGACGATGAATTGGTTACATATACTTCAGGCCCTCCCAGCAGATTAAAAAAATGCTTGTCTTGCAAGTCCAAACTATAGTCGAGAAAACTATTTATGGTATATCTTAAACTTCGACTGGCACTTCTGCTTGCCGAGCCTGCACCTTCGGTCATTACGCCTGTGGTGTAATAGGAGTGTGAATACGAATGTGAAGTGCCTGCACTGTAATCAACGCTTGCGGTGGTTCTCCACGCCACTCCCTTGAGGGGGGTGATGTTGAGATTAGTTCTCAACGAAACCGCTTCGGTTCTACTGCCAGATATAGCATGCACGGCAGAGCCAAGAATATTTCCGCTATTCACAGCAGACGGACGCCATACACCGTAATCGTATTTTCTGTTTCCTTCCTCATCTAATACATAACTACCGTCGGCATTACGTTCGTACACAGGAAAAATATTGGATATCAAACGCTGGACATTAGCATAGTTTCCCGAACTACTATCGGACTGTGACGGAGATTTCTGAAAACTGGAGGAAGCCGAAATACTCGCACCTGCTTCAAACCAATTGTTTACTTTCGATGAAACATTGGTGCGTATATGATAGCGTTCGTAATCGGACTCTACAATCCATCCTTGTTCGTTCAGATAACCACCCGAAAAGAAATATTTTGTGTTGGAACTTCCGCCGCTGACACTCAAATCGTACTGCTCACGTATACCTGCACGCGATACGGCATCAGCCCAGTTGTCATTCCACAAAGGAGTGGCTCCGGCTACTAACTTGCCGTCGATTCCTACAGGAGTAGGATATTGCGGACCGTAGATATTTACTTTCAACGCATCGACCAAGTTATTAGTAGCATATTCGGCAGCCGCTATGGCTGTTTGCCCTTGGTCTAAACGATTGTTGCGAATGGCTTCCCATTGCAATTCATGATATTCGTTGATTGTCAGATACTCGTAATCTTTTACTGCCCGTCCTGTATGCCCATAAATGGCAGAGAAGTTGACACGGGCTTTTGAATTCAGACTTCCTGATTTAGTGGTGATAACAATGACGCCGTTAGCACCGCGAGAACCGTATAAAGCACTTGCCGTAGCATCTTTCAAGACGGAAATAGACTGAATGTCTTTCCCGCTGATTGAATTGACATCTGCGCCCGGAACGCCATCCACTACATACAGCGGTGAACTGGAAGCATTGACGGAACCTATTCCACGTATGTAGAGCGAGGCGTCGGAACCCGGTTGTCCCGCCGAAGAAATGGATTGAAGTCCCGGCACCGATCCTTGTAATGCTTTACCAATAGTGGTTACCTGAATTTTTTCCAAATCTTTGACCCCGACAACTGCAACAGATCCGGTATAACTCGATTTTTTTGCCGTCGTGTAACCTACTACCACCACTTCGTCCAAAGCATTAATATTTTCCTTAAGACTTATTATGATAGGTTCTTCGACACTGTAAACATCAATTTCTTGCGATTTATATCCTACATAGTTCACCACAAGGGAGATCGGAAATAATTTGTTACTTGTAATAACGAATTTTCCGTCAATGTCGGTCGCAGCACCCACCGTAGTTGATTTCACCTGGACTGTAATGCCCGGAAGAGGCTCTTTTGAGGCTTCATCAATCACTCTTCCGGTTATGGTTACGGACGGTTTTTGAGCGAATAGCTCAAACGAACAAAAGAGAAGCGTTAAAAAAACAAGAAAATGTTTTTTCTCTTTCAGAAAAAATAATGTTTTTCTGGGAATTAGCTGTAAATTTACCATATTTTTATTTTTTTTAAGAACAGCACCTCTTTCTCCGGCTTGCAATTGGAAAAGAGGTGCTTTATCATCATTATTAATGTTATTATATAATCTTACTTCTGCAACTTCAGAAATTCGTTTTATTTATATTAAATAGTAGATTTCTATCTGTTTCTACCTCCTTCAATAGCTGGCGCTCCTGTTCCAAACTCATCAGGCTGCGCGCTTCCCTGCGCCCACCCCACTGCTTGGACAAACGCCAGTCCTTGCCCTGTTTGTTATAGGATTGGATGATACGATAAATCCTGCTCTTACTTACACCTAAAAGAATGGATAGGTCTGCTGCCGTCTTGCCTACGTTGACGGCTACACTATAAATGATTTACCAATCTTTAAAGGCACGGATTTCTTTTTGAGAATGTAATACCCATAGTAATTCTTCTATATTCATATGAGGAAAGACCTTGAAGTGCTTCATCGTTTTTGGGAGCAAAGATAAGAAGAGTATTCAAACTGCCTTGATAGCAATTTGGTATCAATTACCATTATTGTGGTATTTTTCATTCAATAAATATCATTTAACTTTGCACCGTTGAAGTATATTATTTTCATTGATTTTATAAACGATTTAGTCATGAAAAAAAATGGTTCTATTCTTCCTTACTGTGCGTTGCTTTTATTTCTGTAAAAACAACGGACGGAAATGGCAAGCGAGCAAGATATTATCCATATTAATAGCGTCAGGCTTGCTCACCCTTTGGTAGAGCAACGGATTTCCGAATACGCGAAAGTCAATCCAAATACTCGCATTGTTATTGCGGATATAGGTGCAGATTTGGGAAATATTGGTTTCGCATCTCAAAATGAAACAGACTTAGAAGTGAAAAAAAATCTTCAATAGGTATTATCGAAGGAGGGACAGGCATACAATCATCAATTCAGCTTTCTGAATCTGGGTGCAAAAAACCTGAATCAGCAAAAAAACAGATAGAAATCTACTATTTAATATAAATAAAACGAATTTCTGAAGTTTCAGAAGTAAGATTATATAATAACATTAATAATGATGATAAAGCACCTCTTTTCCAATTGCAAGCCGGAGAAAGAGGTGCTGTTCTTAAAAAAATTAAAAACGTGGTAAATTTACAGCTAATTCCCAGAAAAACATTATTTTTTCTGGAAGATAAAAAACATTTCCTCGTTTTTTTAACACTTCTCTTTTGTTCGTTTGAGCTATTCGCTCAAAAACCGTCTGTAACCATAACCGGAAGAGTAATTGATGAAGCCTCAAAAGAGCCTCTTCCGGGCATTACAGTCCAGGTAAAATCAACTACGGTGGGCGCTTCAACCGACATTGACGGAAAATTCGTTATTACAAGTAACAAATCACTTCCGATCTCTCTTGTGGTGAACTATGTAGGATATAAATCGCAAGAAATTGATGTTTACAATGTCGAAGAACCTATCATAATAAGTATTAAGGAAAATATTAATGCTTTGGACGAAGTGGTAGTGGTAGGTTACACGACGGCAAAAAAATCGAGTTATACCGGATCTGTTGCAATTGTCGGGGTCAAAGAGTTGGAAAAAATTCAAGTAACCACTATTGGTAAAGCATTACAAGGATCGGTTCCGGGACTTCAATCCATTGCTTCGGCAGGACAACCGGGTTCCGATGCGTCGATTTACCTGCGTGGAATCGGCTCCGTCAATGCGTCCAGTGCACCGTTGTACGTTGTGGACGGTGCCCCGGGCGCAAGCGTCAGTTCGATCAACGGGAAAGACATCCAGTCTATATCTGTGTTGAAAGATGCTACGGCAAGCGCTTTGTACGGTTCGAGGGGAGCAAATGGTGTGATCGTTATTACAACAAAACAGGGAAATCTGAATGCAAAACCCCAAGTTAATTTCTCTGCTTCTTACGGAAGTACAGGACGAGCGATAAAGGATTATGAATATTTGTCGCCCAAAGAATATTACGAATTACAATGGGAGGCTATCCGCAACACGCAGTTGGATCAGGGAAAATCAGTATTGGAAGCCACTCAATACGCATCCGAATATTTGGTGAATGGTTCTCTGAAAGTAAATATCTATGGTCCGCAATATCCCAATCCCGTAGGCGTTGATGGCCAATTAGTAGCTGGAGCCACTCCTTTGTGGAATGACGATTGGGGTAAAGCCATTTCGCGTGCAGGCGTACGCCAACAATACGATTTGAGCCTTAGCGGGGGTAGCGCCAATACAAAATATTTCTTTTCGGGCAGTTACCTGAATGAACAAGGATGGATTATCGCTTCCGAGTATGAACGCTATCATTTACGTTCCAATGTTTCCTCGAAAGTAACCAATTGGTTTGAAGCAGGAGCGAGTATTTCGGTTTCTACCAGTTTTCAGAAAGCACCAACTCAGTCCGACAGTAACACGGGAAATTATGCCAATTTCCAACGTCTGATCTCTAATATTTATCCTGTTTACGAACGTAATCCCGATGGCTCCTATGTATTAGATGAAGATGGGAACAAGAAGTATGATTACGGCATCTGGCGTCCGACTACCGCTGTCAGCGGATCAAATATTCTCGGAAGTGCAAAGCATAGTATATTTGGTGATAGAACGGATGCGGTTTCGCTCAGAACAAATGCCAATATCACCCCCTTCAAGGGACTGCAATGGAAAACCACTGTCAGTGTTGATTACAGTGCAGGTAGTTCGCATTCATATTCACACTCATATTACAGCACAGGCGTGATTACAGATGGAGCCGGATCGGCCAGTCGAAGCGCCAGCCGAAATTTCAGATACACCATAAACAGTTTTCTCGACTATGACTTGAATCTGAAAGACAAACATTACTTTAGTTTTCTTGGAGGCCCTGAAGTATATGTAACCAATTCGTCGTCGTTATCGGGAAGCAGAAGCGGATTTCAGGTTTTAGGAAAAACTGAACCGTCGGCAGGTACCACCAGTGGTACTTTTTCAGGAACTTCGAGCGATTACCACTTATCAAGTTGGTTGGGTAAACTCGATTACGACTACCTGCATCGCTATTATTTTTCGACCAGTTTTCGCCGCGACGGTTCTTCGCGTTTCAGCAAACAATCGCGCTGGGGTAATTTCTGGTCGGTAGGCGCTTCATGGAATGTAAAATCTGAATCCTTTTTGAAAAATAAAAAGGATGTAAATAACCTGAATCTGCGTTTAAGTTATGGAGCGCAGGGCAACGACAATGTAGGTAATTACGCTTACGGAGGATTTTATTCTATTTACAACAGTATAGACAAGTTGGGTTTGTTGCCTTCCGACCTCCCGACGCCGGAACTAAAATGGGAAACCAATCTGAATCTTAATTTCGGAGTGGATGTAGCCTTGTTCGACAATCGCCTTATCGCCCAGATTGACCTGTACAACCGCCAATCGAAAGATTTATTGTTTAGCAAACCTTTTGCTCCATCAACCGGTTATAGCGAGATAAGTGCCAATATTGGCTCATTGAGTAACAGGGGTATTGATGGGCAGATACGTGGCGTTCCAATACGGACCAGAGATTTCAATTGGGACATTACATTCAATTTTGGACATTATATCAACAAAATAACTAAATTGCCGCAAAAAGAAATTATTAGCGGTAATAAAAGAATGATAGAAGGTGGTTCGGTTTACGACTTCTATGTAAAAGAATGGGCAGGAGTTAATCTCGAAAATGGTAAAGCTACTTGGTACAAAAATATAACCGATGCCGATGGGAATGTTACCGGGCGCACGATCACCGAAGACCAAACAGAGGCTACGCTGGATTTCCATGGAAGTTCACTGCCTGATTTATACGGAGGGATAGGAAGTTCTGTTACTTATAAAAATTTGGAGTTATCATTCTTATTCTCCTATAATATCGGCGGTAAGATTTATGATGGCGACCAAACGTGGATCATGCATTTGGGTTACGCCCCTGGACGCGGATGGTCGAAAGAAGCCCTTACAAGATGGACACCGGAAAACACAAAGACCGATTTTCCGCGTCTCTCGTACGTTTCCGACGCATGGAATACAACATCGTCAACCCGGTTTTTGTTCGATGCATCGTATGTCCGTTTGAAAAATATAGATTTATCATATTCATTGCCGAAAAGTTTATTGAACGTAGTGAAGCTGAGTAATGTAAAACTGCGCTTGACCGGCGAAAATCTTTTGACATTCTTTACTCATAAGGGATTAGACCCCGAACAAACTGTTTCAGGCTCAACTTATTTTCGTTACCCTGCGCAAAAAGCATATTCATTAGGAATTGATG
>SNRY01000287.1_pt1 | contig 18456 bp, 30 predicted proteins | sample 4693421 | NCBI WGS metagenome assembly SNRY01 (sample SAMN11003215, study PRJNA524138) | termite gut metagenome | isolation source: Bacteroidetes bacterial symbionts from single cell of protist host amplifed... | host: Streblomastix strix ... | reverse complement strand
TTTCGGAAATAAGCATCGAACAATGCGGTCAACAATCCTTCAAATGTTTGATCATAAAGAAAGATAACCATATATAGAAAACTTTCAATTCTACCTCAACAGTCTACTCTCTATTCAAGTTTCAATTGTCTGTCGTCTTTCTTCTTTTTGGATTTGGGAATCAAACATGCACGCACATTCTCAGGTTTTACTTCATTGATTGTTTTAATCGCCAACTCATGGCAAGTGATGAAATATTGTGCTTTTTTCAATACGACTCCCATTTTTTTCAATTGAGACATACCTAATCGGGAATTACGGGGGTACAAACCAAATGTGATTTTTACTACATCAATAAATCCTATTTAACTATTTAAAATACAAACAATTATCGAGCTTTTCCTTATATCTTGTTGAAAAACGAAATGTTTACTTTGCTATAATTTTCGTTTACATCCCTCTTTACTTTTCGTTTACAGCCATCCATAAATTGCCAACCGGCATACCCTACACTTTACATCCTTTCGGAAAGATATACATGCTTCACATTAGCCTGTATAAGCTAAATAAAGCCGTATATATGCGTTGTTATCCCTAAATAAGATAATCTATATAATGGATAAAAACGCACGCGAAACGTATTTAAAAGCGTTCCGGCGGAATATAATATAACTGCACTTTTTCTTTAAACCCTTACATAAAACGCATATTCGTTTTACCCCAGAAAAGTTTGGACGTGCGTTTGCACGTGCGTTTGGACGTGCAATTTTAACTAAAAAATAAGCCGATTCAAGCACATGAACTACCCCAAAAACAGTCGTTTTTGGGTAGTTTTTAGTGGATTGGAAGGGGTGAAATATCGCTCTCCGGACGGCTGAAAATGATATAAAATACTGATAAATAGTGTGTAATATTGAAAAAGGAGTATATTTGCTTTTACTTTTGGAAGATTTATCAAAAAAATGACATTAAATGACCGCAAACATCCAAATCTTTAACTCTCCTGAATTCGGGGAGATTAGAACAACAATCATGGAGACTTATGAGAGTCAATGAAGATAGTTTAATAATAGCGTTTGCAATTGCCGCAGTAGTGGCAATATTAGTTGCAGCAATTTTTTAAGGGTTAACGGGGTGTAGTGCAGAGTGAAAAGGGAGAGCCTTTATTTTGTCTAAATGATATATGTAATGTGTTGGATATTGCAAATCCAAGAGACCTGAAAACAAGGTTTAACCCAAAGGGTGTCGTTACTACCGACACCCTTACGAGTGGATGCACACAATCAATGACTTACATAGATGAAGGTAATTTATACAAGGAGTAAAACAGAGGCTTGCCGATGAGGTAATTTGAAATTACCCCATAACAGATAATCTTGGACGAACACAAAAGCCTTAAAGTAATTAAATATGAATATCAAGAGTGAAAAGCAGGCTATGGGCTTGCAACTAAGCAAAGATTCCGGCAGGGAAGAGATAAAAACCTATTTCACGAAAGTTTTTGAGTTGAGATAATCCGGAAAAGAATTTCCGGTTAATTTGGAAACGGTTTGGCCTGTTGTATTTACAAGAAAAGATAATGCCGTTCGAATGCTGGAATCTGATTTCATAGAAGGGGAGGATTTTATTAAGCAAAAGACTGATTATCAAAGATTCCCCAAAAATGAGGAATCTAATTCAGGAGGTGATCTTAGGAGTATAGAATACTTTTTATCTGTTTCTTGTCTTGAATTTTTCATTGCTCGCAAAATTCGTTCGGTGTTTGATATATTTATGTAATCTATATATGTTATACAATATCATTTATTGGCTGTTTTTCAGTCATTTTACAAGGCTGGCATGGTGTATTCGGAATCATTGGTCTATATTGAGGTGGGATGAGCATTGTGAATCGATAAGGTTTTCTTCAACAAGATCGAATAAAAGCCACAATAGACATAAGAAACGCCGCAAGACTAAACCATACAGAAATTTTTATTAAATGACTATACAATTAATATTTAAAATATGGATTACAAAAATTTAAACACAGAGAATTTAACGCTGGAGGTATTAGTCCATTTTACGGATAAAGACGGAAAACGAATAAAACCCAGTTGCAACCGCATCCGCATACCCTTGCAGGTATCGGACATTACAGGGGAAGAATCAGCAATGATAACGATGTTTTTTGAAACAGCTATTGGGGCTTACCTTCGCGATATACCAATTCTTCGTAGGTTGGTTCTCTCTCAAGAAAAGTATAAAAACTTAATGGATAAAGGTGAAAGTGCTGATTGTATACTTCGATCACTTGTCTATTTTCCGATTCTTGACAACATTAAAATTCTTTAAAATATGGATTACAAAAAATTAGAATTACTTGTTAACCAATGTGGACGTGAAGGTCTCATCCACCGGTATAAAATCCTTGTGAGAAGCTTGGGAAAGATTATAGAACAATTATCGGAGGAGAAAAAATCAGAGGATGCTTCCTCTGTTTCCGATGCTGTGATAATAGTGAATGATATTATTGAGTGTTTGGAAGAATCTAAGTAAAAAAAGAGGTCTCTTGGCAAGAGACCTCTTTTTTTTATAACTATTCTTTTTCCACTATATTTATGGAGGGAATCCCACTAATATGTGAAGAAATTACCGTAAAATCAAATCGTTTGATGTATGTATACAATGAAGAATAAGGTATGTGAAAATGTTTTTTAACTACATCCACAGATGATAGGTTTTTTACTTTCGCCGATATCTCATCAACACTTTCCCCGTATTTATCTTTTTCGATTAGTAACACATGACAAAACACCGAATCCCTTTTTCCGATCCCATCTATTGTAGATTCAGATAATCCAAATCCAAGCAAAAAATACTTATCCATATCTATGCCATTGTCTCGACACATATTAAATAAGTGCAAGGGATCATGCCCATCAATAGCGATTAGCCCCACCATGTCGTTATACTGAGTTCCAACAAGTTCCTCTATAACACTCAAATTCTTTCTCATCTTTTTTGAATTAAATTAATAAATATTGTTTTAATCCGGATTTACCGGTTTTTTCTTAAAGGGACACCGGCAATGCTTGCATGCGGCGGTGGAACCTCTTGCTTGGAGGCAGCAACAACGGAATCGTGAATAAAACTTTCTGTTTGATGCTGAAACAGTTCCTCCTTTAAATCAAGAATCTCATTCTTTAATACTTCGTTCGCTTTTTGTAATGCTTCGTTCTTTTTCTCTAATACTCCATTCTCTTTTTGCAGTATTTCTATTTCGCCGCCCATTTTCCCTGTCTTTACCGACAGTTCCTCATTTTTCTCCCGTTCTTTTTCATACAATTCTTTGTAAACATCATTTGCTTGATATACGACCGGTTGCTCCTCGCGAAGCATGGAACCGCCCGCTGCAAGCTGTTCGGAATCATTGACCGGATATGGTTTTTTCGATAGTGTTGGTTCCTCACGGAGCATTTCACCCTTACCGGTAAGAAGCCATTCCGAGTTAATATGAAATTTTTTTACAATATTCTGTATTGCTTTAATCCCAATATTACTTCTTTCTTTGGCTATTTCGGTCATCATTGAAATGCTGATTCCTAACTCTTTTGCAAAGGTTTTAGTATCAGGAGTTTTATTGTTAGAAAGAATCCAGCGATAAGCCTCTAAAAATCTTGATGTAATATCATTCATCACATAAATACAATATTTTGTAAAATATCTCTCTTTTTATTTGAAAATACAGTTTTCTGTATTATCTTTGTCCCATTCTTCACTTTAGAAGAACGCCTCAAATGTAGTAAAAGTTTTATAATTCAAGAGTTATGATAAAGAAAAGGTATATGGAGATTGAGCCTGCCATGAAAAAAGAGCTTGCCAGGGATTTTAAAATATCCGTAAGAGCGGTGTACGACGCACTCAACTACAAGACGCAAAGCGGCACGGCAAAAGCTATCCGCGCTGCTGCTTTGCAAAGAGGCGGCAGGGTGTTTGTGCCGGAAGATTTTGAAAAAATCTCTGAACAGGTCGCCCATAGGTGATACTAAATCTTATATAGTATATAAGGTTTAGGCTATATACTATATAAGGTTTAGGTTATATAGTATATAAGGTTTAGGCTATATACTATATAAGGTTTAGGTTATATAGTATATAAGGTTTAGGCTATATAGTAGATAGGGTTTACGCTATATAGTAGATAAGGTATGACAACTATAAAAAGGAAAATCAAATGACCACAAACATCCAAATCTTTAACTCCCCTGAATTCGGGAAAGTCAGAACAGTGGTAACAGAGACGGGAGATCCTCTGTTTTGCTTGGTGGATTTATGTAAAGTATTGGGAGTTAAAAATGCCACACAGGTAGCACAACGATTAGACGATGACGAGCGCCCTATGTTAAATATAGGGCGTGAAAATCAGAGAGTTGGAAACTCCCTAACTACTTTCGTTACCGAAAGCGGTATGTACGCTGTGATTCTGCGTTCCGACAAGCCCGAAGCCCGACAGTTTCGTAAATGGATAACCTCTGAAGTTCTCCCTTCTCTTCGCAAAACGGGGGTTTACGCACCGGGTGATCCGAAAGTACGGGCAAAGAAACCTCTTAGCGATGACGTTTCTCTTTTGCTTCAAACCATCAGGGGGATGCTGGTTCATGGCGACATGAAGAGTGTCGCCTCCAAAATCGGTGTAACCCGTATGGCGGCTCATAGTGTGTTAAACGGGGAAACGCGGAGTGTCCGCATTCTTTTGGCTCTGTATGAACGCGCGCTGGAGAACAAACAAAACCCGTCCAACCTGTATCTGTGTCCCCGCAGGGCGATTAAAAAATTAACGGGTATTGAATAATATACACTATGGAAAAGAAAGCATACAAAGCCCTGAAAAAAAGAGTAGGCGTTATCGCGTACACGGGTGCCCATTCTCCCAAATTAGAAGATTGCGCAAGGGTGAGATTGTTGATTTTGCTCTCATCGGGCTGGGAGGTTTTATATGATCTTATCAAGGAGGAGTTTCATGCCATACTATTCAGCGAAGACCAAAAAGAGATCATACGTACCGTTACGGATGCGGACTTTTTAAACCTTTATGAGCTTGCCGTGGATGAGGCGGGAGATTATGAACCACAGGATAACCCTAAAAACACCATAGAATGAAAGAAAAAACAACAGAAAAAAGATGCGCCAGCTGCTTGTGTTTTCAAACAAACGCTTGCGAAAAAGACGTGAAATGGAATGATAAAGCCTGTGGGGGTTACGAGAAAAACGACTGGCTGGGCAGGATTATGACCGGTCAAATGAAACGTGATGTTTTGCCAAACGAAACGTTTGGAAAAGATTAGTTTTTGTGTCTTGGCGACAAAAAAGATTGTAAGTACAAAGAACCCGGTAAGGACATCAATGTCCCGACCCCAAATAAAATTTATATGAAAACATTATTAACAGTCAGACAGACTTTTGCGTATCTACTTTGCGCAAGAATTAAGAAAAACCTCACAGGTGCTATAAACAGCATCAAACAAGGCTTCAAACAGCCCGACAAGCGCAAACATTTTGTCGTTGGTTTTGCTATTTCCGTGCTGATCGGCATTTTTTTGCCCTGGTTAGGAGTATTGACCGGCTGCATTGCCGGAGCTATCAAGGAATGGTGGGATTCCAAAGGACACGGCACGGTTGATTCGATGGACTTTGTATTTACGTGTTGGGGGGCTTTATTTGCTTTCCCCATAGCTTGGGCTATTCACTTGGGTATAGGGTTACTGTAGCCGCCGTGTTCCTTTTCCCGCTTTAAATACCATTTAAGGGATAACTCCATAAGATGGTTAGAATAAATATTTTTCAAAAATTAGCAATTATGACAAAATTCATTGAGTTACACGATTTTTCAGGTGATAGTACTTTCATTAACACAGATCGAATCGTCTACTTTTCTTCACGTACGTCCAAAAAGGAAGGCATCTCTTGTGCGCTCATTTGCACACACCGTACGGAGGCATTCTTAATAGTAAAGGAAACTCCCGAAGAGATTTTGGAAAAAATCAGAGAAGCCGAAGTTTCACAAAATTAAGCCAATCCCGCAAAAGGCGTGAAGCTGCCGGATCGAATTTGGCTGCGGGAACTAAAAAAAACAGCATAATGCACGGACATGGATTATTATAACGATAAAATAGGGGTGGGTTACAACGAATTAACCTCCATAGTGAAGAGGAATACACTTGATTCACTTCTTAAGCGTGGTCGGGTACATCGCCTTAATCGTGGCGGGGGTCTGAATAATCAAGCCCTTATTGACTATTCTACTGTCCCTGCCGTTTACCGTGATGCTTTTGAAAAACAGTTCGGCAACCCGCAGGAGATTTTGGCGCAGCGTAAAAAAGAAGAGGCTGTACCTATTGATTCAAATGCGAATGTTTTTTACAGTGAATACCGGTATGAGAAAGCCGGAGAGAGGGTAAGCCTTTCGGAATCGCTGCAAAAGGAATACACCCTGAACGCTTCGGTGATTAAACTATTGGAAACAACCTTTCAAAAGCGCAAGGCGATGCGCAAAGCGCTGGGAGGGACAACGAAGCATGTGTTTGAGACTATTGCCGCCGAATGCGAAGACCTGCGCGACCTTTGCGGACATACCCTGCCGGTCAATCCGGTGCGGTTGCGTGAAAAGATGAACGCCTTTAGAAATGAAGGGTTTATCGCCCTTCTAAGCGGGAAAGTAGGCAACAGCAATACGTTGAAAATCAGTAAAGAGGTCGGGGATTATATTATAGCGCTCAAGCGCAGCCGGGTTCCTGTTTATACGGACGCCCAGCTGTTTGAAGTGTTTAACCTGGAGGTCCTCTTCGGGGCTGGAAGCCGTTACAGAGCCTTAGAAGCCTGACAACCTACCTGAACCGTGCGGACATAGAGCCTCTGTGGTACGATGCGGTGCAAGGCGAACTCAAGGCGCATCAGCGTTACAGTCGCAAAAACCGCACCCTGATGCCCTCCATGCGCGACTCACTCTGGTATTCGGATGGAACTAAACTCAACCTGTATTACAAAGATTTCGACGAAACGGGAAAACTGCTTGTCAAAACCATCGATGTGTATGAGGTGATGGACGCCTATTCGGAAGTGCTGCTGGGTTATCACATCGGGGCGGAAAATTACGAAACACAGTATCATGCTTTCCGCATGGCTATACAGACTGCCGGGTACAAGCCTTACGAGCTGGTTACAGATAATCAGGGAGGGCATAAAAAATTAGACACGGCAGGGTTTCTGCGTAAAATATGCCGTGTTTACCGTCCCACCGCCCCTTATAGTGGTCAATCCAAAAGCATCGAATCCGTATTCGGTCGTTTTCAAGCCCAACATCTTCATAAGGACTGGCGATTCACCGGTCAAAACATCACAGCCAAGAAAGAAAACAGCCATCCGAACTTGGAGTCCGTGGAAGCCAATAAGGATAAATTATATACCCTGCAGGAACTCAAAGCGGCTTATGCCACTTTGAGAAAGGAATGGAACGAGTCCGCCCATCCCGCTACGGGAATCAGCCGGATAGAGATGTACAAAAACAGCGTGAATCCGGAGACTGCTGCGGTCAATGCGCTGGACATGGTAGAGATGTTCTGGATACAATCGGATAAACCTCATACGTTTACTTCCTCCGGCTTGGAAATTACTATTAACAAACACACACATGCTTACGAGGTATATGCCTCTGCGGGAGTTCCCGACAGGGAGTGGCGACGGAAAAACATCGGCAGGAGGTTTGTCGTGCGGTATGATCCGTATTGTTTGACTTCAATTCGATTGTATCGCATGGAAGCGAACGGAGACCTTCGGTTTGATCGCATTGCGGAGCCTTATATGGTCGTACACCGGAATATTCAGGAGCAGGAAGCGGGCGACATGGCGTTTATCCGTAAAAATATAGAAGAAAACACAGAAGACAGGATTGTCCGGCAGGTAGCTGCGCGCGCTATTGAGCAGAAACACGGGGTAAGCCCCGAACAGCACGGACTGAGCAGACCCAAGATGAGGGGTGCCAAAAAGGAAGCGGAAGAGGAAATAAACCGGCGACTGAAAAAATACTCCCGCCCCCCTGAAGAGGTGGACGTTGGCAAAGTTGCCAAGCTGATCAGTTGCACCACTTTCGACGAAGTGGAGGAGTATGACGAACGAAAAACCATAAGTAAATTCTAAAAAATACGACAATGAACGCGCTAAATGAAAATGAAAAAGACGCTATCGCCGGGGTACTCAGGGAACGCATCGGCAAATCAAGCCAGAATAAGGTCGCAGCACAACTAAGCGGGGTTTCATTGGCAACGGTGAATCATATCGCCCGTGGAAATTACAAGAACATCAGCGATGAGATGTTTCGCAGCATCGCGGTGCAGCTAACCCCCAAGGCGGCGGATGAGTGGCAATATGTAGAGACTTACTGCTATAAAGAGATGGTAACAACATTCGACGACGCTAAGAAATATCGTATCAAACGTTGGATTGTAGGTGAAGCGGGTTGCGGTAAGAGTACCTCCGCGGATATTTACGCCAGGGAACACCGGAATGTATTTGTGATCCTGTGTGATGAGGATATGAAGAAAGGCGATTTTGTGCGTGAAATAGCCAAAAAGATGGGTATCAAAACAGCCGGTCTCCGGATTCGGGAAGTGCTGGATACTTGCATGGAAAACCTCATACAAATGGAAAGCCCCCTGCTTGTCTTTGATGAGGGGGATAAATTGAACGACAATGTATTTCACTATTTCATCAACATATATAACCGGCTGGAAGATAAGTGCGGGATTGTATTTATGTCAACGGACTACATCAAGCACCGGATGCAAACCGGATTGCGATATAACAAAAAAGGGTATAACGAACTTCACAGCCGGATCGGAAGGAAATTCTTCGAATTGAAAGAAGTCAGTAGAAAGGACGTGTTTGATATCTGCCGGGCAAACGGACTGGAAAATGAAGAGGATATACTTGAGTTGATTGGTGAGATAATTGCGGAAAGCAGCAAGAAAACAACCGGGAGCTATGATTTGCGCTCCGTGAAGGACATCGTTCATCGAATAAAGAGATTAAAAAGGGCATAAAATAACCATTTAAACACTGTTTAAACGGCATTTAAACGATAAAAAAAAGCATGGCAAAAGCGCGATCCGTTAAAGAGGTACTCAGAATGAACCCTCCGAAAATCAAATTAACCGGCAGGTGGGCGGAAGCCTTCGGAGAAATTGCCAAGACAGGAACATGGCTCGTATGGGGAGGTTCCGGTAACGGAAAATCAAGTTTTGTGATGCAGCTCTGCAAGGAATTTGCCAAATTCGGCAGGGTGCTGTACGTCTCTTCTGAAGAGGGGTTTGAGCTATCCTTCCAAAATTCACTCAAAAGGCATCGCATGATAGAGGTAAACAACCGGATGGTGTTGCTGAATGAGGAGTCTCTGCCTGAACTCGACGAGCGATTGAATAAGCAAAAAAGTCCCGATTTCGTTGTGATAGACAGTTTTCAAACTTATGGCTTCACTTTCGAGACATACCTTGCATTCAAGAAAGAACACAAGGATAAGCTGCTCATCTTTATCTCCCATGCCGAAGGCAAGCTGCCGGAGGGTAAAAGTGCATTCAGGGTTATGTTTAACGTGAGTCAGAAAGTGTATGTGGAAGGTTATCGCGCCTTTACACGGGGACGTTTCTACGGTCCGCTCGGACATTACGACATTTGGGAAGAGAAAGCAATCGAGTATCATAGCAAACTCAATACAGATAATAAATAAACAGGCTATGGAAAAAAGAAGCTACGCACTTTTTTACGCACTCTTGAAAAACCTGAAGGGTTATGAAAAGGAGGATGCGGTGTACGACTTTACTGACGGCAGGACTACACATTTAAGTGAACTCAGTGATAAGGAGTACCGGGAACTCTGCAACAATCTGCAAGGCATGATTAATACGAATGCGGACAGAAAGAGAGCCGGCTCGCGTGTATTGAACCTGCTCACGGAGATGGGCTTTAAGACATCCGTCAAAGAACAATGGATAGAGATAGACCGGTTTCTGCTTGATAAGCGCATAGCCGGTAAACGCTACCGCGATTTGTCGACAGGCGAACTCAAAGCCCTGCTTCCCAAACTGCGGAGCATGAAAGACAAGGGGTATGTACATTTATTGAATCAAGAATCATTAGTCAATTAAAACAATAGAGTCATGGAAGAAACGAATGCAGTATTAAACGAACAGGAATTGGCAGAGTTTAAGGAGTACAAGCGCAAACAAGCTGCCGATGCGCAAATGAAGGACAATTTGAAGGTATATGGACAAATGGTTGATGATGAAGTGGAGGGTGCGATTCCCGTGCTGCGCTGCCTGAGTGAAGACATCAAATCCACGAAAGACACCGTGTACAGCAATTTTAGAAGCATCATCGACATGAAAACCGAAGTCTTGCAAGCGGTCAGGGACAATCAACGCACCCATACTTTCACTAATTCCAAAGGAGACAAACGCATCATATTGGGCGTATATGTAACGGACGGATACCGTGATACGGTAGAAGAAGGTATTGCCATCGTGAAGGAATTCATACAAAGTTTGGCAGGTGAGAATAATTCCAAAGCCGCCCTGATGGTTAAGATGCTGCTTAAATTGCTCTCTCGCAATGCTGCCGGAGAACTGAAAGCCAGCCGGATCACACAAATTCGCAAAATGGCAGAGGAGAGCGGTAATGAACGCTTTATGCAAGGGGTGAAAATCATTGAGGATGCTTACCAACCCTCTGTGAGTAAAAATTTTATACGTGCGGAGGTAAAAAACGAAAAAGGCGCCTGGGTAAACATCCCCCTGGGAATAACAGAAGCATGATTATAGGAAGCATGAAAACAATAGAACAAGCAAGCTGGAAATATTTTGCCGGAATTAGTAAAATTCCAGCGATTAATGCTGGGACGGTATTTGTGGATGTTAAAAAGCAGCATTTGGAGAATGTAATAGATGATGCCTTCAAAGCAGGAGTTGAATTTGCACAACAGTGGATAAGCATAAATGATGAATTACCGAAAGAAGACGGTAATGATTACTTGTTGCGAAATGACAAATGGATACATGAAGATTACTCTCCTAATGGCGTTCGTTTTGGATTTTTTAATTCAGAATTAGAAGGCGAAAAATGGACTCATGTACATTGGAGTGGATATAGTGATGAATATATTACAGAACATGACGAGCCAACCCATTGGCGCAAAATTAATTTGATATGATTATAGCGATTGATTTTGACGGCACGCTCCATGCGGGACAATGGCCGGGTATTGGGACACCGGCGCCGTATGCGATTGAAGTAATGCGGAAGTTAAAGGCGGATGGGCATTACCTGATTATATGGACGTGCCGCGAGGGTGAGCGGCAAACGGAAATGATTAATTGGTTACTTGAGAGAGGTATTCCCTTTGACAAGGTTAATGATCATCAATCGGGTGGCGTAGAGATATACGGTTATAATTCCCGCAAGGTGTATGCTCATTTGTATATCGACGACAAACAAGTCGGCGGATTGCCTGCATGGAACGAGATATACGAGTTTATAAGGCAAAAAGAAGAGGAATATCAATTAAAAAGAGTGTAATATGAATGTGAAGGATCAGCAGAATGGACAATTACCCCCCCCCGAAAAATCGCATAATCATGTATAACTTGATTTATAGAGCGCGAAGAAAAGGCTTCAATGTGATTACCGGACAACGCACAATCATGGCGGAATACCTTTCTCAACCCATCGAAGTTCGCCAAATCCGGCGATTAGTGAACGAATATAACTTCAAGGTACAATTTGAAATAAGATAAATTTATAACCGCTTAAATGAAATGCATCAAAGCAATTAAATAGCACAAAAACACGGAGCGATGAAAACATTGCCGCTTTAGAGGGTTATCAAACAGGAAACAATAAATAAACACAAACAATATGAAAACCGCAATCAGCTTCAGAGAAAATTTGGAAAATGCGCAGAAGGATTTGTTTCGTTATGCTTATCATTTAACATTCGACAGGGAAGATGCCCTTGATTTGTTGCAGGATGCCTCCCTGAGAGCTTTGGATAACGAGGAGAAGTTTATTCCGGGTACCAACTTTAAATTTTGGATGGTCGCTATCATACACAATCTGTTTTGTAACAATTATCATAAGAGAGAGTTTGAGCGGAGGCATGTTACTCATCCGGAGAATCTTTATCTGCTGAATCTTGCGGAAGATTCCGTATACAGCACGGATAGAGCTTATGATTTAAAGGAAATAGTTCGCACTCTGGGCAGGCTACCCGGCAAATACAGGATAGCTTTTAGCATGTATGCCTCAGGCTTCAAATATAGCGAGATAGCCCAAAAATTAAGGATTCCGGTAGGAACGGTAAAGAGTCGTATTTTCATTGCCCGCCGTAACCTGCAGGCGGAGTTAAAGGAATTTGTGCAATAATGAAAATCGGACTAATAGATGTGGACGGACACAACTTCCCTAATTTGGCATTGATGAAAATAGCAAACTATCATAAGAAACAGGGGGATACAGTCGAATGGGTAAATTTCCTTGAAAGATACGACAGGGTATATATGTCGAAAGTATTTACTTTTTCTCCCGATATTTATACGTGTATTCAATCCGATAAAATAATAAAAGGTGGCACGGGATATGACTTCAAAATAAAGTTACCAACCCACATTGACGAAATAAGCCCGGATTATTCTATTTATCCGAAATTTAAGGATGCTTACGGGTTTCTTACAAGGGGTTGTATTAGAAATTGCCCTTGGTGCATTGTTCACAAAAAAGAAGGTGATATTAGATTTTATGACAGCATTGATAATATATTACAAGATAGAAAGTCAGCCGTGTTAATGGATAACAATGTACTTGCTTGTGATTGGGGAATTAAACAAATAAATAGAATAATAGAATTAGGATGTAAAGTAGATTTCAATCAGGGATTGGATGTTAAACTTATAACAGAAGACATTGCCATCATGCTTTCAAAAGTAAAATGGTTAAGATATATCCGTATTGCTTGTGATACGAAGTCTGCGATACCGGATGTAAAAAATGCAGTTGAAAATCTATTAAAACATGGAATCAAGCCTTACAGGGTATTTTGCTATGTCCTTGTTAAAGACATAGAAGATGCTTTATATAGAATAAAGTACTTGCGCAATTTAGGCGTAATGCCTTTTGCACAACCTTACAGGGATTTCACAAATACTCCTCCGGCGCAGAATATAAAAGACTTAGCACGCTGGTGCAATCATAGAGCTATTTTTAAGAGTTGTGATTTCAAAGATTATCGGCCACGAAAATGATATAAAACTCTATTCAAAAATACATGAGAAAATGAAAAGAACATGGACAGAGGATGATTGCCGGATACTCTATATTTATTATTCAACCGCCGACATTCAGGAGTTAGCTATGCAGCTTGACAAGACTGTTGGTGCTGTTAAAACTAACGCGAAGAAGTGTGGGTTGAGGCGATCGAAAGACTTGCCTGTATGGAGTCCGGCGCAGGTAAAGGCGCTGAAAGAAATTTACGAAGAAAAAACAAATGCGGAGATAGCCGCAATTTTGGGGGTTTCGGAATGCTCAGTGGGCGACGCGGCTTTTAAATACAAATTGCGCAAGTCGGCAACATTCAAATGGAAACATTCCTCAAAGGGTTTTTTTCAAAAAGGGCATGTTCCGGACAATAAGGGAAAGAAACAAACAGAGTTCATGTGTGAAGAATCAATAGAAAGAACCAAGGCGACTCGGTTCCGAAAGGGACATGTTCCCTGCAACCATAAACCGGTAGGATACGAGCGACTGGACAAATACGGTTATGTAGAGATTAAGACGGCAGAGCCAAATTTTTTTGAATTCAAACATCGCGTAATTTGGCAACAGCATAACGGGGAGATTCCAGACAAGCACAAAATACGGTTCAAAGATGGCAACAAATTGAATCTGTGTATTGAGAATCTTTATATGGTGAGCAATGCGGAACACATGGGAGAAAATACGATACAGCGTTATCCACCTGAGGTGAAGAGAGCAATCCGGAAAGTAGGTAAATTAAATAAAATCATCAAAGAATATGAAAAAAGGTAGTACGGACTTGGGCAAAATCATAGAACACATAGATGAAGCTATGTGGATGTTGAAGAATAATAGTGATCCGGAGGCATCCGGCAACGAGAAAATGGATATAGAAACGGCAAAGGCTTTGGCCGACCTTGGCAAAGTGGCGGTGGACGCTTATAAGGTAAAAGCGCAGGTACTCGGAATCATGTCGAAAGCTGAAAATCCTGCTGCAACAAAGACGTTGCTGATAGAATCCGGCATTGTTAATGATGAAAATAAATAAAAGGAACAAAGACGGGATACCGCAACAGGGAAAAAGTTCACTCCAGTTTAGAGAAACGCAAAAAGAAAGATTTAAGGCAATCTTATAAACCATAAAGTATGTATGAACTATTATTAGAGAAAATACTTGGCAAAGTAAATATTTTCAAAGAAGAAGAACTGCACCCCTAAAATGTTCTATAACGAAGATTAAAAAGCGATTACAAAAAATAGTCGCTTTTTTCTGTTTTATAACACATAAAATTTGTTATGTTTGCAATTTTCATACACATACCTGCTCGCATGCCAAAGGGGAGAAACAAACAGCTAATCAAAAAGCGCGATGAATATCTTTGCCGTCGTTATTATTTTTGGACGGAAGTAAAGCGGTTGCGTTTTGATGATGCCCTCAGGATTCTCTCCGAGCAGGAATTTTTCTTGTCGGAGGAACGCATCCTGTCTATTATCCGGCAATCCGGCAAAAAAGACCAGGTTGCGCCGGTTGTGAAAGCTCGCTATCCCCGTTTAACTTACCGGCAGCTTTTCCTGTTCACGGATGAAGCGGGTTACCCTGTTTTGCAGATTCATCGTGAAAGTAAAAACGAAAAACCTTCTCATATACTTTGATATTGCCCGGGAGTGTGTAATCCCTGCTTTTAAGGCGCACCATCGCACTCATGTATTTATTCACCCGAAAGCCTTGCAACGCCTTGTAAACCTCTGTGCTTAGGCTTTGTCGTTCACGGATTTTATCCGTAGTTCCGGAGCCGATATGGGTATCGTCATAGCAGTCGATAGCTAATTTGACGGTCAATTGATTTTCTCCTTTTTGCACACCCAGTCCGATATCCGTCCAGTTGGTGTCCGTGTTACTTACCAATACACAGGGAAACGTTACCGGATACGTATCCTCGTCTGTTTCCAGTTGCCCGGTATCCTCATCTATCAAAGAGAGGCTGTTTACTTTTTCTTTGATGCGATTCAGCAATGCGATTAGTATTTCTTCCATGGTTATGAATTTAAAATGTTTCTGATTTCCTTATCCATTGTTTGACGGATTTCCTCGCTCAACTCCTTGCTTTCCCCTAAAAATTGCCTTTGTGGGATTTTAATGTCCAACTTCTCTTTTTTGGTCAGCGCCAGCGCTTTCCATTTTTTTGCGCTATCCGACGCGGATTCCGCCTTTTCCTTTTTCTCTTTTTTACTATCCGATTTTTTAATACCGGTTTGCTCGAAATAATTCCGCCACGCCCATTTCCGCATTTTGAGCGTAACGTTTGGGTGAGTGATGCCTCCCCAGTTATGCACCGGTGCGTATTTTAACTCGTTGGATACCTTTACCTGATAATCGGAAGGAACATATTTAATACTGTTGTACAGATGGTTTCTGCCGCTTTGCAGCGCTCCGTAATTTCCGGCAGCCGACTTTCCTCCTGCCTGCTGCCGTTTGGTTTTCGACCAGGGATTCTTTCCGTTGTTGGTAAAGCTTTCCTGCCGGATATTGTCCTGAAAGTGCGCCTTGGCTAAATTACCCACCTTAATGGGCAAAGTCCGGCGCATCAGGTTGTCCAGTTCGCGGCGTTTGGTGGCTATCAAGCGATTAAATTCGTCCAAATTCATTTTTTAACAGTTTTATTTCTTTAATATATATTATATTTATAAATTATCCATGTTAGTTGGTAAAATGTATTTTGGTTGTAAAAGTTTCATCCAATTTAAATCACAAAACTTGCCGGATTCAAGAATGTTGGCCGGAGCAACCCCATCGTTAGCTTGATATTCACTATCATCCCAATACAATCGTATTGCATAATCTCTACACTCTATACCGGTATAATCATGCAGTTGCTTCTTGTGAATAACAGATACACAGTCAGAATGAACCGAATATTTATTATCATAAATACCCGCAGGGGTGCTTCCGGTGAGAACAATACAATTATCCTTATCCACATCAATAAATCCATTTTCTCTTACAGATAAAGGCTTAAATAATATAACTCTCGTTGCGCTCTGGTACATAAGCACACTATTTCCTTTGTATTTTTCCCAATTAGGGAATTCGTTAAATTTTAAATCCATAATCTATTTATTTTTAATTAATCTATCTTTTATCATTGATTTTTTGTAGTCAAAAAATTAGTGTATATTTGCAGTGCCCTTTTTGTATGTAAGTCGTATCAGGTTGCTGACCTGACTCACCGCTTTTCAAAAGGGTTTTTTAGTTTATTCTCCTTAAAGTGATCCTTGTCTTGTATGGCGTGTATGTGAAACTCACCGTTCATCCTTTCCTTTACCACCAGAAAAGAATCCTCGTTATTGAGGCGGAAGCGATAATAATGCCAGTTCTTTACATCTCCGTGTCCCGGAACAGCAGCACCCTTCATATCCGGTGACCATCCCAGATATTCCGCTTTTTTCAATATCTGAGGCAACCAGTAGCAACAGGTATTCTTCATGTAGTTATACTTGTGCGGTTTTCCGGTAACGGTCTTGATGTCTTGGTGGGATACGGAAATAGTCTTTGCCGGTCCCTTGGATGCTTGCAACATCAGACTTTTTCCTTTAAGTTCCTTTTGAAAATGCTTACGAACTTCCTCGCGGGAATATTTGGTCATCAGCTTGTCCGACTCCAGCACGATGTTTTTTTTGCTTCCGTAATGTTCTGTAAAATAGGGGTGTGAATCGGAAAACAACTTGGCGTCGGTTGCCGGGTTGTTGTCCAATCCGGCAGCCGGTTCGTCTGTTTCGCCTGCAGGAAGGTTGTCCATGGGTATCGGTGTTGGTTTTTTGTCCGTTGAACGCAAACCGCACTTACATCCCCAGCGGTCGCCCGGCTTGTGCGACTCCCAAAACGCGTCATGAATAGGGCGCACAGTACCCCAAAACATTTTATGATCCTTCCCCGGTGTGATGGATGTGGACTTTATCCATTCCAAATTGGGCAGCACGTCCGCTTCCTGCTCAAATTGTCTCCAGTCCGCCGCCAGGTGCGCCCGCTTAACAGCTATGTCGTATTCTGTCTGGAACCATTGTTCGACTTGATGGTCGGCAATGGTTTGAACATCGTTTAACCACTGTTTAAACGGTTTTAATTCGCCGTTTTCGTCCAGCAACTTGGCTGCCATGTCGTTTTGCATCCGGTGTACTTTGAATGCGGCAAACACGCCGTTATTATATTGCAGTTCCCTGTAGAACTCTACATCCGTATTAACAGGTTCACCAAAACCTTTACCGGTTGCCTTATTGAGCTTATCCCAAAATTCATTGAAGAGATTTTCCTCAATTTGTGTCATGGGATTGAAATCCTCGTTATATATCCGTTTAAGGGCAGCTTTGAGTGCTTCATCATCAAAGGTGAATCCGGATGAGGCGTCCGGCAGGGCATTCCGGTATAGGTCGTTTATTACCAGTTTAAAGCTGCCCCGTTTCGCGGGGCGCGGACGAAAAAACTTCTCAAACGGTTCAGGAAGCTTTTCTTTTCTTTCTGTGTCGGTTCAGGTTCCTCATCTTCCTTTACGCCCGGTGGCGGCGGTTGCGGAGGTTCCTGCTGCTGATGGGGCAGTTCCTTCAATTCCTTGTAATTTTTCGGCTTTTCCACGCCAAATGTTTCATAGAGATAATCATCTGAAACAGGCAGTTTAAATGTGGTGTGAAGATCGGAGAGGATGGCTGCTTTTTCCGTTAAACTCATGCTGTCTGGCTCCGGAAAGCAAAACTCTCCCCCCGTGGTATTGACGCCAAGCGCAAGGAAGATATCCGTCATGTCGTAGTTCAATACGTCAAGGACGTAGCGTCGATCCGCCTGCGCCGTTTCATCTTCTACTTTTTTGTGTACGGTTCCAAGCGCCTGTGTTCCCTTGTCGGATGCCTCAGTAGTAAGCGTGTTTCCAAGCATCAGCTTGGAAATTTCGCTGTTGCAACGCTCGCACAAACGTTCGTACAGTTCTGCGCTTCCGGTTTTGTTACCACTCTCAAGCAGGTTCAGTGTGCTCTCTTTAGAGTGGATAAGCACAGCCAAACTGCCCGTGTTTTCGGCATCCTCAATGGCTTTTTGGCGGGCTTGGTCATCGTCCGTTTCATATACATACTCGCGTATGGGCATCCCGAATACTTCGGAGAATTGCGCCCAGT
>SNRY01000285.1_pt1 | contig 18494 bp, 12 predicted proteins | sample 4693421 | NCBI WGS metagenome assembly SNRY01 (sample SAMN11003215, study PRJNA524138) | termite gut metagenome | isolation source: Bacteroidetes bacterial symbionts from single cell of protist host amplifed... | host: Streblomastix strix ... | reverse complement strand
GCTGCATACAAAGACCTGAATGAGTATTTGTGTGGCAGGAAACAGGTTCAGGAAAAACGACAAAGCAGGGGGATAAAACGCTGAATGCAACGACGAGCAGGGGGATATTTGAAACAAATTCCCTAGCAAATTCCCTAGTTCCCTAGCCCTAGCTTATTAGGGCATTTTCTTCACGCTCCGTTACTCTACGCTAAAAATACCCCAATAAGCCAAAGGGGTTCCCCCTTTGGAATCCTCCCAATGGACTTCCTTGAAGAAGTCGGATAATCAAGAAACAAATGTATAACAAATAAATGACATCCTACTATGGGATATGTGGTACTTCATTTGAAAAAGGCATTAGGTAACGATGCGGGAACATCCGCCCATATCGAGCGGACAATCCATCCGAAAAATGCGGATGAAAGCCGCACGCATTTGAATCGGGAATTGATAGGGTTTCCTGAAAAGGTAAAGAACCGCACCGAAGCGATTCAGCACCGGATAGAAAACGCCGGTATTACCCGCAAAATAGGAAAGAATCAGGTTCGGGCAATAGGGGTGATGCTTTCGGGTAGCCCCGAAGATATGAAACACATTGAAGAAGCCGGGCATCTCAATGACTGGTGTGCCGACAATGTTGACTGGCTAAAGCAAACATTCGGCGCAGACAATGTGGTATCGGCTGTCCTGCACAGGGATGAAACGACTCCTCACATTCATGCGACGATTGTGCCTATTGTTACCGGTGAAAGAAGAAAAGCCAAAGAGGAAAAGTCCACCGAAGGCAAAAAGAAATACCGAAAGAAGAATCCAAACGCTGCCCGCCTTTGCGCCGATGATGTAATGGCGCGGGATAAGTTGAAAGGGTATCAGGACAGTTATGCCCGGCGGATGCAGGTTTACGGATTGCAGCGGGGCATTGAAGGTTCCAAAGCCAAACATATCAATACGCAGCAATATTACAGGGAGTTGTATGTGAAAAATGAAAATCTGAAGGGAGAGATTGAAGATTTGCAGGAACAGAAAGAAGCGACTAGGGAAGAAGTTCGTCACATCTATGACCTGAAAGACGAAGCACGGGATAAATTTCTGGCTATAAATGAGTATGCAAAGCAAAAGAACAAGGAACTGGCAACGATTGAAACCAAACTCCAAAAAGCCAAACAGGATTACGAGCCTTATAAATTACAGGAGGAGCTAAATTTGATCCATGAATTGTTTCCTATGATGAAAGAGCAACTTCGGATAGCCGAACTTTGCCGGAAGATTGGTCTTGCCATTGAATCCATCAAGGCATTGCTTGAAGGTAAAAGTCTCACTGCTAAATCCTTTTCTTTCTTTTCACCGGAACATAATCAAAAGTTCACAGCAGAGGATGTCCGATTGAAAATTGAGAAAGAACTGGATAATCCAAACAAGTTTCGGTTGAATCTCAATGGGATGAATATTTTGGAGTGGTTTAGAAAGAAATATCAGGAGGTTCAGAAACAATTTGGAATCAAGGGAAAGCAGGAAATGAATAAGAGTAAGGAGATTAAAATATAGAAAATTCAACTGTTGATAACTTTTGCTTCCATTATATATGGAAATATTCGGCAAGTTTATATTTTTGTCAAAAATAGTCAAAAATATTTTTATCAAGATGAAAAGTTTAGGAGATACATTAAGAAAACTGCGTGAAGACAAGCAATTACCCTTGCGGGTGGTTGCTGCTTACCTTGATATTGACCAAGCTATATTAAGCAGAATTGAGCGAGGACAACGCAAAGCCTCACGCGAACAAGTAATTAAACTTGCCACATATTTCAATGTAAGTGAAGATGAATTAATCATTGCATGGCTTTCCGATAAAGTCGTTTATGAATTGGCAGAGGAGCAATTGGGTATCGAAGCGCTAAAGATTGCAGAAGAAAAAGTAAAATATAATAAAATTAAAAAAACATGATTCTCAAGAAAGTTATATTGAAAAGTTTTAGAGGAGTAAATAGCATAATTGATATAGATTTTCATTTATTCAATTGTATTGTCGGACAAAACGATACAGGTAAATCAACAATTCTGAAAGCCATTGATACGGTACTTAACGAAACGAAACTAACAAGGGCTGATTATAATGTACTTGCCAATGATAATCAAATATCAATAGAGTTGTTGTTTGGTTGTCAAAACAAAGAATTATTGCTTGGTGAAGAAATTATAACAACAATTGAAAGAGAAGAATTAACCAATCAGGATGGTTTGCTTGTATGGAAGAAAACTTGGAATGTAACAGATACGAATGTTTCCACTCCTAAAATATCTATTATGAGAAAAAAATATGATGGAGATAACGATTTTATTATCAAAACAGAACAACAATTAATCACGCAGTGTAGAGCCAAAGGTATAGAAACAGCTAAAGGCAATGGTGAAACATATAACAACGCAGAAAAAAGAGAGAAGTTAAGAGAATACAATCTACAAAACAATATTGCTTTTACTTATGAATATGAAGATATTCCAACTTCAGGAACTACCAAATTGAAAACTATTGGTGATGCTATAAAAAAAGAACTTCCTGCATTTCAATATTTCAAAGCAGATACATCCCTTTCGGAAAGCGATACTACCATTCAAAAATATTTTAAGGATATGGCTTTCAAAATAATTCAGGAAGGAATTGATACTGTCGAAATGGAATCTATTATCAAAGAGAAATTAGGCTCTGTTTTACAACAAATTACAACTAAAATAAATGATGTTGTAAAATCAAATGAACAAGTTGAACCAAAAATTGAGTTTGATTGGAGTAAACTAATATCTACTTCATTTGTAAGTACTTCTTCAGGAAACAATATACCTCTGAGTTCGAGAGGCGATGGATTTAGGCGTATTACAATGATGTCCTATTTTGAATATTTAGCAGAAACACAGCGTACAAATGCTACTCAACAGATAATTTTTGGATTTGAAGAGCCTGAGACATTTTTACACCCTTCTGCACAAGACAATCTGTGTGATAAATTGAACTCATTGGCAGATAATGGCTATCAGGTTATCGTATCAACTCATTCACCCATAATTGTTGGTAATACAAACAAAGACAATATTATTCATATATCAAAGCCAGACAATATTTACACTGTAAATCAAATTGATATTGATTATAAAGCATTGGCAATTGACTTGGGAATTAAGCCTGATAATACATTTACTCCCATGTTTTCTACTTCTCGATTATTATTTTTGGTGGAAGGAATTGATGATGTTAAGGCAATGCGCCACAACGCTATATTGTATAAGCATGCAGGATTGATAGCGAATACATTTGACGACTTGAACATTAATATCATTCCAATTGGCGGTTGTGGGGGAGTGAAACATTGGGTAAACCTTGATTTGTTTACTAAATTAGAAAAACCATTTTTCATATTTTTAGATAGTGATAAGGAAAATGGCGGTGCTGATTCTCCTAATGAACAAAACTTAATTTCTTATGGATTGACAAGAAATGTTGATTTCTCAATTACAAAAAAAAGATTGTTAGAAAATTATATACCACCGATAGCCTTACAACGTTTAGTCCCTAATTCCGTAATAACTTATTCGGATTTTGACCACGCTAAAAATTTCTGTAAATTTTATCCTGACGATGCAATTAAAGGAAGGCTTGGTGGAGCCAGTGTTGTAGAACATCATTATTGTCATTTGACATTTGATGACCTGCGTTTAACATGGTATGATGGAGCAACTGATGAATTTTTGGAATTATATAATAAAATTACAGCAAAACTCAATTAAATAAATTTTAAATGAAACCATTAATTAAATATAGAGGCGGGAAATCCAACGAAATCCCCAATATAGAAAAACATATACCAAGGTATAGAGGTCGGTATATAGAACCGTTCTTCGGTGGTGGTGCTTTGTATTTTCATTTAGAGCCGAAACACGCTATTATCAATGATATAAATTCCAAATTAATAGCCTTTTATATTGGAGTCAAAAATAATTATTCGGAGTTGCATGGCGAACTTGGTGAATTAGAAAAGACATACGAAGCCAATCGCAGGCAATTTGATGCGTTAAAACAGCAAACGCCTAACGAACGGGTTGAAGATAAGAACGAAGCATTATATTATCAAATTCGTGATATGTTCAACGACCTGTCCGATAAAAAATATTCGGATGCCTTGCTTTATTTCTTTATCAACAAAACAGCCTATTCAGGCATGATACGTTATAATTCCAAAGGGGAATTTAATGTCCCATTCGGAAGATATACCCACATAAATACGTCGTTAGTTACGAAGAAGCACAGTAATTTATTGGCAAATGCCCAAATATACAACAAAGATTACAAGGAAATTTTTGATATGGCGAAAGCTGATGATTTCATGTTTTTAGACCCTCCGTATGATTGTGTATTTTCCGATTATGGTAATGAAGAATACAAGGACGGTTTTAACGATGAATGCCATATTACTCTTGCCGAAAATTTTAAGAACTTGCGATGTAAAGCGTTGCTTGTAATTGGAAGGACATCGCTAACCGAAAAATTATACGGAAATATGATAATTGATGAATATGCAAAAACCTACTCTGTCAATATCCGTAATCGCTTTAAGTCGGTTGCAACTCATATTTTGATTGCTAATTACGAAACAAATCATAAAACACTTTTCCCCGAACAATTAGAATACGCAACAGCATATTGATATGGCACGAATTGACAGCAAAGTATTGTTTATCACAACTTCTCCAAGAACTCCATTTCGAATGATTCCCGAAATTGAGTTGCTGAATACCTGTTTTGCAGGCAAAAAATGGAACGCCGAAACTCAAACGGCATTTACGCAACTCTTGCGGGAAGAAAACTTCTTCAATGGCGAAGGCGTAAACGACCCGGCATTCAGCGCAAGGGACAGAATAAACAGAGCGCCCAAAGCGTTGGGATTTGTAACATTATCCCCTGTAATCCATCTGACAGCCGCAGGACGAGAGTTGATACAAACCAAACGAAAAGAAGAAATCTTTTTGCGCCAACTCCTAAAGTTCCAGCTACCATCGCCATATCATAACCCTACCGACAAAGCTACTGTATTTTGGGTAAAGCCGTATCTCGAAATTTTTCGTTTGATTCATCATTTTGGCTCATTGAAATTCGATGAATTAATGATATTTGGCTTGCAATTAGTCGATTACAGAATGTTTGATAATATTGCAGCCAAAATAGAACAGTTCAGAATAGAAAAAGCACAAAATGATGCTAATTATAAGGTATTCAGAGGTGAATATATTAGACGGGAATTGTTGCAAATCTATCAGAATGAAATACAGGCAGGAAAAACGAAAACACGTGAAAGTAGCAATAAATCAGTGGAAAACTTTCTGCAGACGAAAGCAAGCAACCTGCGTGATTACGCCGATGCGCTGTTTCGCTATTTGAGAGCAACGGGACTTGTAAATATTTCTCATGTAGGGAAATCCATATCCATTGCACCAGAAAAGGTTCAGGAAGTTAATTACTTTTTGGAGCATACCGACAGAGAACCCTGTTTTGTTGATGATGAAAAATCGTATATAGACTATTTGGCAAATCCTGAGATTCCACAATTATTTACCGACATCAAAGATTTGCTGTTAGGTAAGATTCAAAGTGAGTTTCCTGCCATTAAAGTTGATGAAACATTTTCAATATCAAGATTAAAGGATATTCTTTATGATGAAATAATCAAACGGAAGGAAACAATCATAGACGAACAAATTACAGCAATCAAGGATTATCATTTATACGATGATATAAGCGTAACATTCAACCAGATAACTGCTAAATCACTGTATGATGCGCCTTTGATGCTGGAATGGAACACTTGGCGAGCCATGACCATGCTGGATGGCGGACAGGTAACAGCCAATCTGAAATTTGATGATTTCGGCAATCCGATGTCCACAGCACAAGGCAATATGGCAGATATTGTTTGCGATTATGGCGATTTCGGATTGACCGTAGAAGTAACCATGCAGATGGGACAACGCCAATATGAAATGGAAGGTGAACCTGTTACGCGCCACCTTGCTAAATTGAAGAAAGAAACGGGCAAACCGTCTTATTGTTTGTTCATTGCACCAGAAATAAACGAAGCTTGTATTGCTCATTTCTATGCGCTGCATAAAATGAATATTAACTACTATGGCGGCGTTTCGACAATCGTACCGCTACCTTTGACTGTTTTTCAAAAGATGGTAGAGGATTCATATAAGGTTTCATATACTCCTCAACCACAACAAGTAAAACGATTTTTTGAACGCTCAAATGAAATTGCTGCTACAAGCGCGGATGAGAAAGCATGGTATCAGGGGATTACGGCAGAAGCGTTGAATTGGTTAAGCTAAACTAAGGAAAGTATGAGCAAGATTAACATATTAGGCATTGTCAAAAACATTAAGAGTAAATCTAATGTTTATACACCCATTGTTGAGGCGGTTGTAAATTCCATTGAAGCCATTGGCAAAAAACCTAATGGTAAAATTGATATTGTTGTTCATAGAGAAAGCGTCCTTGAATTTGACAATATAAAACCTCATATAAGAAGCATTGAAATTATTGATAATGGAGTAGGATTTTCGCAAGAAAACAGAGAATCATTTGATACTTATCTGAGTGCAACAAAAATTGAAATAGGCGGAAAAGGTTTTGGACGTTTTATGTATTTGAAATATTTCCACAACGCAAAAATACAAAGTGTGTATAAAGAAAAAAATGATTATAAGTTTCGTAATTTTAGATTTGGTAAACAAGATGAAATAATTATAGATGAAAATAAAGGAGATGCCACAATACGAGAAACAGGTACAAAGTTGATGTTGGAAAATATCATAGACAAAGATAAATTAGAAAAAGGATTAGATGTTATTGCTCGTAACCTTATGGAAAAATTATTAGTGTTTTTTGTTGATACCTCTTACAATGTTCCTACGATAACTTTAAGAGAAGGCGACAATACAGGGTCAATTATTCTCAATGATTATATCAATGATAGCAATTCTATTTCAGAAGTCGGAGAACAAAATATTACGGTAAAAAGTTCTTTTAACAATTTAGAATTTCCTTTCACGGTAAAAGTTTATAAAATCTATTTTTCTCAATTATCAAGTAAAATCGTTCTTACTGCACATAATAGAGAAGTTACCGAAACTACTTTGCAAACATATATCCCTGAATTTCAGGATGAATTTTATGATGTAACTAATGATGTAAAGAAAAATTATATCATAAAATCCTATGTATTGGGAGAATATTTAAATAGTTATGTTTCATTGGAAAGAGAATCTTTTGATTTCGCAAAAGATATTGGCGATAAGTTGTATCCTTTAGGGCAAGCGGAAATTGAAAAAGAAGTTGCTAATGTTGTAAGGTCTTTTTTTAATGAAGATGTAACTTTTCGCTTTGAGAAAAAAAAGGAAAAAGTGAGAGAGTATGTCAACTCACATGCTCCTTGGAATAGAATTTATTTGAAAGACTTTGATTTAACCAATTTACCTATAAATCTTTCAGACGAAAGAATAGAAATGGAATTTCAAAAATTGAAATTCCAAAAAGAGCAAACAACACGCATTGAGGTAAAAGAAATTATTTCAAATGAAAATACTGAAATTGACGATAAATTAAAGTCTGTATTTTCAAATATTTCCGAAAATGGAAAAAATGATTTAGCGCATTATGTTTGTAATAGAAAATTAATCGTTGACACTTTTGATACATTAAGAAAACGAAAAGAAGTCGACAATAAACCACACTTAGAAAAAGAACTTCATAATTTAATTTTTCCAATGGGTCAAACAACAGAAACTTTGGATTATGAAAGCCATAATTTGTGGTTGCTTGATGAACGATTGGTTTTTTCTCAATATGCCGCCTCTGACAAGGTAATTTCAAAAGAAGAAACTCAAGAGCCCGATTTAGTTATATTTCATAATCGACTTGTATATCGTAATGGAGATAATATTACAAATAGTCCTATAACCATATTTGAATTTAAACGCCCCAAAAGAACAAATTATCCCGACAATGAAAATCCCTTGAAACAAGCATGTCAATATGCTGAAAAAATCAGATCAGGAAAGTATGAAATGCCCGAAGGATTAGAGCCTGTAAAGGCTTCAAAAGAAACGCCAATATATATTTATGTAGTGGCTGATAGATGTGATAAAATTGATGAATTTGCAGAAAAAGATTTTTCATTAACTATAAGCCCAGATGGAGAAGGATATTTTGGCTTTCATAAAGGATATAATGCTTATATTGAAGTACTTAGTTTTAGAAAACTAATTGATGATGCAAAAATGCGGAATAAAATCTTTTTCAAAAAATTAGGAATAGAATAAAAGTAAACGTTTACGCAGGAGTTGTCGAAAGTTCCATCAACATCATAATCTCAACTCCGGTAAACTATTAATCGCATCTTCCTTTAATTTATCTACAGCACGGGTATATTTTTCAGTATGTTTCAATCCGCTATGTCCAAGCAAGCTGGCAACTGTTTTGATATTTGCACCGTTGTTCAAAATATTAACCGCAAAGGAATGACGAGCACAGTGCCAACTAATGTGCTTGTTTATCCCCGCTCGTTTTACCCAACGTTTCACCGACTTGCAACAACTTTCATAAGAAGGTAAGATAAATACCAGATTATCCAAGTTGCCATCTTCCGGAAGAGTGCCTATTAAAGAAAGTAATCCCTCATTCAACGGGATAACAACACCACTACTTGCAGAATGTCCTTTGGTCTTATTTTGCTCGAATTTCAATAACCGGTTCGAGTAATCTATATTCCGAAATGTCAAATCTTTCACGTCGCAAAACCTTAATCCGCAGTAAAGGCAGAAGATAAAAGCGCGTCTTACTTCAGGGTTCTCATGCTGGTAATGGCAATTTATCAAGGCTTGTATTTCCTCTAAGGAAAGTATATCTTTGCGTAATATCTGGTCATCGACCTTGCATTGAATACCATCACACGGATTCTTAATCAGAACATCATGCTCGGTGGCATGTTTAATAACTTTCTTGAATCGCTGATAGATACTTTTTGCACCCTCTCCCACACTTCTGTTTTGCAGATATTCGACAAACTCCGCCATCATCTCCTTGTTAAGATGTTCCGCCCTGATATTAAACTCATATACTGGATACTTTTCCCGGAGAAAGTCTTTAAACCGGCTGAGGGCAATCTGCATCATGCGCAGGTCTTTCTTTGTATAGCTTTCAATATAGGCTTGAAAGTAATCCAAGAAATTCACCTTGCGGTCTTTCTTCAAGCGATACCCCAACATACTTTCTTTTAGTTCCTGCTCACGTTCCGCCCGTATTTTCATGGCAAGTTCCAGTGTTTCCTTATTCTGTTGCCGTTCTGCGGCAGTACGGGGTTTATCCAGCAAATACAAGCTAAGATTTTCTTTTCGCCTGTTATGCTTTATCTGAAACTTGGGCTTACCTGCCATCTTGCCGCTTTCGTAGTACACCTGATTTCCATTCTCGTCCACGACAAGCTTTTCTTCCCTACCCAAGTAATACTCCAAATAGAGGCTGATTCGCCCATCCGAAAGTTTGTTTTGCTCCAATTTCGGATTTTCTTTGATTCGATTTTCTATCTTTGCCATAACTAATTGTTTTATACCGATTCATGGTACTCAGACCGGAAAAATCGGCTAAACACTGATTATCAATATTTTCCTTTGCTTGCAAAGATACAAAAAAGTTGGATTTTCAAAGCGTACTAATGGTGTACTAAATGACAAAAAACGGGTATAAATTGGCAAAAATAGTAGAAAACAGAAAATATCAATTGGCTGTAAATCAATTTATTAATTTCCTTTGATTTCTCTTTTTGATACGGTTATGTACTGGGTCTGGGTACTACGAAACGTAAAGCCTAATTGATAATCAGTCAGTTAGGCTTTTAAAATTTTAGACTTGTTCCCGAATTGTTCCCAAACAAAGTAAGATTAAAACATTCTTTTTTGTTTGCGTTAAGTTATAAGATTAATAATACTCTTTTATGTACAAATATGCCTTATTAAACAACTCGTCTTCTCTGTGTAATTTGTACTTTAATAAAGTCTTCCGAAGTGCTTTCTGAACTTCCCGCTCGCCGGCAACCGTATTTTGCCAGCCCGGAAAACGGACTACTTTGACGATACTGTCAATATCATCCACAATACGACCAACAACTGCCGGCGTATTCTCTGTTCGCAATTCCAAAAACAGTTCGGTCAATGCTGTTTTAGCCTCTTTTCGTTCTTGGGTAATTTGCTCTTCTTTTTCCGCTTGTACCGTTTCACGTGCTATCTGACAAAGTTCTTTGATAAAGTCAATGCTGCTGATTAGTCCTTGTTCTGCCCGAAGTCGCAAATCTTCCAATCTTTTGCTCAACGCAATAAATTGAGGTTTATGCGCATTCTTTTGAAAACGCCGGATAAGTTCTTTTTCTATTTGTTTGATTTTTTGCGGATTCTTACTGTTCATCAAATCGTCCACAATCGTTTCATCCAAAATGATTTTCTCTAAATCATCATGTATGTTTTCCACATGAATGTTTTCGTGAATCAATTTGGTGGTTTGTGCCCCAAATGCCATCCACAACAATTTTCCTGTAGCTCCCGGTCCCGTAGGTTTTACGGATATATACACCTGCGACAACCATTTGTAGTCGTCCACGTAGGGCGACAGCACGGCATCGGGCGAAAGCGATTCCCAAATTTTAGACAGATAGATATAATCTTTAGCAAAGGCATCTTTTTGCTCATTCGTTTTGATACATTCCTGCGCTGCCTGTAAACCTTCAAATCCCTCTAAATTTCTATCTATGGAGGCGAAATGTTTTAAAGCGTCCCCTACGGCTTGTGGCATTTTTTCTCTTAATTCGCTCAGGTTGGAAACAATGGTTTTAACTGTTTCTTCATCAAACTGCAATGCACGTGCTGTATCATCGAATACGCCAAAATAATCAACAATACAACCGAATGTTTTTTGCGAATAAAGCCGATTTGTCCGGCAAATTGCCTGCAACAGGGTGTGGTCTTTTAATGATTTATCCAAATACATTGTCTGTAAAATAGGCGCATCAAAGCCTGTCAATAGTTTTGCCGTAACTATCAGAAATTTCAGGGGCGAATCCGGCTTATTGTACAACTCTATGAGCTTTTCTTGACGGTCTTTATCCAATTCATATTTTTCCTTGAATTCCAAAGTGTCGTTGGCGGTAGTCGAAATAACTACGGCGGTAGCTTCGGGTGAAAGCAGTTTGTCCAAATCTTCTTTATATAGATGGCAAGCCTCGCGGTCGGGCGTAACAATCATGGCTTTGAAACCGTGCGGCTCTACTTTTTCCCTGAAATGGGCAACAATGTCCTCACATATACTTATAATACGTTGGGGCGATTTCAGAAATACAGCCATTTGAGCGGCGGTTTTCGTCAGATTAGCTTTTTGTTCTTCGTCCAAATCACCGACTAATTCGTTGAATGCAACATCTATCTGTTCTTTGTCGATATGAATATCCAACAAGCGTGGTTCAAAATGCAAGGGCAAAGTGGCGTTATCGCGGATAGAATCTTGAAAAGTGTAACGGCTCATATAACCACTTTCGTCCATTTCCGAGCCGAATGCCCAAAACGTATTCCGGTCGGCTTTATTAATGGGCGTTCCTGTTAGTCCGAAAAAAAATGCGTTGGGCAGAGCCGCACGCATCTTACCTCCCAGATCGCCCTCTTGCGTGCGGTGCGCTTCATCCACCATCAGAATGATATTGTCCCGCAAATTCATATTTGAATAGGCATCGCGGAATTTATGAATCATGGTGATGATAATAAAACGGGCATCTTTTTCAAGATAATCGTGTAATTCTTTGATGCTGTCGGTCGTAACCAAATTAGATACATCGGCGGCATTGAATGTTCCTGCAATTTGAGTGTCCAAATCAATACGGTCAACGACAATGATAACAGTCGGACTCTTCAATGCAGGTTCGCGGCGTAGTTTCTGTGCGGCAAAAAGCATCAGCAACGATTTGCCGGAACCTTGAAAATGCCATATCAAACCTTTTTTGACTTTGTTGTCTTTTACCCGTTCGACAATCAGATTTGCTCCTTCGTACTGCTGATAACGACAGATAATTTTAATGCGCTGCCGGCGTTTGTTGGTTGTAAAAATACTGAAATGATAAAAAATATCCAATAATGTCTTCGAATGCAGTAAATGTTTGATTTGTTTGCTGACTTCATGTAATCCAAGTAGTTTAGAGAACTCATCCGAATTATCTTCTATCCGCCACGGTGACCAATATTCCAAAGGGGTACGCACTGCGCCATAATAGAAATCTTTTCCATCGGTAGCAAAATTCAGAATATTCGGCACAAAAAGACTGGGCACGGTATTTTCATACACTTCGTGTATCTCGTGTGCACCATCCAGCCAACTAACAGCAGGACGGACAGGTGTTTTGGCTTCGCCGACTACCACCGGAATGCCATTGATAAAAAGGACTATATCCGGTATTTTTGTTTCCCGGTTGCGAACATGTAGTTGATTGACAATCTGATAATGATTATTATTTAGATTATCAAAATCTATCAAACGAACGGACACGTGCGAATAATTTTCACCGAAAGGCATGGTCATTTCGCCTTTCATCCATTTGGAAAATTCTTCATTGGCGCGTACCAAACCCATACTATTGACCGAAAGCAGAATGGTACGCAACTTGTAGATTACTTCATCGGCTCTGTCGGGCTGTTGAGCAATGAACGGATTGATACGGATAAGGGCTTTTTTCAATTCGCTTTCGACCAACACTTCGGTTTGTTCCCGCAAGAGTGCCGAAGCCGGAAGATAATGCCATTGCAATCCGTAAGGGGCTAGCGGCTCGGCTGCGATGTTACCGGCATTTAGGTTCACCCCGCTTAACTGTTGGATGATAAAGTGTTCTACACTATTTAGTTCGTTGAATGACATGATTATCTATTTAATTTTTTAATTTCTTTATCAAAGTCTGATTCAAACAAGCGGTCTTGAACCACACGATATTTTTCAAATTCACTTTCGGCAATAGATTTTGCCATTTGTGCGGTAATCTTGCCACTGTCTTGCAAAATGTCACGGTCGTCAGCTTCTAAAAATTTATCCAATCGCTTTGTCCAATCTTCCATGGTCATGGGAATATGTTTTTTAGCGCGGTCTTCTGCCAAATCCAGATAGGCATTGACAATCCGTCCTAAAGATTCCAATTCGGATTCATTCAAATAATTTTTGGCAATGGAAACATCGGTCTTCAATATTTTTCCAGCAGGACTTTTCTCCCACGATGTCAAACCCATGTGTTCTTTATCGGCATCTGCTCGCGCTACTATAAGTTCAGCGGCTGTGTGTCCGTGAATAGCATAATGCAATTTGTTTTGGACTTTGGCAAAAAACGCTTGAGTAGTAATGGCATCCTTGTTGTAGTCCATTGCCGTAGCGTAAATGTCGGTTATCTTTTGATAAAAACGGCGTTCGCTCAAACGAATTTCTCTAATTTCGGCAAGCAGGTGTTCAAAATAATCCTCTCCGAGAAATACACCGTTTTCCATGCGTTTGCGGTCGATGACATAGCCTCTGGTTGCATAATCGCGAAGAATGGATGTTGCCCATTGACGGAAAACCGTTGCCCGTTTGGAATTTACGCGATACCCTACGGAAATAATCGCATCCAGATTGTAGAAATCTATTTCGCGGGAAACTTCACGTGCCCCTTCTGTTTGAACTATCCGGAATTTCCGGATGGTTGCATCCTTTTGCAACTCTTCGGATTGGTAAATGTTCTGCAAATGTTCGTTGACCGTTCGGACATCTACATCAAAAAGAATGGCAATCAATTTCTGGCTAAGCCAAACCGTATTGTCTTCTACCCGAACTTCTATACCGTCTTCTTTTGCCTGATTGGTGAAGATGAGAAATTCGGCGGTGCTGTTGCGTATTTGAAGGAGCTTATTTTCCATATATGATTATATTTGCATCGATTTTACAATAGCCCTAACACACATAGCGTAAGGCTTATCATTAGACATTTCTGTATCAATATTTTTCTTTAATATACTTTTTAACGTTGGATTTGTTTCTTTTATGAACTGATCAATTAAAGGACGAATTGCATCAATTCTTGCCTTTCTACTTTCCATTAATTCAGGTCTATTAAGTTCTAATAAAAGTTCTGTTAATTGTGCTCTGTCATCACCGGCCTTATGACAAACCATCGTTCCTAAGAAAACAAAATGATTGTCTGGATCATCTATATAGGGATTAATTACAGAACAATTCTCATCAAAGTTATCTCTCTTTTTAATATTACACCAAGGACATGCTAATCCCAAATTATTCCATTCAAAAGTAAGAATAGGATATTGATCTTTGGGTTTGTAATGCTCAATATGTTCAGGTGCTACAACAGAAATATAACTTTCACAATACATACATTTAGAGTGTGTTTCTTTTTTCAATGTAGATTTTACTTCTACTTGATTATATTTATCTTTAATTCTTTTAGGTATTTTCTGCCCACTATTCACGTATGACATCAAATCTGATGTCCATTGAGTCTTGTTATTTACCAAAATATCTGGCTCTTTTAGTTTAGTCAATTTTATCATTTTTCAAAAACTTCTTTAATAGCTAATGGCATTAAACTTTCCAACCCTAATAACCTAAACTCTTCTCTCATTAGATTTACATTTGACTCTGTAATTTCAAGGTCTCTATATTTTTTGACAAGTTGAATCAATGATTCTTCTGCCCATATTGGCATAGTAAATGGGACACCTAATACCTCATTCAAAATTTCTGTTGCCGTTCTTGCTTTATTAACTAAATCGAGTTTTTCACTATACACTCTATTTTCCTTATCATATCTAAAAGCATAAACATTAGAATCTTTTACTGAAGCCACAGCTAAAGGACTATGCGTAGAAACAATAAATTGTATATTAGGAAAGGCATCTAATAGATCAGGTAGTACCGAACGTTGCATTGTTGCATGTAGGTGATTTTCAACCTCATCAATCAAAACAACTATCTGTTCTTTTGAATACGTGAAATTATAGATTTGCCAAGCCAAATCCACTAATGATGCTATTCCACCAGAAACTGCATCAAGCATAAAATCTCCGGAATCTGTAACTAATACTATTTCATAATTTCGTATTGATATTTCTTGAAATCCTATATTATCTGGCAATATTATTTTTAAAACATCTTGAAAACCCAAAAAATTCTCCTCTAATTCTCTATCTGGTTGAATAAATTTGTTTCCACTACCCCCAATTGCCCAGTTTAATAAAGTTTCTTTAATTAAATAATTGATAGGTTTATGTTCATAATAGCCAATATTAAATGCATCAATTTTAGTGCTTTGTTCAACTAAAGCATATGCGTTTTTTCTATCTCTTTTTTGAGTAGATATAGTAGGTACTTCTTGATACTTAAATACATTTCTATGTGAAGCAATATTAATACCTTTAATTTGGCCTATTTGCTGTTGTGGATTTCTATATTGTATTTGTATCTGATATTTAGCAGTATTTGAATTTGGTATTAATAAATCAGAAATCATGCTATTGTCGTATGAAATCTCTCCTATTTTTTGATTATTTGTTGGTTCATTTTTTTTAAAGAAACGAGTAAAATAGCGCATAAATCCTGTTTCTTTTTCAGGCGCAGGCGTAGCTAATTCTTGAAAGTCCCAACCAAAATGTCTTGCCAATAAATGAAGTAAAGTTGTCTTTCCTGATCCATTAGCCCCCGTTAATACAGTAAGTCTATCATGAAATTCAATATCAATATTTTGAAATTGCTTCCACTGCTGTAATTTTAAAGTTTTAAACGTCATATCATTTATATTTAGAATATTTGATTAATTAGTACTATTTTCAACTGTTGTGACAATTCTATCTGCTTCTTTATTTGCCATTTCATATTTTCAAGCATATCAATTCTTTCGCCAATCTCAAATCTGTCTTGAAGTCTTGGCGCATGAAATTTATAATACTCGAAAAATTCTGATTGCACCCTTTTTTGTCCTGCGCTTCCTGTCATAAGTCGTTCTGCCAACTGGCGGAAAAAATCCATTCTGGAAAGGTAAAAACAGAATTTGGTATCTTTTTGGGTTTTTGCTCTCAAAACATGGAATTCAGTACTGCCAAATCCCAACCCATTAGTTAAATCTTTTGTAATAACACCTTTCCCGTTTTCCATACAAGGCGTAATTTTTGCAAATAAAATGTCATTTTCCTCAAATGGGGTAAATCCATTTCCTTCAAGTTCTTTGATTGGTTTATCTTCTTTGCTTAAAATATAGCCCTCATTGGAAACATCAGACATCGAAATAAAACTTGCAAGTAATTCTTTATTTGAGTTTTTTATAATTCGAGGATTGACATCAACTAAATCAGAAAATGAGATTAAAGGTTGCGATACGTCTTCATATTTTCTTTTCAGATAATTTGTTTGAAAAGTGTCTATATTTGTTAACTCCTCTTTTTCCCTTTCCACCACTTCATCCGCAGCACAAAGCAATTCTGCCAAATGCGCTTGTTCTTCTTTGGACGGAAGCGAAAATTCGTAATTGGCAATATCCTTCCAATTAATATATGGATTTACTGAGCCTTTTGAATTTTCAATGGAATGTTTAGTAAAGCCATCGCTTAACATCAAAAATGGTAATAATCTTGGATTTATTATTTTTTCATTCGCTGTTATTACAAATGTCGTATTGGCTGTTATTCCATCAAAATCGGTCACTGCTACTTTTTTAAGATATGTACGTCTTGAACCGTACAATATATCCCCTTTTTCAAACTTACGAATAAATGCAGGACCTAAATAACCATCTCCAACAATTCCCCATTTGCGTAAATGAATGTCTTCTGTATCCATGTGTTCTCCCGCAATATATCTATTTAGAGATGTTGTTTCTATATCAACACTTTCTTTTTGTTGAATAGCAATATCTCCAAACTTAACTTTCGACCACTTCGATTTATCTATATTCATTTCCCCTCCAATGTCTTAAATAATTCTTCCAATGATTGTTGCAATGCCTCTGAGCTTTCTTCCCATTCAGCAATCACATCTTGCAATGAAATTTCATCTTTCTGTTTTTCCTGATTGCGAGATACATAGAGCGGAATACTGAGTGTAGCACTATTTTGTAAAATCTCATCAGCCTTCACTATCCTTGCAAATCCCGGAATATCCTTATATTCGCGGTAAGCCTTGAATATTTTTTGGATATGCTTTTCTTCCAAACGGCTGGTTGTTTTTTCCTGTTTCACTTCGTTTACCGCATTGATAAAAAGGATTTTCCCTTTCCGTTCTTGGGGTTTATTCATCCGGCAAATCAGCAAACAGGCTTCCATCGGCGAATTGTAAAACAAGTTAGCGCCCAACCCAATCACTGCATCCACACAATCGCTTTCAATCATGGCTTTTCGCATGGTTTTTTCCGCATCGCGAAACAATATGCCGTGGGGCCACAAAACTACGCAACGTCCGCTTTGCTCGTTCAGACTTTTCATAATGTGTTGCTGAAAAGCATAATCGGCGCAACCTTGCGGAGGAGTTCCCCAGATATTTCTACCAAAGGGGTCGTTCATAAACGCTTTCTGTTCCCAACTTTTTATGGAATAAGGCGGATTAGCCAGTACAATGTCGAATTTCTGCAATTCGTCGAACGCCATAAAACGCGGGTCTTTCAAGGTATCTCCCCGTTCAACGCTAAACTCTTCAAATCCGTGCAACAGCATATTCATCCGTGCAATAGCGGAAGTAATCAGGTTAATTTCTTGTCCGTACAGGCGCAATGTTCGATATTCCCGACCTTCGTCTTTCAGCATCATGGCGCAGTTGAGCAACAAACCACCGCTTCCGCAGGTCGGGTCATACACACTCTCGCCCTCTTGCGGGTTGGCAATCAGGCTCATCAACCGAACTACTGTGCGATTGGTATAAAATTCGGCAGCCGTGTGTCCGCTGTCGTCTGCAAATTTGCGAATCAAATATTCGTATGCTTGTCCCAACATATCGTTAGGCGCATTGCCCACACTCAGGTCACGTTGCGAAAAATGTTCAATCAGGTTACAAAGCATAGCATCCGTCAAGCGTTCTTTGTTCGTCCATTCAGCATCGCCGAAGATACCTTGTAATTGTGAGGCATTGATACGTTCAATCTCACGGAAAGCCTTACTTAATACCTGTCCCACGTTTACGGTAACAGCCCGCACATCATTCCAGTGAGCGCCTTCGGGAATCTGGAAACGATGATTTTCGGCAAAAGAAGCATAATCCAAATCGCCGTTGCTTTCTTCAAGGGCAACGTGATATTCTTCATCGTACACATCACATATCCGTTTGTAAAACAGCAAGGGGAAGATATACTGTTTGTAATCTCCCGCATCAATAACGCCTCGCAAGTAAACGGCAGCACCCCACAAATAAGCTTCTAATT
>SNRY01000284.1_pt1 | contig 18498 bp, 14 predicted proteins | sample 4693421 | NCBI WGS metagenome assembly SNRY01 (sample SAMN11003215, study PRJNA524138) | termite gut metagenome | isolation source: Bacteroidetes bacterial symbionts from single cell of protist host amplifed... | host: Streblomastix strix ... | reverse complement strand
GAGTGGTCTCCGTAAAATAACCTTCAGCATCCAATGAACCGTACACCTCGTCGGTAGAAACCTGATGATAACGCACACCCTCACGCCAGAGAGGATACCCTTGGGTGTCCTTGCCCGTTACCCACGCACGGCGAGCGGCTTCCAACAAATTTTGTGTTCCGAATATATTCGTCATCAAAAACAATTGCGGATTCTCAATACTACGATCTACATGACTTTCGGCAGCAAAGTTCACCACGTAATCAAACCTGTAGTCATCAAAAAGCCGGTTTACTAAAGAAGCATCGCAAATATCACCTTTTACAAACACACAGCGTTCATTATCTATGTCAGCGGCAATAGTCCCCAAATTTCCCGCGTAAGTCAGCAAGTCAAGCGCCACCACTTTCACGTCTTTGTATTTCGCCAAAATATATTTCAGGTAATTAGCGCCGATAAATCCGGCAGCGCCGGTTACAAGATAAGTTTTCATAGATGTTGTTGCTTGTTTCATGATAATAAAGTAAACGAATCCGCATCTTTCCATACGGAGAACCTTTCGCGAAATGTCCGCAAGGAAGAGAGGTCGAGAGAGATAGTTTCAACACACTCTTTCTCGTCGGGAATAGCCGTTAGTTTTTCTCCTTTGGGCGAATACACTGCGCTCCCTCCGTCGTAATGAAGAATACTCCCATCAGTACCAACGCGATTTACGCCGCATACATAACTCAAATTCTCTATTGCACGGGCTTCAAGCAACGTATCCCAAACCTGCCTGCGTGGAGAAGGCCAGTTGGCTACATAAATAAGTAAATCGTATTCATTGTTCACATTCCGGCTCCACACAGGGAAGCGAAGATCATAACACACCATTACGCAAATATTCCATCCGCAATACGGAATGATTACCCTCCGGTTACCACTCGAAAAGTATTCACTTTCCCTGCCCGGACGAAAAAGGTGGCGTTTATCATAAAAAAAGGCATCTCCCTGTGGGGTAAGGAAAAAGCCACGATTATAATAGGCATTATTTTCCCTTGCAATAAAACTTCCTGCAATAGCAAATTGATACCGGGCGGCTTGCTTTCTTAGCGTTGTGATAGTATTATCGGAAATCGGTTCGGCAAGTACGTGGCTTTTCATGCTGAAACCGGTAGAAAACATTTCGGGAAGCACAACCAAGTCGGTCGTTCCGCTCAGCTTTTCCAATTTATCTTTAAGATTGCGAAGATTTGCTTGCTTATCCTCCCAAACTATGTCCGTTTGTACGATTGACAATCTTAATTGGCACACAATTCACCTTATCTCCATTATTTACTTAAACATCCCCCACTGAAAAATTCTCAGGATGTTTCCCTCTGAACCGTTTAAAATAAAGCTTTATCCTCTTCATATCTGCATCAACATTTCCCGAAGGAGTAATCACTTCGTTCGACGTAACCGTTTTGGATGGATAATCAATCCCCACCAACACGATAGGCACACTCGCTTTTAAAGCGATATAATAGAAACCGCTTCTCCAATTCGGATTGGCTTTGCGCGTCCCTTCCGGAGTAATAGCAAGGTGAAATTTTTTAGCCCGGGCAAAGTGGTTGACCATTTGTTTAACCAACGAAAGATTTCGCTTGCGGTCAACCGGTATGCCACCAATTGCCTTAAAAAAAAATCCAATCGGAAAGAAAAACCATTCCTTCTTCATCATAAAACTCGTTTCCCGCCCGATAGCCCCATAAAAGAGTTTACCGATAAACAAATCTCGGTTAGACGTATGCGGAGCCGCGCAAACAATACATTTATCATAGAGCGGAACCGTAACCACTTCCTTCCAGCCCAGTATTTGATGATATATAAAACGATATATGGCTTGCTTCATTCTTGGGAATCTCCTTTATAATTTTAGTTTTTCTGAAAAATTGTATTGCTAAAAACACAGAATCAACGCTTCCTATGCATCAAGTATTGGGCAAAGGTACAATAAAAAAGATACCACCCTATCTATCTGTAATAATAAAGAGAAATTAAACGAGCAAAACAACTTTCCACTCTCCACTTTCCTGTCTATTTGGGCGTTTCCCCTGCCGGGGTCAGGCTATCCGCTACAATGCTTTGGGGGCTGAAATACACCCCCCAAAGCATTTCCGCTACTATCCTTAACGCGCCATGCGGATTTCGCTACTAACAACAGGCTGAAAGCCTCGTATTTAATAAACCATTGATGCTCCGAAAAAGCAACTTAATTTAAATTGGGCTTTCAGCCCGCCGGAAGATAGTTTACTTTTTTTACCCCGACTGCCACTGCGTTTAGTCGGGGCTGATATAAATTGGGCTTTCAGCCCGTAGAAACAAAAGAGAAAACTACTACTTAATAAACAGAAAGCCTCGTATTTAATTCAGCCCGTAGAAACAAAAGAGAAAACTACTACTAAATAGGCTGAAAGCCTTTGTTAATTCAGCCCCAGCTAAGCGTAGCGCCTGCTGGGGATAAGAAAGCAAACTACTCACTAGCAGGCTGAAAGCCTAACTTAATAAACTATTGATGCTCCGAAAAGGCAACTTAATTTAAGTTGGGCTTTCAGCCCGCCGGAGGGTAGTTTGCTCTTTTTACCCCGACTGCCACTGCGTTTAGTCGGGGCTGGTATAAATTGGGCTTTCAGCCCGTAGAAGCCAAAGAGAAAACTACTGCTTAACAGGCTGAAAGCCTTTGTTAATTCAGCCCCAGCTAAGCGCAGCGCCAGCTGGAGATAAGAAAGTAAACTACTCACTAACAGGCTGAAAGCCTAACCTAATTCAGCCCCAGCTAAGCGCAGCGTCAGCTGGGGTAAGAAGTAAACCACTAACTAACAGGCTGAAAGCCTAACTTAATAAACTATTGATGCTCCGAAAAAACAACTTAATTTAAGTTGGGCTTTCAGCCCGTCAGAGGGTAGTTTGCCCCTTTTACCCCGACTGCCACTGCGTTTAGTCGGGGCTGGTATAAATTGGGCTTTCAGCCCGTAGAAGCCAAAGAGAAAACTATTACTAAATAGGCTGAAAGCCTTTGTTAATTCAGCCCCAGCTAAGCGTAGCGCCAGCTGGGGATAAGAAAGCAAACCGTTCACTAGCAGGCTGAAAGCCTAACTTAACAACTTTTTTTATTCAATTTCTTTTCTCAGAACGCACTCTATGAGAGGTCTTTTACTCCGGCTGTCGTTTTGCATCATTCCATATATATTTCTTCTCATAATCAACTCCATATTCATTTAAAAATAAAACGTACTCTTCGCGAAATGTCATTTTTTTATGATGCTCCTTCTGATTGGCAATATATTGTTTGGTCTTTGCATATAAGGACTGACTTACGGAAAATCCACCATAACCACCCTGCCAAGCAAAATTTTTATAATAATCCCCCTTACTTTTTATCCACCGGCTACTATTGCGTTTTATGTGTTCAACCAATTTGGATAATGCAATATTCTTTGACATAACACATAAAATATGAATATGGTCTTTAGTGCCGTTTATCAATATCGGATGCGATTCGGAATCTTTTATTATTGTCCCCATATATGCATACAAATCCGGTGCATCCTCATCTCGAATTATTGTTGAGATAGGAGATTTAACATGAAAAATAATGTGGATATACAGTTTTGATAATGATTGAGACATTCGTTTGATAATTTGATTATTAAGAACCTTTTAATATGATGATTATTAAAGCATTTTCATTATTTTATGGACTGAAAGCCCTATTTAATTCAGCCCAGCTAAGCAAAGCGACAACTGGGGATATGAAAGTAAACTACTACTTAACAGGCTGAAAGCCTAACCTAATTCAGCCCCAGCTAAGCGAAGCGCCAGCTGGGGATAAGAAAGTAAACTACTCATTAACAGGCTGAAAGCCTATCTTAATAAACTATTGATGCTCCGAAAAAGCAACTTAATTTAAGTTGGGCTTTCAGCCCGCCGGAGAGTAGTTTGTTCTTTTTACCCCGACTGCCACTGCGTTTAGTCGGGGCTGGTATATATTGGGCTTTCAGCCCGTAAAAGCCAAAGAGAAAACTACTACTAAATAGGCTGAAAGCCTTTGTTAATTCAGCCCCAGCTAAGCGTAGCGACAGCTGGGGTAAGAAGTAAACCACTAACTAACAGGCTGAAAGCCTAACTTAATAAACCATTGATGCTCCGAAAAAGCAACTTAATTTAAGTTGGGCTTTCAGCCCGCCAGAAGATAGTTTACTCTTTTTACCCCGACTGCCACTGCGTTTAGTCGGGGCTAGTATAAATTGGGCTTTCAGCCCGTAGAGATAGTGAACAAGCAATCATTTTTATGATTTTTCCTTAGGGAAATATTTATCAAGGAGTTGCCGGAAACGGGGATATTCTTTGAGAGTGGCAAAATCAGCGTCATTCTCAATATCACTTCTGGTTATCTTATCTTTACAGTATTCCAAATATTCTTCCAAATAGGGGAATAATTTTTCTATATTAATTTTAATTTGAGTTAATTGTTTTAAAGCAAATAACCAATTATAATATGCAGTGGTATAGTCTGGATTTATCTCAATGGCTTTTTTGTATTTGCCGAAACTTTCTTCAAAGAGGGCAGGGTCAGACTTCAATTCAGCAAGCTCCCATAAGGAACTCCCCCAATTATTATATGCATCGGCATCATTAGGTTTCGACTTAATAGCTTCCCTGTATTTGATAAAACTTTCTTCAAAGAGAGCAGGGTCAGATCTCAATTTAGCAAGATGAGATAATGCTTTTCCCCAATTATAATATGCCTCGGGATCGTCAGGTCTCAATTCAATGGCTTTCCTGTATTTGTCGAAACTTTCTTCAAAAAGAGCAGATTCGGATTTCAATTGGGCAAGGTTGGATAAGGCAATCCCCCAATTATTATATGCATCGGCATAGTCTGGTTTGCTCTCAATGGCTTTTTTGTATTTGATAATACTTTCTTCAAAAAGAGCAGGGTTGGATTTCAATTGGTCAAGCTCGGATAAGGCAATTCCCCAATTATTATATGCATCGGCATAGTCTGGTTTGCTCTCAATGGCTTTTTTGTAGTAAAAACAAGCATCTTCATGCTTTTCTTTTATTTGAGCATCATATCCTAAGAGGAACCAATCGTCAGCAGTATATTCTACTATTGTTTTTGTTTCAGTAGTCTTTTCAGCATAAGCTTTAATTTTGTTTTGCAATTCCGGAGTTTGCTCATTAGGAGTTTTATCGCTTTGTATATCTTCTCTCATTTTTCTTATCTCTGAGGCATCTTTTTCTACTTGTTCTTTGTTTTTGGAGACAATGCCTTTATTTTTGATTATCTCTTCTTTTATCTTTTTTATTTCTTCTAAATCTTTATTTGATTTTTTTACTGCCTCTTTTGTTTTTCTATTTTGCATAGAAATAATTATAGAAACTATAATACCCCCAAGGGCGAGAACAATCGTGGTTATAGCAATAACAGAAGTTTTGAAATCGGAAATATTTTCTTTTACAGTATCAATATATTTATCCTGCATCCCAATTTTATCCTCTACACTCCTCTGCCTTTCGGACAATTCCTGCATCTGTTTTATCAAACCCACTTCTTTTTTAGTGTAAGTCTCCTCTTGTCCCACCATATTATTCTGTGCCACCATTGCCACACCAAATACCAATAACAAAACTATGAGTATCTTCTTCATACTAAGTATCTTTTTACTTTTTGAAATAAAGCCGTGAAGATATTCATTTTTTGGAATAACCACTTTTGTATTGACCGCCTTTTTAGGCGCAACCGTTTTCTTTTTAGCAACCACCGCATAGCTCCCTGCCGCTTCCTTTTTCTTTTCTTCGGACGAATATTCTTTATAAATACTATTATCAGGAGTAAGCACAATGGATTGAGTAGAAATCTGCGTCTTACGCCCCACTTCACGACTCAACACATACGCAACGCCTCCCATTTCGATACCTGCCCCCGTCTCGATACATCCATTGTTTACCCGAAAAAGAGACTTCGGTATATCGCTGTAGAATTCGGAATGGATTGCGCCATAAGAAATAGTATCCAGTGTAAAATCATACTGCTTCCATGTTACGTGCGGAACGCCTTTCTCCGGTACATGTTGAATAAGATGAAGAATGGATATTTGATCTCCTTCCTGCATCTGCGGATTAGCACGCAACAAAGCCATAGATACATCCTCAACCGTCGTATCATCCTCTATCCGAAAAGAACGGGGCACACGCAGGGAAGTCCTCAAAACATCCCCTTGCACGACTGTTTCAATACCCTGCAACCGACCTTCCGAAATGTTATACGGCGCTACAATGCAAGCTTTCTGAAACGCCTCAGCTTTATTGAGATAGACCTTTACCCTGCTGCTTAAATTCTCTTTGATAAACATATTGTAATCGCTCAAATTCTTCGGTTTGGAGGGATAAGCCCCCCTTATGAAAGAGGATAGCGTTTGATAAGTCGTTACAAGGTTAGTGAGTTGCGCCCGTTGTGCTTGTTGGTTTTCGGTACGAGGGTTGCGGGTAGTAGGTTTGGTTTCCATTATGGGGTTATTGATTATGTTACTCAATAAAGATAGGCATTTCGCTTGAGATAGCCAAAAAGTAAGGCAACTATTTAGACGGATAAAACGAATGAAGGAGAGTCATTGCAGATAGATAGCAGGTAGCTCTTAGGTACATAGAGCTATACTCAAGGTGTACTCAAGCTATGTAAGAGCTAGCTGCAAGATGAATCGGAGTTACATCGGAGATAAGTCGGACAGAGATCGGACAGAAGTCGGACTTTATTCGGAGACTGATGGGACATTCATCAGATAATATCCTGCCGGTTTGAACCCCTCATAATAAGGGAGAGACAGGAGATAATACAAAGATACTCAATTCTTTCCTTTTTAAAAACTCTTGCCTCTCAAAATTTTCGGTTATTTGTTCCATCCTCTCAAAAATCATACCTGATTTTTCATGCCGAATGCTTAGGTAAATACATTATTTTTATATAGATTTGCATTTGTCTAAAAATAATAATTCTTTATGAAAACTTTGTCTAAAAATTTTTCTTTGATAGCTATTGTCTTTTGTGGCATGTTGCTGCTGTTTACTACTGGCTGTAAGCAATCAAAAGAGCGAGTGTTTGTTAATTCAAACGATGTGGGAGATTGCAAGATAGAAGGCTCCCTAACTTATGACCCTGTGAAAGATACTTATACGTTGACAGGGGCGGGATTAAATATTTGGGGTGAAAGCGATGCGTTTCACTATGCTTGGAAAGAAATAGAAGGCGATTTTGTATTGACTGCCGACATTGCTTTCGGAAGCAAAAAAGCGGAATCTAATGCGCACCGTAAATTGGGATTGCTTATACGCGAAACGCTGAATGCTGATTCACCCTATGCCGATGTAGCTATTCATGGTGATGGGTTGACTTCATTGCAATACCGTTTGGAAAAGGGAGGCGAAACTAAAGAAGTGCAGTCAGCCAATAATGCCCCTGCCCAGATACAATTGGAACGAAAAGGCAATACCATTATTATCCGAACAGATGATAATATTGCATCCGGCGTTAAAGACGCTGAAATCGAAATACAATTGCCGGGCAAAAGCTATGTGGGCTTGTTCATTTGTTCACACGAAGATAATCTATCTGAAACCGCTTATTTCTCAAACGTTGTTTTACGTTGAGCCTGCGAACCGGATAAAATGTACTATTATCGGAAAGGGGAGTTAAATCCCCATTTCCGTTAGTCAGGTATTGCTGGCAGGTTACTCTTTAGATATGAAAATCACAGTATTAGACGGTTATACCCTCAACCCCGGCGATCTTGATTGGCACGAACTACACTCTTTAGGAGAATGTGCCATATACGACCGCACTCCTCCCGGCAAAGTATTGGAACGCTCCCAAAACGCAGAAGCCCTCTTAACAAATAAAACTCTGCTGTCTGCTGAGCTGATTAATGCTTTGCCCCAATTAAAATACATTGGCGTATTGGCTACCGGATACAATGTAGTAGATATTGACGCGGCGAAGAAACGTAATATAGTCGTTACCAACATCCCTGCTTATAGCACGGAGTCCGTGGCGCAAATAGTCTTCGCACATATCTTGAACATCGCCCAACAGGTGCAACATCATTCCCAAGAAGTCCGCAAAGGAAGATGGGCAAGCAGTGTTGATTTTTCTTTTTGGGATACCCCTCTGATGGAGCTGGCAGAAAAGAAAATCGGCATCATCGGATTGGGAAATATTGGGTGGAGGGTTGCCCAAATAGCCGGTGCATTTGGCATGAAAGTATATGCCCATACTTCTAAACCGGCTTCACAACTGCCGTCGGAGATAACAAAGTTGGAACTTGATGAACTGTTTTCCGTATGCGACATCGTAAGCCTGCATTGCCCGCTGACAGAAAAGACTCGCGAACTCGTAAATGCTCGCCGTCTGTCTTTGATGAAACCGACAGCTATCCTTATCAATACCGGTCGTGGACCATTAATTAATGAACAGGATTTGGCGGAAGCTTTGAACAATAATAGTATTTTCGCGGCAGGTTTGGACGTACTTTCCACTGAACCGCCCCGTCCCGATAATCCTCTATTGAGCGCCAAGAACTGCTACATCACTCCACACATAGCTTGGGCATCTTTTGCCGCACGGAAAAGGTTAATGCACATTATGCTTGAAAACCTAAAAGCATATATGGAAGGGAGGGCTTTAAACAATATACTGTGAACTTATAGATTCATTATTCAACATTCGCTTAATTGTTTCGGCAAACATATCTGCGATGCTTAATTGCTTCACCTTGGGGCATCCTTTGACATAGGGAATGCTGTCCGTGAAGACTATTTCGGTCAATACAGAATCATATACCCTTTGCGAAGCCGGGTCGGACATTACACTGTGGCTTGCAAAAGCGCGTATTGATTTCGCACCGGCTTCTATCATCTTGTTGGCAGCCAGAGTTATGGTGCCCGCCGTGTCCACCATATCGTCAATCAGAATCACGTTCTTTTCCGCCACATCGCCGATAACTTGTATGGAGTTCACTTCATTTGCCTTTACGCGAATCTTATGGCAAAGCACCAAAGGCACTTTCAAATATTTGGAATAGGCGCTGGCTCTTTTTGACCCTCCCACATCGGGAGCTGCAATAACGAGGTCTTCCAAATGTAAGGCTTCAATATAAGGCAAAAACACTGCCGAGGCATACAAGTGGTCAACCGGTATGTCGAAAAAGCCTTGAATCTGGTCGGCGTGTAAATCCATCGTTATCAACCGATCTATCCCTGCCACCGAAAGTAAATCTGCTATTAGCTTTGCTGCAATGGAAACGCGCGGCTTGTCTTTCCTATCCTGACGTGCCCAACCAAAATACGGGATTACGGCAATAATACTCGTTGCCGAGGCTCGCTTGGCGGCATCAACCATAAGAAGGAGTTCCATCAGATTGTCGGAGGAAGGGAAAGTGGACTGAACGAGGAATACGTGAGAACCGCGAATGGATTCTTCATAGGAAACGGCAAATTCACCGTCGGCAAAGTGAGTGACATTCATATTGCCCAAAGGGCAATGAAGACAAGCGCAGATTTTCTCTGCAAGGTATCTCGATTTACTACCCGAAAATACCATAAATGAGGGGGCTACGACGTTGCTCATTCTGTATTAGTCATTACCAAGAAACTGAAAATCGGGCGCAAAGATATGAATTAATCTGAATAATTATAAAGAGGCGTTTAAAAAAAATCAACAACTGTAATTCCCGTTCCACCGAACTGAACGTGCTCGTCCTCAAAGTGCTTTACTCCAGAAACCGTTTGCAAGTATTGACGAATGATCGCGCGCAAAGCACCCGTTCCCGTTCCGTGCAAAATTCTCACCCTGTCCATGCCTACCAATATGGCATCGTCAATAAAATAAGTTACCGCTTGCAGGGCTTCTTCCCCACGCATACCGCGCACGTCAATGTCTTGTTTGAATTCCAGTTTCTTTTCATACATTTGGTCTTGGGTACTGTTGCTTACGAAAGAGTTTTTCGTTATTTCCGTGTTGAGGGAAGCACTCCCCGCATGAGCATGTTCCAAACGTTCCAGCTTCACGGTAGTTTTTATATTTCCCAAAGCTACGACTGCGTTTTTCCCGGTAATTTCCAACACTTTGCCTGCTGTGCTTTGCCCTTTTATTTTTACTGTATCCCCTTCGGCAACGGGTTTTATTTTAGAAGCCGGGAGAGGGCGATTATCCGGATTAGCCGCTTTCTTTCCTTTCCTGCGTTCTTGCTTTTGCCTTAACATCTCCATCTTACGCACGATTTTGTCTTCTTGTTTGGAGGGGGTTATATCCTCCACAGAATTACGAAAATCCGTAAGTTCTTGACGTGCCAATTGTGTTTTTTCCTTTTCGGCTTGTGCTTCTTTAATCGTTCGAATGGCATTTTCTATTTTCGCATTCGATTCTTGCAGCAGATGCTCGGCTTCTTCCTTGGCTTGACGGATAATTTCTTTGCGAGATTTGTGAACTTCTTCCAACTCGGCTTCGTAGCGGGTAATGAGTTCTTCCAGATGCTTTTCACGTTGGCGAGCGGTCTGACGTTTGTTCTCCCAATAGCGTTTATCGCGCACAATGTCTTGCAGGTACTTGTCCGCATTGATGTATTCACTGCCCACTATCTCCGAAGCATCTGCAATAATCTCCTCCGGCAAGCCTATCTTTCGAGCTATTTCCACAGCGAAAGAGCTTCCGGGGTTTCCTATTTGCAATTGAAACAAGGGTTGCATCAGGTGGCGGTCATAAAGCATCGCTCCGTTTACAACACCTTCGTGGTCTTCGGCAAAATGTTTTAGGTTCTGGTAATGGGTGGTGATAATGCCGAAGGTACGCTTGGTATTGAAACGTTTAAGCACCGATTCGGCAATGGCGCCACCTATTTGCGGCTCCGTTCCCCCGCCAAATTCATCTATAAGGATGAGGCTGCGCTCGTTGCAATTCTTCACCATTACTTTCATGTTAGTCAGATGAGAAGAATACGTACTTAAATCATCTTCAATGGATTGCTCGTCGCCAATATCTATAAAGATTCCGGTAAATATCCCTGCCCGGCTGCGTTCGTGCAAAGGAATAAGCATACCGCATTGCAGCATGTATTGCAGCAATCCTATGGTTTTGAGGCAAACGGACTTTCCACCGGCATTGGGACCGGAAATAATCAGAATACGCTGTTTGTCATTTAACTCAATATCCAAAGGAACGGCTTTTTTGTTTTGTTTGGCAAGCGAGATTTGTAACAAAGGGTGTATCGCCGTTCCCCAATCCAATAGTTGTTCCCTTTCTAAAGCAGGCTTGATGGCGTTGAATTGCAGAGCGACGTAGCTTTTGGCGCGGATGAAGTCTATTTCCGCCAAAAATTCATAAGACTGCAATATGTCGGGGATAAAGGGACGCACCGTAGCAGAAAACTCCGTTAGGATGCGGACTATTTCTCGCCGTTCTTCTCCCTCCAACTCGCGGATGCGGTTATTGGCTTCCACCACTTCGGCAGGTTCAATAAAAACCGTCTTACCGCTGGCGGATTCGTCGTGAACAATGCCCTTAATCTTGCGTTTCAAACCCGGAGATACGGGGATAACCAAACGCCCGTCGCGCATGGCAGGGGCGGCATCTTTCTCTACATATCCCTCAGCCTGAGCGCTGCGCAAAATACTGTTTAACGTTCGAGAGATACCTCCCATCGTACTTGCCAAGTTCTGCCGGATGCGTGCCAGCTCGGCAGAAGCCTTATCCTTTATTTTACCATATTTATCGAGAATACTGTCTATCTTAACCAGTAGCTGCGGAAACACAGCAACATCTCCCGCCAAACGTTTCAAATTAGGATAAGGGCTGTTTGTTCTTTCTTCATTGCCTTTATTAAGAAAGTGTACAATGTCTCGAATGGTTTCCAAAGAGCGGCGCAAGTTGAACAATTCCTGTTCGTCCAAATACATCCCCTCCACCCGTATCCGTTTCAGAGAAGGGCGAACGTCGAAAAAGAATTGGTCGGGAAAGTTGTTTTCTTCTTGAATGATACGGACAAACTCAGTTACCAAGTTTAACCGTATTTCTATTTCTTCAAAGTTGCCGGAGAAGGTCATTTCTGCCACCCGCTCCTCTCCCAACGGGCTTAAACATTTATCTGTTAAGAGCTTCCGTACATGGTCGAAACCTATCTTTTGCTCAAAGTTTTGAGGATAAATCATGTGAGGGTAATAAGTAATAATGTATTAATTGACGTGCAAAGATACAGGGGGCGATATTCTTTACGGGAGTAATGGGAAACTTACATTGATGCCGCGGTCGTTCTTGGCTTTTAGCCCCAGTTCGCGACTGCGTTTTTTAACTTTGCCGGTAATAAATTCGGGGATATTATACGATTTCATGAAACGGTAATAAAACTCCGTATCTTTTTGAGGCAGGAGGAAAGGCTTTGAGGCTTTTCCTTCCGTATTTATATAGGCAATATAGGGACGGGTATAGAGACCGTCTATCCGCCGACTGCTGAACACAACCCACCGGCTGTTGCTGCTCCATGAATGATAGCTTTCTACGTCGTCGGAATTGAGAATATCAAGTGGCTCATTCGTTTTTGTTTCCAAATTATAGAGATACAAGTCGGCATCCTTATGCCATATCGAGAAATTTCCGTAGCCCGACAAGGTATATAACAGATATTTCCCATCGGGAGATACGCGTGGAAAGGAGGCGCTTTTCTTTTCGGTCGCCGCATGGCATATCGTATCGACCGTTGAGCCAAAGCGTCGCTCTTCCGGATCGAAGGATATAGAACAGAGGTTGTATCGTACCTCTTTAAACTCCTGAGGTATTGGATGCGCGGGAGAGGAACAGAAATACAAAGTCTTTCCATCAGGCGAAAAGGTCGGAAAAGTTTCAAACGCTTCCGGTGAGAAAAGGGCGGATGTGGTAATAATTTCGTGTTTCTCGATATCATAAACAACAACATCAGAGGCTTGGTCGAATACTTCAATCCGATTGGGGTCGTTTTGATGAAATCCCTGCTTGGTGTCATTCACTGAAAAAGCGACATATTTGCCTGAAGGATGCCAGGATGGATACACCAAAGCCGAGATGGTCTGGTTGGTTTTCGTATTTAGTTTTTCAATCTTATCGCCATCAATCAGCAAGGTTCCGGCATAGGTTTCCCGCATGTGAAACAACATTTTATCGGGGTTCTGCATACAAAACGAATGGCAATTCATACAGTTCTGACCGCTCATCTTGTTTTCTATAATAGGCGACTCTGAATAGTTCTCCAGATTTCGTTGATAGATGCCCATCCGGTTCCATACTTCATAGCCTGGTTCTATCAAACGATATGCAATATAAGGGTCAACGGGTTCTGTTGCCACATAAAAGTGAAAAGGGGCATAGCTGATCCATTCTTCTTCTTTGACAGATACAGCCACAGATACAGATGCACCCGTTGCCGAAGCGAGCAGTTGTTTCCATTTAGAGACCGGTATGTTGAACTGACCTCTACTTGCCTTTACCGTCAGTTTACGGTTTGCAGACGTAAGCACCGCATAGGCTTCCTTGCAGGGTGCTGTCAGAGAAAAGTTGAGCGGGGCTATGTTAGACGGAATGGTCGTTTCGGCATAATCGGGGAAAATAGCGGGCAATTGATCGCTTTTCTTTCCCTCCGGCAATACTTGCGTACAAGCAACGCAAACTTGGATTAACAGCCATAGATATAAAATTCGTTTCATCTGCAATGTCTTATTTAAACATATAATAAAACCAATATGTATTGCCAAAAGAACGCAGCAGCGAACCGGATAAAGCATTGGCATTGCCCTTTCGATTGCCGGCTAATACTTGTTTTTTATATTCTGAAAAGCGTTGAACCACCTCATTGGCAATCCGGAAACGCTCCCAATACGCAGGAGTATTTTCCGCAAGGAGAATGACGGCTTCTTGAAAAGGAACAGGCAACGACGGCAACGCAGACGTATCAAAATATTGTTCTATTAACGATTGAAAAGCCTGTACATCTTTCAGCAAAAGATAAAGGGCACCGGCATATACGATTGAGGTATGGTCGGAGGGGTTGTTTTCAGCAAGATGCTGTAGTTCGATGTCTATGCCTTTTAGCAGGGACAAGGTGCTAACCGGCATCAGCAACCTTCGTTTAGCACCCAGAAGAGGGTCGTTGGCTACTTCGTCGTCCCGGTAGAGAAAACGGCGGTGCGCTTTCGCCCAATCCCTGTAACAAAGAGTATTTTCGAGAATGTTGATGTATTTTTCTGCAACCGGATAGGCGCCGTATATCAGATTGGTTTGCACCAATCGCTTCAAAATACGCGGATTCCCTTCGCCAATAGCGCCGATGTAGGCTTCAAAAGCCATCTCCTGCGCCGGAGCTACAAGGTTCATAGCAAAGTAAATATCACTCAGCAAAACCGATACGGATGTTGTTTTATTCCAGTTTACAACCATGCCTTCGGGTCCTCGCTGATCATACGAAAACATTTTGTCGCCCAATTCTCCTTTTTGCATCAATGCCAGATTCACATGACATATATGCAAATAGTTGGAGAGCGAGCCTTGGCAATGTTGGAGTATCTGATCCCATTGTTCGGTACGGCTGTAATAATCAAGCCTTTTCACTATTTCGGCTTGTTTGTTACTGAAAGTCGTGATTCCCCAATGCAACAGAGCCGCCACCGCTATCAGAAAAAAAGAGGTCTCGACCAGCAGTCGCTTTTTACTTACCGGTTTCCTGTTTTGGAGGAAATAAGCCGATAGAACGATTAACAGCAAAGAACACCACGAATAATAAATTACAGAATGGGGTATCAGTTTCGTATGATAATATCCATCAGGCAAAAAAGCAAGCCGGTACTCTCCGTTGATAGCAAAATACACACTCAAAACACCGATGAGAACCCCCTCGCCCAGCAACAATATAACCAGATAACGGCGAGGCGACTGGAACAACAGTTCATATACCGTTGCTATCAAGGCATACAACATAAAAACCGGACCTGCCAAGCAGAAAAGCAGCATCACAGACAGCAAATGGGCGATAAACCGGACGGTAAACCCTTGGATATGGACAACAGCGTATAAAACCAAAAGCGTTAGCAGGTAAGCGACCGTCCCGTAGGGCAGGTAGTTGAAATTAAAGTGCATAAACAACAAGGTAACAACCGGCAGCAAACAAAGCGCCAAACAATCGGCTTTAGGCGCTATCCGTTTAACCAGCAGGAATGTCAGCCCCCCTGCTATGGTAAGCAAAGCAGCCGTAATTGCCGCCCCTGCATAAGGCAAAAGAAAAAACTGGACGAGAAATTCCGAGCAAATCAATGCCAATCCGCCCGGCTGCGAAAGATGTTCCGCTACATAAAACCACGTATTTTGAAACAATTGGTTTTGCTCTATGAAATAAAAATGATATTCGCAACAGGTTTGCAGGTAAACATACAATACGCTGTAAACGACCAACCAAAAAATCAGGTATTTTATTTTGATCAATAGCTTCATTTTATCTCTATACACATTGAGTGCACCCGCAAATATACCATAAAAAAAAGGGGCTGCCAAAACAATTAATAGCCTCTTTCTATAATCCCTGAAATTTATCTTTCCAAGGGCTTGTAAGAGCTATGTAAGATTTTAGGGATTGTAAAGAAATAATTAGTACATTTGCAAGAAACCAAATGGACACAGACCTACAATCAAAATTTGCAACATTATTACCGCATTTGGATGAACACACAGCACGTTTATATTTGGGAAGCGAAGCCTTAAGTTTAGGTCGCGGCGGCAAACAGAAAGTAAGCCGTTTGGCGGGGGTGAGCCGGGTACGGATCGACAAGGGCATAGAAGAATTAATCTCTCCTCCCCACTCCGGCTCACTGCGTACAGAACAAAGAATCAGGAAAAAAGGCGGCGGTCGTAAATTGTTAAAAGAAAAAGAGGGAGGACTTATGGAAGCCCTGGAAGCCATCATTACCCCTCATACACGGGGAGACCCGATGAATCCGTTGTTATGGGCAGGCAAGAGTTTGCGTCATATGGGAAAAGCGTTGGTGGAAAAAGGTTATAAAGTCAGTCATGTAACCATCGGGGAATTGTTGAAATCCCTGGGATACAGTTTACAGGCAAACAGAAAGACAGATGAAGGCTCAAGCGCTCCTGACAGGGACAAACAATTTGAATATATCAATACCACAGCCTTAACTTTTATGCGTAGGGGTGATCCTGTCATATCTGTTGATTGTAAGAAAAAGGAATTGATAGGGAATTACAAAAATCAAGGAGGTGAATGGGAAGAGAAAAAGCATGCCCCGGAGGTGAAAGTGTATGATTTTGTAGACAAGGCATCAGGCAAAGCCGTTCCGCATGGAGTATATGACATTGCCCAAAATCAAGCTTGGGTGAGTGTGGGAATAAGCAGTGACACCGCAGCCTTTGCGGTGAACACGATAAGGACATGGTGGCAACAAATGGGTAGGGAACACTATCCTGATTCGAAAAAACTGATGATAACGGCAGACGGCGGTGAAAGTAACAACTCCTCAAGCCGTTTGTGGAAGAAGGAATTACAACAATTGGCAACTGAAACAGGCTTGGAAATAAGTGTATGCCTTTTGCCTCCGGGAACAAGCAAGTGGAATAAAATAGAACACCGCTTATTTTCTCTTATTACCATGAATTGGAGAGCCAAACCATTGATTAGTTTGGAAGTCATAGTGAATCTTATAGCGAACACAGCAACAGAAAAAGGCTTGAAAGTAAAGGCAATGGCAGATAAGAATTGTTATGAAAAAGGCATAAAAATATCGGACGGGGAGATGAAAAATATTCATCTCTTTCAAAATGAATATAGAGGTGAATGGAATTATAAAATATCGCCCTGATATGTATCACTTATTTTTTATAATGCCTTAAAGAGTTGAAGGGGATTGCAAGTTGTTGATTTTTTCTGTGCTGATACATAAAACTTGTGTGGATATGCGCTTTATTTCATCTTTGTCGTGGCTGACCATTAAGGTCGTGAAATGAAATATCTGATGTGCTTTCAGAATTTCCGATTGAAGGAATAATCGCATGTCTTCGTCTAGCGAAGAAAGCGGCTCGTCTAAGAGCAGGATGTCGGGTTTGCGAGCTAGCGAACGAGCTAAGGCTACCCGTTGGCGTTGTCCACCGGAGAGTCTGTCTGGCTTTTGTTTCCTGAGTGTTTCCAATTCAAAAGTTTCAATGAGTTGATTGACGAATGTCCTATCTTTCTTTTGCGCAAAACAAATATTCTGTTCCACATTCATATTGGGAAACAGGGCATAATCCTGAAACATAAAACCGATATTTCGCTTTTGTGGTGAGAGGTTGATATGCCGGGTGGAGTCGAAGATTACCTTATTATCTATTTGAATAATGCCTTTATCGGGCTTTAGCAATCCTGCTATGATGCGCAATAAGGTGGTTTTACCCGCTCCCGATTTGCCATACAAAGCAATCACTTCCCTTTCAGGGAGATAAATGTCCAACATCAGCTTGCGTTTTCCGCTGGATGTCAGCATCATTTGTTCTACATTCAAGTAAATCATGAGACGGCCGAGTTTATTTTAAACTTCTTGTTCATACTGTAAATAATGACCAGCAACAGGAAAGAAATAAGGAATAACACTAAAGAGTAGCGATTTGCCACCGTATAGTTTAAGGTTTGTACTTCGTCGTAGATAGCAATGGAGGCTATACGCGTTTCGTTTGGAATATTGCCGCCTACCATGAGTACAATCCCAAATTCACCTATGCAATGGGCAAAAGTCAGGGCTATCCCTGTAATTACGGACGATTTTATGTTAGGTAATACTACTTTGAAGAATGTAGTAACTCTGGATTTCCCCAACGTATAGGATGCTTCCCGGTAACTAACAGGGAGAGTAGAAAACCCATTCTGCAAAGGCTGTATCATAAAGGGTAATCCAGCTATGATGCTAGCTATCCAAATGCCTTCAAAGGAGAATGCCAACCGCACGTCGAAAACGTTTTCCAACCATTTACCAAGTACGTTCTGAGGACTAAAAGCTACCAACAGATAATACCCTGTTACAGTGGGAGGCAATACCATTGGCATACAGATAAGTGCTTCAAAAAACACTTTAATACGGTAACGTGAATAAGCCAAAGTGTATGCCACCGGTAAGCCTATCAGTAAAAGGCTGATAGTTGTTATCAATGCTAACTTTCCGGTCAGGATAAGTGTGTTTATGAAATCAGTTCTCATCATTTATAAAAAGGAGCACAATTGTTGTAAATCATCTTCTAACTCAAGAAGATATTGGTTATAGCGGGCTTGGATACTATTATAACGTCCTATCAAATTTAATCCGAAATTAGTAATGATTGCGCCGCCGCCATTTGTTCCACCTCTCTGCCGTATAACTACTGGCAAGGAAGCGGTTGCATTAATGTCTTTTATAATTGCCCATGCTTGTTGATATGACATTCTCATCTCTTTTGATGCAGATAAGATA
>SNRY01000283.1_pt1 | contig 18512 bp, 17 predicted proteins | sample 4693421 | NCBI WGS metagenome assembly SNRY01 (sample SAMN11003215, study PRJNA524138) | termite gut metagenome | isolation source: Bacteroidetes bacterial symbionts from single cell of protist host amplifed... | host: Streblomastix strix ... | reverse complement strand
ATAACTGTTGAAAATAAACCATTTTGTTGTGTCATACCATAGGCTGTTGTTTTTAAAGTAAAACAATGATTTTTGCTATCTCTCATACGTATCAAAGATACAACAAACTGTCCTAATTCACAACGGTTACTTCAAGTATTTGCGGGGATAATTGAAATAAATAGGCGCAAATCTTAATTAGTAATTAAGGTTTATCTTAACTACTAATTAAGGTTTATCCTAACTAGTAATTAAGGTTTGCCTTAATTAGTAATTAAGGTTTAGACTATAGCACACGCATCCATATAAAATTATGAATATATCAATCGTAGGTAGCGGTTATGTAGGTTTGGTAACGGGAGCTTGCTTTTCCGAAATGGGGAATCGGGTTACTTGTGTGGATATTGACAAAGAGAAGATTCAAAAACTCTCGCAGGGGATTGTGCCCATCTACGAACCCGGATTGGACGAACTGGTGGAACGTAATATCAAAGCGGGTCGTTTACAGTTTACCACAGACCTAAGCGCTTGTTTGGATAGTGTGGATATTGTTTTCAGTGCTGTAGGCACCCCCCCGGATGAAGATGGCAAGGCAGATTTGAAGTACGTACTTGAGGTAGCCCGTACGATAGGGAAAAACATGACCAAATACACGGTTCTGGTAACCAAAAGTACCGTTCCCGTAGGAACAGCCGGGAAGGTTCGTACCGTGATAGAAGAAGAATTGCATAAACGGGGTGCGGGGGTGGAATTTGATGTAGTTTCCAATCCTGAATTTTTAAAGGAAGGTACTGCCATCAAAGATTTTATGACCCCCGACCGGGTAGTCATAGGTGTGGACAGTGAGCGGGCGAAAAAGGTCATGGAGAAACTGTACCATCCTTTCTTGCTCAACGGTTATCCCATTCTGATGATGGATGTTTCTTCCGCCGAAATGACCAAGTATGCGGCAAATGCCATGCTTGCCACCCGCATTAGTTTTATAAACGATATAGCCAACCTGTGCGAACGGGTAGGCGCTAATATAGATAACGTACGCAAAGGCATCGGGGCGGATTCCCGTATCGGTGACCGTTTCCTGTATGCGGGTTGCGGCTATGGAGGTTCCTGTTTTCCCAAAGACGTAAAGGCTCTTGTCCGTACGGGTATTGAAAACGATTACCACTTACGGCTGATAGAAGCGGTGGAAAGCGTGAATGAAGCTCAAAAAAGCATTGTATTTGATAAATTATCCACAGCCTTGGGAGGTAATCTAAAAGGAAAAGTGATTGCAGTATGGGGGCTTTCATTTAAACCCGAAACGGATGATATGCGAGAATCTCCGGCATTGGTCGTGATAGAGAAGTTGCTTCAGGAGGGCGCTTTGGTAAAAGTGTACGACCCTGTTGCTACGAAGGAAGCTCACCGCAGGATAGGGGATAGGGTTACCTATTGCAAGGATATGTATGAGGCTGTTATAGAGGCGGATGCTATTGCCCTGCTGACGGAATGGAAAATATTCCGTATGCCGAGTTGGGCGATTATTCATAAGGCAATGCGAAATCATGTCGTGGTGGACGGTCGTAATATCTACGAGGGTAATGAATTAAGAGAGTTAGGGTTCACCTATTCAAGAATCGGTCAAAAACAGTTATGAAACGGATATTGGTAACGGGTGGAGCAGGATTTATCGGTTCTCATCTTTGCGAGCGTTTGCTCCATGAAGGGAATGATGTGATTTGTTTGGATAATTACTTTACGGGGAGTAAAGAGAATATCCGTTATTTGTTGGGTAATCCTAATTTTGAGCTGGTACGCCATGATGTAACTACGCCTTATTATGCCGAAGTGGATGAGATATATAACTTGGCTTGTCCGGCTTCGCCTCCTCACTATCAATATAATGCGATAAAGACGATGAAGACCTCCGTTTACGGGGCGATGAATATGTTGGGATTGGCAAAACGGACAAAAGCAAAGATACTGCAAGCCTCCACGAGTGAGGTGTATGGCGACCCAGCTATTCACCCGCAGATAGAATCTTATTGGGGAAATGTGAATCCTGTCGGTATCCGTTCATGTTACGATGAGGGAAAACGTGCAGCGGAGACGCTATTTATGGATTACCACAGGCAGAATGGGGTACGGATAAAGATTATCCGGATATTCAATACCTACGGACCACGGATGAATCCGAATGACGGGCGTGTGGTATCGAACTTCATTGTACAGGCATTGAAAAACAAAGACATTACGATATACGGCAGCGGAACTCAAACAAGGAGTTTTCAATACATTGATGATTTGGTGGAAGGGATGATTCGGATGATGGCTACGGGGGATGATTTTATTGGTCCTGTTAACATTGGGAATCCTGATGAGTTTACGATATTGGAATTAGCTACTGCCATTATTGAACTGACTGATTCTCAATCAAAAATAACATTCCAATCCTTGCCGGGTGATGATCCCAAACAAAGGAAACCAGATATATCATTGGCTAAAGAGCAATTAGGCGGTTGGGAACCGGAAATGAAGCTGAAGGAAGGATTAAGGAGGACGATTGAATACTTTGCAGGGATTGTTTGATGGGTGAATCCTTAAAGAAACAAGCTATAAGAGGAGTAGCGTGGAGTGCAGTGGATCGCTTTTCGGTGCAAGGAATTCAGTTTGTATTAAGTATTATTCTGGCTCGTTTGGTGGCTCCTTCCGAATACGGATTGATAGCCATGTTAGGTATCTTCCTTGCCATTGCCCAGTCATTTATAGACAGTGGTTTTTCTAACGCACTGATTCAAAAAAAAGACAGGACGGAGACGGATTATTCTACCGTGTTTTATTTTAATATCGTTGTTGCCGGTATTGTTTATGCCATTCTGTTTATCTGTTCCCCTTACATCGCCGGTTTTTATAAAGAACCTCAATTAGAGATAATTACCAAATGGGTCGGACTCAATATCGTTCTCTCTGCTTTCTCTATTGTTCAGCGTGCCAAACTGACCGTAAAGTTGGATTTTAAGACACAGACGAAAGCGTCATTACTAGCCGTTATAATAAGTGGATGCATAGGAATTACGTTGGCTTATCAAGGCTTTGGCGTATGGGCGTTGGTTATCCAAGCATTATCAAGTAGTCTCTTAAATACGCTGTTGTTATGGATATTTGCCAAATGGAGACCTTCTTTGATTTTTTCATGGGAATCATTTCATACACTTTTTTCCTTCGGTTCTAAACTCTTATTAAGCGGGTTAATGCATACCATTTATATGAATTTATACACACTGATAATTGGTCGTCAGTTCAGTGCCGTAAATGTGGGGTATTTTAACCGTTCCCAAACGTTAGCTATGTTTCCTTCTACAAATATCACTGATATAATAAGCCGTGTCATGTACCCTTCATTGTGCAGTATTCAAGATGAAGAGGAAAGATTGAAAAGATTGTTTTTTAAATATTTGCGCATGGTGGCTTTCATTGTTTTTCCTTTGATGATAGGTTTATCCGTGCTTTCCAAGCCACTAATACAAGTGGTATTAACGGATAAATGGTTGCCGGCGGCATCTTTACTGAGTATATTGAGTATAGCTTATATGCTACATTCAATAGCAATAGTTAATTGGCAGATTATAAATGTAAAGGGACGAAGTGATTTGAATTTAAAGGCTGAGATTTTGAGGAAAGGGATAGCTTTTTCCATTTTGTTGGCAACCATCCCATTGGGTGTAAAAGGAATGTGTTGGGGCATTGTATTTTGCAATTTGACTGACATTGCCATTCTCATTTTTTATGCAAAGAAAATTATTCCGGTTAATTACCGAATGGAAATAAAAATACTTTTTCCCGTCGTGCTGTCTTCTTTATTTATGGGAATAGGCATTTACTTCCTGATACATTTTTTTGCTGTTCCTCAATGGAAGTTGTTATTAGGAGTTGTAACAGGGACTGTATTGTATACAGGGATGTGTGTGTTATTGAAGTTATCGGAAGTGAGTTTCATAATTAATAATTCGCTCAAATTATTTCGGAAATAATCCTATATTGATAGTACCTAAAAATAATCATTTAATCAATTCAACTGATGAAATTAATATTTAAAATAAAACGTAACTTATTCGAACTCCGTTATAGATGGACATTATCGGAATTTTTAATTTTGAAATTAATCGGTATTATACATAGATTAGGAATAACGACACTATCTATTGATAATTATTGTAGAAAAATAGCAAATAGTAATTTTAAGAAAAAATGGCTGAAACAAGAGAATAATCAGTATCTTTTTGATTTTAAAGGCGCTAAATTACCTTACATTGAAAATCAAAGAATATTATCATCTATCAGAAATGAATTTGAAAATATATTTTTTATTTCGTGTTTTTTCAAAGATAATTATAATGAACGTACAGTCAGATATCTTGATAAATATTTGTCTGAAGGAGCGTATGGTTATGTTGACGAAGATATTGATGTAACAGTTAAAAAGGGAGATGTTGTAATAGATGCTGGAGCATGGATTGGCGATTTCAGTGCTTATGCAATATCTAAAGGAGCAATATCATATGCATTTGAACCAGTAAAAGATAATTATGATATATTATGCAAGACGTCTCTTTTAAATAAAGAAAGAATAGTTCCTATACCAATGGGGTTAGGAGACTATTGTGGTGATATAAATATTTTAATTAAAGGCGATTATAATACAGCAAATTCAATGATTCCGGAAACTAACTTTGCAACAACAATAAGAGAAGAAATAGTTTCTATAACAACTTTGGATCAGTTTATAGAAGAAAATCGCTTGACCACAGTAGATTTTATAAAAGCAGATATAGAAGGGGCTGAGAGAGATATGTTAAGAGGCGCTTCTAATGTGTTAAAGACATTTGCCCCCAAACTAGCAATATGTACCTATCATTTGCCGGATGACCCTGAAGTATTAGAAAAAATAATACTGGAAGCGAATCCTAATTATAGAATAATACATTTAAAAAAGAAATTATTTGCAGCGGTACCACAAACATTAGATAAATAAACGTATTTTTCATATTCCAAAGAACTTTTGTATAAAGTCACTTTATCTATGCCTGTTTATAATGTGAAAAAGTATGTAGAGCGTGCCTTATTATCTGCATTAAATCAAACTTTCGAGAGCATTGAGTATTTGATTGTAGATGATAAAGGAACAGACAATAGCATAGATATTGTTCGGGAAATAATAGCCAATCATCCGCGCGGCAGAGATGTTCGGATAATAGATCATGGAGTGAATCAAGGGACGGGAGCGACTAAAAATTCAGCCATTAAAGAAGCAAAAGGGGAATATCTTTATTTTATGGATAGTGATGATGAAATAACGAAGGATTGCATTGAAATACTGTATAATAAGATGCAGGAAAATCCGGTGGATTTTGTTTGCGGCTCTTATAGTGATATTAGACTAAATGGATTGATTAAAGAGCATAAACTTGTAAATCTTATTTTAAATGACAAAGAAGAAATTTATAGCTATGATCAAAAATCTACGATGCCCGGGGGTACTTGGAATAAACTTTATTCTTTGATTTTTTTGAAAAAAAATAATATAAAATGTATTTCTCATCATTTATGTGAGGATCAGATTTTTACTTTCTTAGTTCTTTTTCATGCAACTTCTTGCATTCTGATAAGTAACCTTACTTATTATTATTATGAAAATGATAATTCATTCATGGCGAGGCAGAGGAAACAAAGAGGCTACGACTATAAAACAGCCAATGAATTTAATGAAATATTGAGTTTTAGAAAAGAATATATTAAATCCAATATTCACCCACAAATGTTATCAATGTGTAGAGATAATATAATAAAAGCAATGGATTGTAGTTATACTATAATTAGATCACCAGCACTTCCTCTTATAAAAAAAATAAATTATCTAAAACTTTATTTGAATTTTAGAGATTTACCGATTAAATCTTGTGATATAAAAACATTAAAACCTAAATACTATTTCTTAATTTCTAATTTTCCTAAATATATATTATATGCAATTGTATGTTATACATTTTTTTGGGAAAAAATATCACATTATATCAAATCTTACAGTAATTCGATTTGATTTATTTTTATATCAATAAGCTTATGTTAAAAATATTACATCTTATATTTGGAATATATCATCCTCGACGTATTTTAAAAAGTATTAGAGCTATACCATGGTATAGACGTACTCGGAGAGAATTTCTTCAACAAGCGAAGAGCTTGAATATTCCTTTCTCATTGAGCTGGAATTATCCTTGTTTGGAGGATAGGGATGAAGAAGGAGGGGTTATTTCAGGTCATTATTTCCATCAAGACTTATTGGTTGCACAAGCAATATTTGAAAAAAAACCTCAAAAACATGTTGATATAGGTTCACGCATTGATGGATTTGTTGCTCATGTCGCTTCTTTTCGGGAAATAGAAGTAATGGATGTTAGGCAACTTTCCAATACTATACCGAATGTAAAATTTGTACAAGCAGATTGCATGGCTTCCATAACAAATGATTACAGAAATTATACTGATTCTATTTCTTCTCTACATGTTATTGAACATTTTGGGTTGGGACGTTATGGAGATCCAGTTGACGCAGAAGGTCATCTGAAAGGTTTGAATAATATCTATAACATGCTTCAACCGGGAGGAACGTTCTATTTTTCGGTACCTATTGGACCTCAACGGGTTGAGTTTAATGCGCATCGTGTGTTTTCTTTACGTTATCTATTGGATTACTTTGATTCTAAATATCACTTGGAATCATTTTCTTATGTGAATGATGTAGGAAGGTTACATAGAAAAATTTATTTAACCGCTGAAGATATATCTAATAATTACAATTGTAAATATGGATGTGGAATATTTATTTTAAAGAAAAACTGAATTCAAAATTTATCATATTATTAACTTTCTCAAATATAAACTTCTTATGTACAATAAATTAAAAAAAATATTATTAATAATAATACCAGAAAAATTAAAACGCACATTATTTGTAAAACGTAATGAGAAAATATATTTAAATTGGGAAAAACAAGGAAAACCCATACCACCTCCACCTATTGTCAAACGAAAAACAATAGAATATTATAAAAATAAACATAAATTGCATATATTAATTGAAACGGGAACTTATTTAGGTGATACAGTTTGGTATCACTTAAATAACTTTGATGAAATATATTCTATTGAACTAAGTGGAGAATTGTGGAAAAGGGCAACTAAACGATTTAAGAATTCTCCCCATGTCAAACTCCTAAAAGGAGATAGTGGAATTGTATTAGCATCAATCATTCCAAAAATAAAAGAAAAATCTCTTTTCTGGTTAGATGGTCATTATTCAGAAGGGATCACTGCAAAGGGAGATAAAGAAACCCCTATCATGAATGAACTGAATATAATATTTGAATCAGATATTAAACATGTGATATTAATAGATGATGCGAGAATGTTTATAGGAAAACATGATTATCCAACGATAAAAGAATTATCCGAATACATTTTATTAAAGAAACCAAATAGTATAATTGAAATAGAAAATGATATTATTAGGATTGAATTAAAATGATTACATAAGCCTCATGCATTGAGAATATGGTATTTATCTTAATCATAGTTACTTTTATGAGATATATTTACCAGAAAATAATTTTGAATTGATAGAAACAATTTCTAATAAAGTTTACCAGTTATAATGACAAGAAAAAAAAGAAAAGTTATAGTACGCTTGACGGGTGGTCTCGGAAATCAGTTATTTATGTATGCTGCCGCACGTGCTTTAGCTATTAAATTGGAAGCTACGCTTTATATAGATAATATAACAGGTTTTAAAAACGATAGAATATTCAAAAGAAAATTCCAACTTGAGCATTACAATATCGAATGGAAAAAAGCTCCTCGTATTTATTCATTCAATTTCTGGGGAGGCAGAATCGTTAAACGGATAAGTAAGATAATTGGGTTTAATCTCTTAGTACCTTCTATTAAAATTTTAATGGATTTTAATCATCACCTTATTAATGATGTTATTTTCCCTCATTATAACAATTATTATTTAAATGGATATTGGCAATCGTCTATTTATTTTGAAGAATTTGAAACAATATTAAAAAAAGACTTGATAATCAATGACACATTATCAAAATATACACAAGATATTTTAAATCAAATATTATCTAATGATGTCACTTCAATCGCTATAGGTGTACGAAGATATGACGAGGTACCTCCGTCTATTCAAATAAGAGGTGTTCATTATGTAGAAAATGTTCATTTTTATAATAAATCTATTGATTATTATAAAAACAAATATAATAATGCTCATTTTTTTATATTTACTCAAGCAGAAGAATGGGTATTAGAGAATATCATTGCTAACGATCCTAAATATTTTACATTAGTAAGTTCAAAGAAAGCATCATCAACCGTTCAAGACTTGTACTTATTTTCTCAATGTAAGCATTTTATTATTGCCAATAGTACCTTATATTGGTGGGGGGCATGGATGTCCAAAAATGACAATAAAGAAGTTATTTCATCAAAGTTTTTTCCTAATAATAAAACCGTTGTAGAAGGGTGGATGACATTTTGAATAAAAGTATCTACCATATTGGTGTATATTTTTATACAAGAGACATTAATACTTAAAAGAAAGTGGAAACTATACTAATTTTACAATGACCAAGACCCAAAGGGATGATTTTGTTTTTATGGATATTCTCTAATAATTAATAGTAAAAAGTAATAATATGAAAGTAACTTTATCCATGCCTATTTATAATGTGGAAAAGTATGTGGAACATGCCTTATTATCCGCATTGAATCAAACATTTGAGAGCATTGAGTATTTGATTGTAGATGATAAAGGAACAGACAATAGCATGGATGTTGTTCGGAAATTAATAGCCAATCATCCACGTGGCAAAGATGTTCGAATAATAGATCATGGCGTAAATCAAGGGTTAGCAACGACAAGAAATTCTGCCATTAGAGAAGCTAAGGGAGAATATCTGTATTTTATGGATAGCGATGATGAAATAACGAAGGATTGTATTGAAATATTGTATAATAAGATGCAGGAAAATCCGGTGGATTTTGTAGCAGCATCGTATACAAGAAAGAAAACTCAAGGGAAAACAATTGAAGAATTCCAATATGAGAATTATGTATTAAAAGACACTGGAAAAAGTGTAGCACACATTCATTATATTGATAAAAGGAGTATTTATATCCATATTTGGAATAAACTTTATGATGTTAAGTTTCTACGCAATAATGAAATATATTGTTTTCCAAAGCATTTTAACGAAGATAATCTTTTTACTTTTCAGGTGATTGTAAAAGCGAAATTATGTATATTGATGTCTAATATTACATATTTACATTATACCATACCAGGGTCTCTAATGGATTACTATAATAACAAAAGGATAAAAGAAAGAGATGAATTCTTAGTACTACAGAATATAGAAATTATCAACTTTATGAAAAATTATATAGAAACATATAAGCATTCTATTCTATATGTTTATATATTGATTGATGTTATGAAACAAGCCTATAGTTATGCTTATTTTACAATAAACACATTCATTGAAAATAAACAGATATATATAAATCAATTGGTAAAATATCCATATAGCTTTCGTGAGATAACATCGTTAAGCCATAAACGATTAATAAGATGTCTTTTCTATTCAGTGAGCCAATTTCCTTATTGGCTGCAATGCGTATTGATTAGAATCATTTTTAAAATAGTGTTTTTAAAGAACAAAATTAAAATATTGATGAGATAAATATCTTTAAGTTTTTCGTAAATCAGTTTGATAGAACTTTTATTTGTGTTTGGTTCACTGCAAATCATGCAACTATCTGTTGAGGAGAGACACTTGATAGATTTATTTCATCATAAGAATTAATTTGATATTATAGACAAATGAAAATAATCGATAATATTATTGGTAAAAAGTTAGTGATTGTAAGGACTCATGGTTCATGTGTTGATATTCGAACATATAATTCCCAAGAGTTAGGTTTAGCAAAAGTTTTAGCTGACAAAGGTGTTGATGTTTCTATCGTTTTTGCTGGAAAAGTTTATGAGGAGCATATTATTCTAACATCTACGGGAGAAAAAATCAAGATATACTATGTCCCTTATATTTGTATTAAACCGGAAATATCAAAATTTATTGGGCTTAACAATCTTTTATTTAAATTAAAACCGAATATTATCCAAATTCATGAACTTTTCTCAATGATGTCTTTTTCGACGTTAAGGTGGGCTTTAAAAAATAATGTTAAATGTGTATTAATACAAGGATCATACAGTTTGCATAACAAAGTAATAGCAAAATATGTAGAAAAAATATATAATAACACTATTGGCTTTTATATCTTAAATAATGTGAATGGAATAGGCTGTAAAACAGATATGGCTGCTAAATATATTAGTCATTATTATAAAAAACCGATATTTGCTACACGCGTGGGTTTGGATATATCACGCTTTGATAAGAGTAGAGAAATTTCATGGAGAGAAAAACTTGGATTAAAAAAAGAAAGAATATTATTGTATGTTGGTGTTCTCGAAAAAAGAAAAAATGTAGATTTATTAATAAAATCTTTATCTGCTCTACCTAAAGATGTTGTATTATTAATTGTAGGGAGAGGCGAAGAAAAGGAAAATCTAAAAAACACAAGTAAAACGTATAATGTTTCTAACAGATGTGTATTTATTGATAGTTTGACACAAGATGAATTACCGGTATTATACTCCTGTTGTGATTTGTTCTTATTACCATCGAGCTATGAAATATACGGGATGGTAATATTAGAAGCTATGTATTTTTCACTACCCGTTATTGCTTCGGTAACTGCCGGTTCGCAAACTATTATTAAAAATAATGAAACTGGGATTTTAGTTTCAACTTTTAACATAGAAGATTGGGCTAATGCTATTTTAAAATTATTAAACGATTCTGAAATCTATTATAAGATTAAAAATAATACGCGAAAACACATCGAGTCTTTTTTTACATGGGACAAGACATCGGCTGGATTTATAGAATTGTATTGTAAAGCATTAAGTAGAGTTTGATTTTATGAAACGGATTCTTTTTATCAATTCTCTATACTTTCCCAATATTATTGGAGGAGCAGAAATTATCATGCAAGAACAAGCCGAGCATTTTAATCAAATGGGGTATCATGTAGCTGTTCTCACTACAGGAGAGAAAAGCAATGGGCTGAACACAGATATGGTAAATGGCATAAAAGTTTATCGGGCAGGCATAAAAAATATCTATTGGTTTTATACTCCTAATAAACCGAATAAGTATGTACGTATGCTTTGGCACTTGAAAGATATTTACAACAAGGGTATGCGTACATACGTTAAAGAGGTCATTGATATTGAAAAACCGGACGTCGTATTTTGTCACAATCTCTGCGGGTTTTCCATTTCCGCATGGGATGAAATCAAAGCGGCGAGATTACCCATTATTCAAGTTTTACATGATTTATATCTGATGTGTCCAAGAAGCACTATGTTTAAAAAGGGACATGCATGTGAAAAACAATGCGACGTATGTCATTGGATGTGTCTAAATCATCGTGAAAAGTCGCAAGTGGTAGATGCTGTTGTGGGCGTCAGTGCTTATATGTTGAACAGATTAAAACAGTCCGGTTATTTTGAAAATGTACCTTCTTATGTAATTCATAATGCGAGAAACATTTCAGAACCCTCAAAAAAACTATTTTGGAATGGGACAGCTCCACTTCGATTAGGATATATAGGAACATTATCAAAAGTAAAAGGTGTAGAATGGCTTATTACACAATTTAAGCATTTAAATAATATCAATGCTATCCTAACAATAGCAGGCAGGGGAGAGTCCATTGAATATGAAAAGTATTTAAAAGAATTAGCGTTGGAAGATAATAGAATTACTTTTAGTGGTTATATAAAACGTGAGAATTTATTCTCTCAGATAGATGTTTTAATAGTTCCATCAATATGGAATGAACCATTAGGAATGGTTGCTATAGAATCTTGTGCTTATCATGTTCCAGTAATAGCTACAAAAATGGGAGGATTACCGGAAATTATAAAAGATGGTGTGAATGGTTGGTTGTGCGATGTAGATAACTCCGATTCTTTAGGAAAAACTATTTTACACATTTATAACTCACCAGAATTACTTCATTCTGTTTCCAATCGTGCACGAGAATCAGTAAGTGAAATGTTGGATATGGAGAGGATGATGATAAAATATGAGGAACTTGTATGTCCATATAGAAATGTATAAAATATTACCTAATTTCTTTTTCTTCTTTTTTTCTGCACCTATTTTATCTCCTTATATTGGAGATTTGACTATATATATACGCTATTTGTGCTATTATAGATATTCACTTTCTTAAATGAAATGGATTCTTACAACTTTCAAATATAGGCGTATTGTTGAAGAACGTTTCAGATACTATAAGTTGGATTTCTATGACTTAGTTATGCTTATTGCCTGCGGACTACATAACTTCAAATTGTCATGCCTATAAATTAGTAATCGATATAATGTCTAATGTCTAAAATTTTTATATACATTTTCAATTATGACTAAAAATAACTCTTTTATTAATATAATTTTTTTTTGCCCCCATGGGCAAAATTTTAATTCCTTTTGAATCACTAGCTTCTTTTAGAGCATTTTACTTTTGTCTTCCTGTTTCCATAATATATTTATATTTACATTCCAAAATTAATGATAAAATAAAATTTCTAGCGTTTTCATATTTTCTGTTATGCTTTATATCAATAGTTATCAATATTAATTTATTTCCAGAAAATACTGATATAAATATGCACCCATTTAATCGCCTAATAATTCATAATTTAATCGCATCTTTTTTTATCTTATCAGCATGGATTGCTTTAAACTCATCAATTGAATATAGATGGTCAATCGTCAGAAGTGCATTTAATGGCTTTATTATTACTTTAATAATTGGTTATTTAGTTTATATACTTGTAATTATGAGGATTCTACCGGGATAAATATATAATAATATGAATGTGCAATCTCAATATGCATACGGCTTTTTGCGTTTTTCTCCTGGTGCTTATCCTAATGAATTTGGTGTAATGTCTGCATATTTTTGTGTTCTATCGATTTATTTCATAATTACCAGATGTGTATTTTTCAATAAAAAATATTTATATTTCTTATTCTTATTAAGTTTTGTCGGAATGTTTTTAGCTACTACACGAGCAGCATATATTTCTTTTATTATCAGTATTGTCTATATCTTTCTATCATTTAAATTAAAAATGAAAATGAAATTCATAACCTTTATATTACTTATTATAATGGTTTTAATAGTGTTTATTCCCAATGATATTCTTCAATTTGTATTAACTATTTTAAATACAGGTTATAATAGCGCTATAGATTCTACCGGATCAATCTCTGAAAGATATGAGGCGTGGGATTATGGATGGAATTTTTTTAAACTGCATCCTTTCCTTGGGGTAGGATTTGAAAGCCCAAAAATTTCTATGATACATAATACCTATCTTCAATTTTTATTTGGATTTGGGTTTGTTGGTATTTTCTTTCTACTTTCGATATTTTTTGTAATCTGTTTTTGTTTTAGATATCAATATAAAAACATTTATAAAGGGTATAATCAGCACTATAGACATTTAGCAATTATTGGTTTAATAAATGTTTCTCTTTTTGCTTTATCAAATCATAACCAAAATCAATTTTTAACATGGTTTACTGTATTTCTTTTCCTATCCTCTGGATGTTTATGTAAAGGAAACTATAATTACCCAAAAGAATAATAAGTAAATATTAAAATAAAAGTCCATCATATCCATATATGATTGTTATACATAAATCCGCAACAATTGATATAGGAGGATTGGTGCTGGCTCGATCATTTTAAAGAATATTCCAGATTCTGAGATAGTTGTGAGGTAATGGAAATAGTTTTATAAAAAAGAAGGCAAAATTATATTTTATGCAGATAAAAAAAATAATCATTGATGCTCGGATGATAAATTCTTCTGGGATAGGGCGATATTTACAAATTATTTTGCCTGATATAATAGAACATTTTTCTAATGTGTTTCTTTTGGGAGACGAACAATTGTTAAAAGAGAAACTACAGAATGACAATTTACATGTCATTCCTTTTAATGAACCTATCTATTCTATTTCAGAGCAATTAAAATATCCGTATGTCATACCGAAATGTGATATATTTTTCTCTCCTCATTATAATGTTCCGTTATTGCCAATTAAAGCAAAACATAGAATAGTAACGATTCATGATGTTTTTCATTTAGCATTTCATCAAGGTTTGAATATCTCTCAAAGAATATATTCAAAAGCCGTAATTAATCAGGCTTTAAAAAAATCAGATGCCGTGATTACTGTTTCTGAATTTTCAAAGGAAGAAATAGTTAAATATACAAATAAAAAGTATATTGATAAAATCTCTGTGATTTATAACGGGGTAAGATCATGGGGAAATTTATCAGAAACGCAAGTTGATTATTGTGGCTATAAGCCTTATTTTTTATTTGTCGGTAATGTAAAGCCACATAAAAATTTGAGACGAACCATAGAAACATATCGTTTGCTTTTGTTAAACATTGGTTATATAAAGCAAAAGCCCTACTTTATTATTGCAGGGAAAAAAGATGGTTTTATTACTGGAGATAACATTACAGCTCTGATAGAAAATGATCCTCTTTTGCAACAATATGTTAAATTTACAGGTTGGATTACTGATAATGAATTGCAAGAATTATATTCTAATGCTTTGGCTTTAATATTCCCCTCATATTATGAGGGATTTGGTTTTCCTCCTTTAGAGGCTATGAGCTATGGTACACCGTCAATTGTTGCTAACGCTGCTTCCATATCTGAGGTCTGCGGGAATGCCGTATTGTATTTTAATCCTTTTGATATCAATGATATTTATGATAAGATGAAATGTGTTTTTAATAATCTACATATACGAAAGGAATTAATAGAAAAAGGGAGAGAAAATATAAAGAGATTTTCATGTAGTTTATCAATAGAGAGCCATATCAAACTTTTTGAATGTTTTTTTTTATAACAGCGTGATACAAAACAAAATATCTAAGTTTAATAAAGCGTACTTAGTATTGACTACTATTTTTCTAACCGCCTTTCCTAAAGGAGGCGTAAAAATAAATGAAATACCTGTTACATGGGGATATATATTGTTGTTCTTTTCAATTCCATTTTGTTTTATTAAACTTAAATTTCACAAAACATTAAAACCACACTCATTCACATATATACTGACTTTACCTTTTACAATTTATTCTGTAATTATCTTAAGTTTATCAGAAATTGGACATCTCGGTTTCCTCATCTCATTTATAATAAGTATAATAATTATGCCTTTTGTATTTTTAGTTGTTTTTGATACTATTTTAGATAAGGAATCTTATAGAAATTTATTTATAAAAACATTTAAAATATGCATCCGTTTTGTGATTGTGTTTGGTATATATATATATTTTTATAAACTAATTACAGGAATATCATTAGAAATACCTTATCTGACAATTAATGGAGATGATTATGGATTAATTGATTCGAAATACAACATGAGAGGGTCTGTTCGTAAATTAGTATCCACATACAATAATGGAAATCTATTTGGTATTTGCATGCTTATTATAAGTGCGATGTTCTTAAAAGCAGAAAACAGGAAATGTTTTCAAATATTATTTTGGATAGCTTTAGTGTTGACATTATCCAGAACTGTTTGGATAGGGATGCTGTTTTTATTATTTTTATATTTCCTAAAATATGCAACAACGAAATCAGGAATATTAATCATTACTTTGACTATAATTTTCGTTTTTATAGGATTACCATGGTTGGTTGCCTATTTTAATTTAGGTGATAATTTTCTTTTTGATGAAAATCTGGGGGGGCGGGTAGGACAATTAACGGTTTTAAAAAATTTGTCATTGACAGGAAATCTGGAATTTGGCGGTATTGGTGAAATTGTCTATTTATCCATAATGGGGAATTTCGGATTGATAGGATTCATTTTATTCCTATTATATTTATTTTCTCCGGTAATTGCATATAAAACTTTTAATTTGAAAAATAATTTCATTTGGGGTAATTATATTTATATATTAATATGCGTTAGCGACGGTGGAATCCTTCTTATTCCTGTTATGGCCTTTTATTGGTTTATGGCATCTCTTGTGTTACAAAAACAGATGACTTATTATTAACCAAAATCCGTCAACCTATTTTTGAAATAATAACATGAAAGTCGCCATCATACAAGAATGGTTAGTATCGGTCGGAGGGGCGGAAAAAGTAGTAAAAGCAATTGCTGATGTGTTTCCAGATGCTGATGTATATGCTTTAGTGACTGATAAAAAAGCATGTGATGAATTGGGATTTAATTATTCAAAAATAAAGACATCATTCATTCAACGGCTTCCTTTCGGAAAAATCAAATATCGGATGTTTTTGCCGATAATGCCTTTTGCAATAGAGCAATTTGATTTAAGAGATTATGATGTGATACTTTCTTCGTCACATGCTGTAGCAAAAGGGGTATTAACAAGAAGTGACCAGTTACATATTTGTTATTGCCATACTCCCGTTCGATACGCATGGGATTTATACCATGAGTATTTGCATGATGCCGGATTAAATAGAGGATTGAAAGGACTTTTTGTCAAATATGTGCTTCATCGTTTACGACAATGGGATGTATTATCTAATTTTCGTGTAGATTATTTCATAAGCAATTCAAATTATATTGCTAAGCGTATTAAGAAAATATACAATCGGGAGGCGGTAACCATTTATCCCAATGTTGATATGAAGCGATTTGAACTATACAGAGAAAAAGAGGATTTTTATTTGGCAAGCAGCCGGTTAGTTGCATACAAAAGGATTGATTTAATTGTAGAGGCATTCAATAGAATGCCCGACAAGAAATTAGTTGTTATTGGAGGAGGACCCTGTTTAAAAAAGATTCAGAAAATAGCCGGAACCAATGTGACAGTTATGGGCTATCAGCCATTTGAGGTACTAAAAGAGAAAATGTGCAAAGCCAAAGCTTTTGTATTTGCAGCAGACGAGGATTTTGGTATATTTCCGGTAGAAGCTCAAGCCTGCGGAACACCGGTCATTGCTTATGGGAAAGGCGGTTCCCTGGAAACTGTTTCAGACGGAAAAACAGGTATTTTCTTTAAAGAACAAACGATAGAATCCGTTATAGATGCTGTTAAGCGATTTGAAGCAATACAGCAATCTTTCAACCCGATAAATATCCGAAAATTTGCAGAGTCTTTTTCGGAAGAACGATTCAAAAAAGAAATTAAAGATTTCGTAGAACATAAATATGCAACATTTAATAAGGCGGATTAAATATTATGAATTATCTACTTTTCGGAGGTTCCGGCTTCATTGGAAGCCATTTAATTGATTGTATTAGGGAAACAAGTAAACCTCTCTTATTTATAATTTAGATATAATAGAGAGCAATCATAATGGTGAGTCTATAAATGGTTCATTACTCACAACGGTTGCCTCTTTTGAAGAGGAATTCAAGATTGATATAGAGATAATGATAATCAATACCTCCAGTAATTCTAACTATATTTTATCTTATCTTGCAAAAAGCGCTCCTACAACATCTTTTCAACCGCCTCATCAAACGTTCTTTCGATATCTTCTTCTCCCTATTGGTTTTGCTATTCCTCTTTTCTTGGATAGTACTTATCATCGGTAGTATTATAAAGCTTACTTCTCCCGGACCTGTGTTTTTTAGTCAGAAACGAACAGGGAAGAATGGTAAGGAATTTTGGTGTATTAAGTTTCGTTCTATGAAGTTAAACGGAGAATCGGATACTAAACAGGCTGTGAAAAATGATCCTCGTACTACTCGTTTTGGATGTTTCTTACGTCATACTAGTTTGGATGAATTGCCACAGTTTATCAATGTGTTGAAAGGGGATATGTCCGTAGTGGGACCCCGCCCCCATCCATTAAAACTAACGAATGACTACTCTAAACAAATACCTAACTACATGCTTCGCCATTTGGTAAAACCGGGTATTACGGGTTTTGCTCAAATCACCGGTTATCGAGGGGAAACGAAAGAACTACAGGAGATGGAAGGTCGTGTGAAGCGAGATATATGGTATATACAGCATTGGTCGTTCCTTCTTGACCTAAAGATTATAATCAGAACGATGCTTCAATGGGTTAAGAAAGACAAGAAAGCGTACTAATTGGAGAATAAAAAAAATGATTATCCGTTGTTGCACCTAAATTGATTTTTGTAAGTAACAGCTGCTATTAATAGTCTGTCAAAAAGATTTTCGCCCAAATATCTGCGATTAAATTTATAGCAAAATTCATTGAGATAATTCTGCAGATATTCAGGTTTTATATCATGGTAAATATCCAATAACAACCGTTTGGCATTACTGATAGCAATATGCACCCAAGGTA